>Ga0193961_1000562_pt1 | contig 14161 bp, 9 predicted proteins | sample FB_4_MG_FD_140371 | JGI IMG/M metagenome (GOLD analysis project Ga0193961, IMG submission 140371) | Microbial mat bacterial communities from the Broadkill River, Lewes, Delaware, United States - FB_4_MG | ecosystem: Environmental > Aquatic > Freshwater > River > Microbial mats | place: USA...
CCAAACTCCGGCATTCACACGCCGATTACTTCCTCTGCTTGTGGGTACTGCCATAAGCATCAATCAGGCCCAAGCGGTCGAATTCAATCTCGGTGAAATTGAAGGTCGTTTCGATTCACAGATCTCTGTTGGCGCTAGCTGGAGAATGGATGATCCTTCTTCAAATCTTATCTCAACCTTTAACGGCGGCACTAGCAAAGGCTCTGGCAGCTACGATGATGCAAACCAGAACTTCAAAAAAGGTGAGACCTTTTCCCAAATAGTGAAAGGCATACACGACCTGGAACTTAGTTATGAAAACATGGGTTTTTTTACACGAGCTAAGTACTGGTATGACGCCGAACTAGAATCAGGTTCTCGTGGACATGGTCATATTCCCAATGATTATACCCCTGGAGCAGAGCTTGATGACTCCGGTTTCAATGACTTTTCTAAATTCTCTGGCTTTGAAATTTTAGATGCCTATTGGTATGGCGCATTTGATCTTGGAGAAAAACCACTGGATGTCCGCCTTGGTCGTCAGGTTGTAAACTGGGGCGAAAGCACTTTCGTTCAAGGCGGCTTGAATGTGATTAACCCATTCGATGTTAATGCATTTCGCCGAGCTGGAGCCGAAGTTAAAGAAGGGCTACTGCCTGTTAACATGGCATTCGCATCTTTAGGTGTGACCGATAACTTAAGCGTAGAAGGTTTTTACCAATTAGAATGGGAGCCAACTGCGGTTGATGGTTGTGGTACTTACTTCTCAAATATTGATTTTGCAGCACAAGGTTGTGATGGTATTCGTATCACATTGACCCCAAATGACCAGCAATACTTTAATAATAACTTTGTTATACCAGGACTAGCTAACTACGACCCAGTCATTTACAGAAACTCTGATGGCCTAAGAGAAGCTGACGACGACGGTCAATTCGGCTTTTCCGCGAAGTACTTTGCTGAAAACTTAAACAATACTGAATTTGGCTTCTATTTTGCCAAGTATCACAGCCGCTTACCCGTAACAAGCGCTGTAAACACAAATACTACCGCAGCCGCATGGGGCGGCACCTTTGCCGCTGCAATGGGAGCAACAGGCGGTAACCAAGAGGCGTCCTTTGCTACTGCAACAGGCAGCATGGTAGATACGACTTACTTCACAAGCTACCCTGAAGATATTGAAATGGTCGGCCTGAGCTTTAATACAAGTATTGGGGATGTTGCATGGTCGGGTGAAATCAGCCACAAACGAGATGTTCCCATTCAAATTAATGGCCCACTTCTCGTTGCAGCTATAATGAGGCAGCACGCTCCAGGAGGGTCCGGTAATACGGCCGCAGATCAGCTAATATCTGATGCCGGACTTGGCGGTACTATCTATGGATATAGCGAACTGGATGTTACTCAAACACAAACCAGTTTCATTAAATTCTACGATCAAGTATTAGGTGCAAGCCGTCTTGCTCTAATTGGAGAACTGGCTTGGACACATGTTCATGGACTGGACGAGGGCGCTAATGCCTTGAAATATGGCCGAAATGGCGCTTACGGATACGAGGCTGGTGATACAGAGGGTTTTGTAACTCAAGACTCGTTCGGCTATGTAGTAAGAGCTAATTTGACTTACCCTAATGCTTTTGCAGGTGTAAACCTTTCCCCGCAAATCAGCTTTAAACACGGCCTTAAAGGTTACGGGCCTCAGCCGGGAGCTGCATTTAACGAAGATGAGAAAACACTTGGTCTAAGTTTGACTGCCGATTACCTGAATAAGTATAGCATGCAGCTTTCTTATACTGATTATTTTGGCGGTACTTTCAACTCAATTGAAGACCGCGACTTCTTTTCACTCAGCGCCTCTGTTTCTTTCTAAGAAACAGTTGATAGATGGAGATATCATCAATGTTTAACACAAAAAAACTGCTGCTGAGTACGGCGCTAATCATGGCCTCCTCTGCTACCTTTGCAGCGACAACACCTGAAAATGCAGCGAAGCTGGGTGCTTCATTGACACCAGTCGGTGCAGAAAAGGCAGGTAATAGTGCCGGTACTATTCCCGAATGGAATGGCGGTTTAGCGATGTCAGATGATCGTTATACCAACCCATTTGCTGACGAGAAGCCGTTATTCACAATCACAGCGGCCAATGCTGAGCAATACAAAGAGAATCTAACACCTGGCCAACTGGCAATGTTACAGCGCTATAAAGACAGCTTCTCTATCCCTGTCTACCCGAGTCATCGTACCGCTGCACTACCGAGCGATGTATATGAGGCCGCTAAAGGAAATGCCACATCAGCGATGCTGACGGAGGGTGGGAACGGACTTGATGGTTTTAATACCGCGATACCCTTCCCTATTCCTGCCGACGGTTTAGAGGTTATATGGAATCATATGACTCGCTATCGAGGTGGCGCCTTGGAACGTACATTCGTCCAAGTACCCGTTCAAGCCAACGGTAGCTACACTGCGGTTAAAATTAATGAAAAGATGTCATGGCCAACATCCCTAAAAGGGGGAGCGGATGCGAAGAAGGACCAAAACATTTTGTTCTACTTCGTTCAGCAGGTTAAAGCACCTTCCCGCTTAACCGGCAACGTTCTTCTCGTTCATGAAACAATGAACCAGATCACACAGCCCCGCCAAGCATGGACTTACAATGCAGGTCAACGACGTGTCCGCCGTGCACCACAGATCGCTTATGATGCGCCGGGCACAGCAAGCGACGGCCAACGCACAACAGACAACTTAGATCTATTTAATGGCGCTCCTGACCGTTATAACTGGAACCTGGTTGGCAAGGAGGAAGTTTATATCCCTTACAACAGCTTTAAGCTGGCTGATAGGGGCCTAAAATATGACGACATCCTAAAACCGGGCCACATGAACCCAGAGCATACGCGCTACGAACTGCATCGTGTATGGAAGGTTGAAGCGACTCTTAAAGAGGGTGAGCGTCATATTTATGCAAAGCGCACGTTCTATATAGATGAAGATACATGGCAGATTGCGGTCGTTGACCATTACGATGGCCGCGGCGAGCTATGGCGTGTTGCTGAAGCACACCAATTTCAATACCGCGACGCAAATGTACCTTGGCTGGTTGCAGAGACCTTATATGACCTACAATCAGGCCGCTACCTCGTTGGCAGCCTAACAAATGAAGAGGGTGATGGCTTCGACTTTACTCAACGCTTCAAACATAAAGACTTTACGCCTCAAGCGATTCGTCGTTTAGGTAAATAGTTTCTAATCCGAGCTTGTCAGATAATGTTGCCTCCTCATCAATTGGGGAGGCTTTTTTTATTTTAAAAGCTTTTATCTTTGACGATGGACTAGGATAATAAGGAATAGCAATCCTGCTGTACGATATCACCTAACTCCGGAAGTCAAAATCATGGCCGAGATCGGCAAATACAACACCCTTGAAGTCATCAAAGAAAGAGATTTTGGCGTTTACCTGGACGCTGGTGATCTAGGGGAGATTCTTTTACCTAAACGTTACTGCCCTGAAGACTTAGAAGTAGGTCATAAGATTCGAGTTTTCATCCATTTAGATACAGATGACTATCTCATTGCAACAACAGATACTCCACTCTCCATCGTGGGTGAGTTTGCCATGCTTAAAGTATCTGAAGTAAACAATATCGGTGCCTTCATGGACTGGGGCCTCCCGAAGGATGTTCTACTCCCCTTCAGTGAACAAAAAAACCGTCCCGTGGAAGTTGATAAACGCTACCTAGTTCATCTCTATTTAGATAAGCATACCAACCGCATTGTCGCTTCAACGAAAATAGATCGCTTTTTGGACAAGACTCCGCCGAACTACTCCGCCGGAGAAGAGGTTCAACTTGTTGTTGCTAACCGAACCGATTTAGGCCAAAAAGTTATTGTGAATCACGCTCACTGGGGCATGATCTTTAAAAGCGATGTATTAAAGACGATTTACCCTGGCCAAAAATTCAAAGGGTATATCAAAGAAGTCCGTGCAGATGGCAAAATTAATATTTCGATGCAGAAACCTGGTTACAGTAAAGTAATTGACACTACTGATAAAATAATCGAGATGATGGAAGAGCAAGATGGTTTTATCACGGTCAATGATAAATCTTCACCTGAGACAATCTTCCAGTTATTCGGCATCAGTAAAAAAGCGTTTAAAAAAGCCGTTGGCGCCCTACTGAAACAAGGAAAAATCACCACAGAGCCTGGCGGCCTTCGTCTTAAAGACTAATATCGCCGTAAAAGCCACTCTGTATAACAGATCAAAAAAAACGCACTAAAACGTGCGTTTTTTTTATTGCTTCGATCATAAGAGCTTAAGCAGACACCCACGCCTCTAGCTCATCAGCGCCGCCAATCAGCTCACCATCAATAAAGATCTGCGGCGTTGTTCCCCGACCAGAAACCGCTTGTAGCGAACTAAAGCTAACACCATTACTGCCCAAGACAATCTCTTCATACTTGTAGCCATTATCAGCTAAAACCTTTTTAGCTCTTGTACAATGACCACAGCCAGGCTTACTAATAACCGTTACGCGCTTAGGCTGTTCCGCTTGTGGATTGATATAATCCAACATGGTATCGCCATCAGACACTTGGAAAGGGTCGCCTGGAAGGTCTGGCTCGATAAACATTTTTTCGATCACGCCATCTTTGACGAGCATCGAATAACGCCAAGAACGCTTACCAAAACCGAGATCTTGCTTATCGACCAACATCCCCATCGCTTCACTAAAATCGCCATTACCATCGGGCAAGAAAGTGATGTTCTCAGCTTTCTGGTCTTCTGACCATGCATTCATAACAAAGGTATCATTGACCGACAAACAGATGATGTCATCGACGCCATTCGCAGAAAACACAGGCGCCAATTCGTTATAACGAGGTAGGTGAGTGCTAGAACAGGTCGGTGTAAAAGCGCCTGGCAAAGCAAAAACAATGACCGTCTTGCCTTTAAAAAGTTGATCAGTTGTAACATCAACCCAATCATTCCCTTGACGCGTATGGAAAGTAACTTGTGGTACGCTCTGACCTTCTTTGCTCTGCAACATAGTATTGCCCTCTATTAGGTACTTAATTCATATACGCCGTGTGACGTTGTTGACCCTACTATAAAGCCCACCATTAAATTGTTAAAATTAAATAAAACTAGAGCTTTAATAAATTTAAGCTATTTTTAGTTTTTATACTCAAAGCTAAGATTTTAGCCTTGCCTGATAAAATGTTAATAGCTGGTCAAAAGGCATAGGACGACCTAGATAGAAACCTTGTACATAATCACAACCATACTTATTCAGGAGCGCAAGCTGCTCTTCCGTCTCAACGCCCTCAGCGACGACCTTTATCCCTAAGGTTTGCCCCATTTTAATGATCACTTCCACCAGCGTACGGTCTTGTTCATCATCAATAATATCCGTTACAAAACTACGATCAATCTTGAGATAATCCACCGGATAGTGGCGTAAATAATTAATCGCAGAATAACCGGTACCGAAATCATCAATCGAGAATGCGATTCCTTTATTTCTCAAACGATTAATTTTGTCCAACTGGCTATCCCCTCCATCCATCAGAAGAGATTCCGTTATTTCGAACACTAAATTTTTATGGTCAACTTCATGGCGATCGATTATTTCAAGCCAACGCTGATCTGCATCTTTAGGAAAAAACTCAGCAACAGAACGGTTAACCGAAATTTGAATATTTATATTTTGTGCACTCATTTTATTGGATAAGTGGCATGCCTCATCCAAGATCCACTCACCAAGCGCACGAATCGCACCGGTTTGTTCAGCAATCGGAATAAAATCGACAGGAGAAATAACGCCACGATCAGGATGCATCCAACGAACCAAAGCCTCACACTTGCTCATAACACCACTATCCGTTGCCATAATTGGCTGAAAGAATAGTTCGAACTGTCCCTTTCGGATTCCCTCTAGAATCTCATTATGAACTTGGACATGGCGTTTGACCTCAAGGCTCAACTCATCATTGAAAAAGTAAATTCTGTTTTTGCCTGCACGCTTAGCTTCGTACATAGCCCTGTCAGCATTCTGCAGCAAAGCCTCCATGGTTTGCCCATCTTGAGGATACATCGCTATGCCTAAGCTATGTGTCACTGATAGGTACTGCCCATCGATCAGATACGGCTCACCCAACTCTAATTGCAGTTTTTCTGCCAGTAACTCAGCTTGTGTAGCAGACTCCAGATCATTAAGCACAATGACGAATTCGTCGCCCGCCAAACGAGCAAGCAGATCATCACTTCGCACAATCTTCTGCATACGGTTTGCAAATAGCCTTAATAGCTCATCACCCGCATGATGCCCCCAGTTATCATTAACCTCTTTAAAATAATCGAGATCGATAAAGAACAATGCGAATTTATGTTGTCTACGTTGATGCTCTTGAATCATCGCCGTAAATTTCTGGCCAAAATGATAACGGTTTGAAAGCCCAGTCAACCCATCATAACTCGCCCTATAATTTGCCGTATCAATGGCAACTAGCTTTTCTCTATAATTAGACGTAATAAGATAAGCAGCCATTGCTGTGACAAGACTGACAAGCAACCCGACAAACCAATAAGACAACACTTGCTTATCATCAACCTGCCAACCACTCTTCATACTTGCGGCCATCTGCCAGCGTCCATGCGGCAGAATCACATCAACAGTGACTGCATCATCTTTAAATGTTGCTTCGCTCCCAAAGAAGGTATCACCCATATCGCCTTTACCATCTTTGCCGCGAATCGCTATATCTAAACCCCAAAGAGACTCTGATAAGCCCGCTTTAAAAAACAGGTCCTGATCATCAATCACGCCAGAAACGATACCCCATAAAAAGTCACGTTCATCTCCAATAAACACGGGCACGCGGGCAATTAATGCAGTTCCTCCCTGCACCAAATTGACGGGTCCCGTTAAAATAATTTCATTACGAGCAATCGATTCTTGAACGGCGGGCAGTTGGCTAGGAATCTCTCGATAATCGATTCCTAGCGCAGCGTCATTCCCTTCAGAGGGGTGTATGTTTGTGACAATAAGGTCAGGTGCTAGGGCTAGATGACGAATACTTAGGTTAGTAAGAAGGAATTCATCGACTAAGCGGGAAAATTCATACTGAGTAATATCAGAATTGATCGCAATCTCTGCTTTCAACCCACGTAAAACGACAAGGTGAGCATTTATCTCGCCTTCTAAGCGGGCACCGAGTGTCAAAAGGTTAACGAAGGCTTGATGCTTGAGGTTTTCACGAACGCGCTCAAATTCATGGTTAATAAAAATGGCGGATAAAATTAACACCACACCAAAAACCATAAATGACAAAGCCAAAGATCGACGGGTAAGCAGCTTTAACGCCCGCTGAAACATAAGGTTTAGCACGCTCCAAATAAAATACGCAGTAAAAAACAGAAGATATGCAGTAAGTTATACAGTTTTATCTATCTAGAGAAAAGCCGCTTGCTTCGCAGAAAGTATAAGAAAGCCAACGATTTATGCTAAGTATCCAAAATCGCATGCTCTCGCTCCTGAGCTGCATAGAGTAAACAATCACCTAGCGCTATGTCTGGGCGTGTTGTGATCATAAACAACTTGAGCCGCTGAGCAGTTAACAATTGATTGCCTTTGATCGTAAAAAAATCATCAAACACATTTCGACCTTGCGCATCATTCACCCGTAAGCTCTGCTCAACATCTGATCCTCTTAACCACGCGATTAAAACCCCTGCTTCGACGGTATCAAAATTATAACGATCTAGCGCACTCGGTACGGTCAGATCTGTACCTAAAACATAGCTATCTGAATAAGCAATTTTTGTATTTTCGATTAATTCTAAACGGACAGGGTGCCTATAGAGGTCCATACGGTGACCCGCTTCCAGCGACATGACATCCTCTTGAAAAAGATACTTTTGAAGGCCATTCCATGCAATTTCATCAGACCCATCATCCTGAGCACCTCCGCATTCAATCGTCACTACCGGACAACGCTGAGTACTGGTTTCCATTAATGCCCCCAACCGAAGATCCGTAATAATCAAACGATCACAAAACAAAGACACTAACGCCTCATGTGAAGGGTTCTCGAAGGTAACCACGCCAAAATCTGGACTATGCCCTGAGGTGTTATGAATATCTAAAATACATTCGGGTTTATAAATCTGAAATTGAGCAAGAATCTCTTCTGCCAATTGACCTGGTTCATCATAATAAGGGGGCAAAAAGCATCGATTCATATCCCTCTGATCGGGATAAACACGATATTTAAAAAGAGGCTCAATCAACGCGGCAGGAATAGATGGGATAAAACAGACCAAATTACATAGAGGCTTCTGCCCCAAGACCAGCCACCGATGAAGCGCTCTAAAACCGGAAGGTTCATTACCGTGCAACAGCGTAACCAAACCACGCGTAAGATCCTGTTGAAGCCCTTCAACATATATCATTAGAGGCTCTCTGACAGTCTTCAACAGCATCTCCGGCGTGTCTTTAAGCTGTTCCGGTGATGGGTTAATTAAGATTTTCATTTATGCCCCTTTACGTGCACTCAAACACCACTGCGAAACCGGTATATTCTGTGCTGAGAACATCATATATTTTTGCATCATCCGTTTAAGGGCCTGTGAAGCGTTACTTCCCCTACAGAGCCTCTGGTATTCTTTTCTCTGCCAGATAGCGCCATTAGTACCGGTAAGAATCCGCTTTTCGATAATGTCCAAATAATAGTCAGCCTCCTCCTTTTCAACGCCTAACTCGACTAATCCCTTCCTAGCTGTCGAAAATAAGCTCTTAGCAACAGAAAGGAGTGGCCTCTTCTGTAAACCCTCACCACTTTCAATATTTGGCCACATCAACTGAGCACCTATCCCTTTTTCCGCCGCCTCATAGAAATTGCGAGACAGCACGGCAAACGGAAAAGCGGGTATCAACTCTTGCATATTTTCCTTTAAACCTCGCGTTAAACCGATGGCAAAGGCTGCATTTGCAGCCATATCACAAGGGGTAGGGCCTGCAGGCATCGCACGCATCTCTATTCGAAAATGGCCTCCCGCTTGGGGATCATATACCGCCCTATTCCAAGGCCACACGCTTCCCGTGTGCACCCTTAGCTCAGTCAAGTCAGCAACCCCGCTTTTTTTATCAATATCAGAGGAACGTTCATCGCCATCAATGGGCAATATAACAGGATGTACATGCACCATTTCAGCAAACAGTTCGTATACTCCCTCCCTGATCCATCCATTACCAAAATCAACTCTAGACGGTACACCTCGCTTACAATCCTCATGGGAACGCCCATCAATCGCTTGGCTAAACAAAGGTATCCGTGTTTCATGCCACAGCTTATGACCCAGCATAAATGGAGAATTAGCCGCCAGCCCCACAATAATAGGGGTTATTAATTGGCACGCGTTAAACGTATCGGCAAACTCTGCTGGAGGAACTCGCAGATGCACTTGCATGGAGCTATTAGCGCCTTCCAGGGTAACATCATGCGAACGTAGCGATAGAGGATCCTCTCCCTCTATATGAATTCGAAACATCCGCCCTCGTAGATGCCGTAACGATTGGGTCAATGCAAAAAAACGCGACTCGTCAGTCATCGCTTTAATACCAAAATCAGACCGTTTTAACGTGGGCAAAATACCGATAGGGAGCGCGCAACCGCTCTCCGCTATAAGCTGTTCGTTTACATGCTCTATAGCAAACAGCATCTCGCTCTCAATCGCACTAAATGGCTTACCCAATGCAGAGACAGGTGACAAGTTATACTCTAAATTAAAACGATTCAGCTCTAACGCAAGCTGCTTGTTGCCACTTCTCTCAATCACTTCTCTATTTAACAGCAAAGGACGTAGATATTTATCTACTAAATAAAGCTCTAACTCGGCCCCTATTGTCACCGGACCTTCCGCAAATTGTTGAGTGTTCAACATACATTTTAAGCGAGTTAGATTATCCAAGAGTCGTTGCTGAAAACACTGGAAATCTTCAGGCACAAAACGATGAGAATTGATTTCTTGTCCCATAAGCCCCTTCAGGAACGGTTCATTCAATTATTGTAAGATTAGCCAGCTTCCCAAAAACTACCAATATAAAGTCGCTTATTGATTCAAAAGCTCTCGCCCTCAACTACGCCTTAATCATCTTTTAATATAGAATGTTTCTTATGATTTAATGTGAGCTAGCCAATGTCTACCGAAAATATCGCTTGCCACTGCTGCGACCTTCTCATTGAGATGCCAGCGCTTGAACCGGGTTCCAAAGCGATATGCCCTCGGTGTGGGCACCAAATATCTTCGGCAACCCATAACCCGATAGATAAAGCATCTGCTTTTGCTTTCAGCGCACTCCTCTTTCTCTTATTATCTCTGCCCTTCCCGTTCATGGCGTTTCAATCACAGGGACGAGAACAGCAGGTCTCTTTAATTACCAGTAGCTATGACCTTTTCACACTTGGTTTTCCTCTACTTGCGATACTGCTTAGCGTTTTTATCCTTTTAATCCCAGCCTTACTGTTAAGTGCTTATCTATGTGTATTAATCCCACTACGCTTAGATAAAGTTCACAAATTGAGCTTTTTACTCACACGCTTTATCGTAAGCCTCCACCCTTGGGGAATGGCTGAGGTTTTTTTAATTGGAGTGTTGGTCAGTTTGGTCAAAATCGCAGGGATGGCTGATATCGTAATTGGCATGTCTTTTTGGGCCTATGTCCTTTTTTCTCTGTCCCTCATCGCGACAATTACCACCATTGATAAGATGCAGCTTTGGAGCGCTCTCGATTCCGCCAACCGTATTCAGAGGTCTTCCTCTAGACATCTACCAAGATCAGCAACAGCGCTGCAACACAATCTACAAAGCTGTCACTGCTGCGGACTAATACATCCATTAGAGGCAAAGCGGTGCCAGCGCTGCCATAAAAATCTACATCCACGAATACCTTTTAGCCTTCAAAAAACATGGGCTTATCTCATCACAGGAATAATTCTATATATTCCCGCCAATCTCTATCCCATTATGCACACCCGCTTACTCGGTTCAGATGAACCCAGCACTATTTTAGGCGGGGTCGTTCTATTATGGCAGCACGGCTCTTACCCCATTGCTTTAATTGTTTTTATTGCCAGCATATTAGTTCCGATTGCCAAAATGCTTGCGCTGCTGTGGCTCGCCTACAGTGTACAAGCGGACCACCAGCATCGTATTGAAGAGAGAGTATGGATGTATCGGATGACGGAACTCATTGGGCGATGGTCAATGATTGATGTCTTTGTAGTCGCGGTCTTAGTTGCACTGGTTCAATTAGGGGGACTTATCAATATTGTACCTGGCATCGCTGTAACCGCGTTTGCTGCCGTGGTGATTTTCACTATGCTCTCAGCCTTAAGCTTTGACCCGAGACTAATTTGGGATAACCTAACCTCGCAAGAGAAAAGTGCCGTTCAACAAGGCACCGAGCCACTAAACGATCTTATGGATGACGTACGACAATGATGTTAATGCACTCGACTTGCCGCCTTTTTACCTCTCAACTAAGTTTCTAATGCCATGAAAAAGGATAGTCACTCCTCAAATCAAGCTGTTATTTCGCATAAGCGTTCACTTTCCAGTATCTGGATTCTCCCCCTTCTTGCATTATGTCTCGGAGGCTGGATGGTCTATCAAGATTGGGCAAACCGAGGGCAGCTTATAACCATCAGCTTTATCACAGCCGATGGGATTGAAGCAGGAAAGACTAAGATCAAGGTTAGAAATGTCGAAGTCGGCAAAGTTGAATCCGTGCAACTTAACTACCCAGACAATAACGTGCTAACTAAAGTTAGAATAGAACCCGAAGCTGAGGCTCTATTAAAGGAGAACACCAAGTTTTGGGTCGTACGCCCACGTGTCGGTGCAGGGGGTATTAGCGGATTAGGGACACTGTTATCGGGTGCTTATATAGAGATGAGCCCGGGAGATAAAGGCAAACAGCCAAAACAATACACAGGCCTAGAAGAACCACCCGTCACATCAGCAACTGAGCCAGGCCTACGATTAGAGCTTATCAGTGATAATGCTCACTCTCTCAGTGTAGGTGATACGGTGCTATACCGTGGTTTTCCTGTAGGCCGAATTGAACGTGTTAATTTCGATGCAATGGCCCGCCAAGCAGTCTACGGTGTATTCATCAAAGCCCCTTATGATCAATTAGTTAGCGAAGATAGCCGTTTCTGGAACATGAGCGGGATCAATCTAAATTTATCGGCTAATGGCGTTAATGTTCAAACAGGCACACTGGATACCCTCTTTACAGGCGGTATTACCTTCGATGTTCTAGATGGGGAGCGCCGAGGAGAGACCGCTAGAGATGGTGACCGTTTCCGCCTCTACTCTGATTTCAATAGTGTCAAGGAGCGGCCTTACGCTTTTTATAACGAGTACCTTCTGCTTTTTGATCAGTCCGTGCGTGGTTTAGTCGCCGGTGCCCCGGTTGAATTCAGGGGAGTACGCATCGGTACGGTGGAGCATATTTCTTTCCAAATATCAGAGATCACCGAGGATATGGACCCTCGTATTCCTGTCGTCATTCGCTTAGAACCCGGCCGACTTGGCTTCAAAGACAATTCCAAAATCCTCAACGATGCCCGAAAAAAGCTTAATTACTGGGTTGAGAAGGGAATGCGCGCCAGCCTAAAATCGGGCAATCTCATAACCGGTAGTTTATTCGTCGATTTGGACTTATATCCCGACTCAGCTAAAGCCTCAGTCACAACGCTAGAAAATTACCCTGTGATTCCTACGGTGTCGGGCGGGTTCGCTCAAATAGAAAACAAATTAATCGCTGTTTTGAATAAAATAGAACAACTCAAAATCGAACCTGCCATTGAGGAGTTAACGACGACACTTCAATCTAGCCACGCAGCGATCGACCAACTAAACAAAACCCTTGCTCAGATAGAACAGTTAACAAAAAGCAAAAGCACCCAATCGTTACCTAAAGAGCTAAAAGCGACCCTTGCAGAAGTAAAAAATGCCGCAAAAGGCCTATCACCGGATAGTCGCCTATATATTGAAATGAACAGCTCATTGATATCACTTCAAAAAACCTTGCGACAACTTCAACCCGTATTAAAAACAATAGATGAAAAGCCCAACGCCTTAATTTTTGATGCTCAAAAAGGGCCTGATTTGATTCCTGGAGGGAAGCATGAGAATTAATAAGATCGGCTTAATTATACTCTCAAGCATCTTCATGCTAGCCCAAGGCTGTGCGCAACAGAGTAGCCGCACATCAAATCACTTTTATCTACTGAACAGTAATAGCCAAGCCATTAGCAAAAACAACTCAACACATATTTTAGGCATTAGGCCTGTGACGGTTGCCAACTACATCAATAACTCAGGTATCGCGCTACAAACCAGTAACAATAAAATAGTTATTGCTAACCATCATCTATGGGCAGAGCAACCCAGCTTAGCCGTGACACGCGTACTGCACAGCGAACTAAATACGCTATTGACTCAAAGCCGAGTCGATAATGGTCAATTTGGAAGCCGCGATGATTGGCAATACATTCTCACGACCCATGTCGATCAATTTCATGGAACCGAGAATGGACAAGCCATTTTAAGTGGATATTGGCAACTTGAATCTAAAAATTCCGTTATTGTTAATCAGCGTTTTAATCTATCAGCCCCGATTGATGAGCCTGGCTACGCCTCATTAGTCAACCAACTACAACAACTGCTGTCTCAATTAGCGCTAAAACAAGCTGAACAAATTTCAATCAAAACAGATCAAGAATAAGATAGAATTGATGCTATACAAAAGTCGCAAAAGCTAGGCTTAAATCAATCCATGTGTGTTAAATGTGGTCTATAATGCTTAGCCATACTGTTTCAAAACGACTTAAACATTCTATTTTCGGTTAGTACTATGGATAATAATATCGCGTCTTTAGGACTGAGTAGCTCTTTTGCTGCTCCTAGAAATACGGGCCCTGATGCCTCATCTCAGCAGCGCCCCCAAGTTAACGACCTTCTAGCGCCAGCATCCCAAAATAGCGTGGAACTGAATCGTGACATTCCGGCAACTAGCCAAATACCCGAAGTAAATAATCAGCTAGAAACCCGCACAAATCAGACAAATCGTGCAGAAGAGCGTACGGACCCGATCGCCCAACAGCGCCA
>Ga0193961_1000570_pt1 | contig 14104 bp, 10 predicted proteins | sample FB_4_MG_FD_140371 | JGI IMG/M metagenome (GOLD analysis project Ga0193961, IMG submission 140371) | Microbial mat bacterial communities from the Broadkill River, Lewes, Delaware, United States - FB_4_MG | ecosystem: Environmental > Aquatic > Freshwater > River > Microbial mats | place: USA...
CCACTGCTCTACGTTGCAAAGCGTTTGCAAAACAACAACATCGCCGAGCACGAAAAGCCCTTTCTTGTCAGAATTTACGATCGCTTAGTATCAGTTTGTGACATCAACACAACTGATTCTCAAGGCAACAACCTGCTGCTGCTTCATTGCAAATCATTCGATGATAGCTACGGTCTCTTTATCACGACTTTTATCGGTCGCAAGGGCGATATTCACAAAAAGTGCAGTGTTGGCTTGTCGGCGCTGTGGTGGGCTGTTTATCTCGAAAAAACCAAATCAGTGGAAATTTTGTTATCTGCCGGAGCCGTTGTCACCAAAGAAGTTCTCAATGCAACGCAGAACGTCGACATCAAACTTCTGCTCGCAAGCCCGCAAAACAAATTTGGATTTTGAGTCAAAAAAAGTCAAAATGAACATCCTTTTCAAACATGTTTAAACATAAAAACATCATGCAAGCCACAAACGCTGAGTTCTTTTGTTTGAAACAAATTAAATTACTTTTGTTTGCTATCAACACATGAAAACAGCGTAACCCCAAATTTAGCATTACTTTTTTCGCTTGCGTGCTCTTTGCTTCTGTTTTAACCAGTTTCGCATCAGTCTTGTGCGACTGCGAATCGGTTTTGCTATAGTGACAACAAAATCTCGCTCTCGATCCAAGGTGACCAACATTTCGTTTGGCAATGAATTTTGAGGCAACTTGGGACGCTCAAACGGGGCAGCAGGTGGTTCCCCACCGTACGTGTAAACACTGTGGTCAGCTGCACTATCGTTTCTTGCAGAGACCGAATAAAAGTACAGATCGATTTCGTGCGGTTCCAAACAGACGAATTCAGCGACAACTTTTTTCACATGCCAGACTGTGCAGTTTGTCATTGGTACGCGTTCCGGCTCGCTGCAAGAGTTGTATCGTCCCAATGCATCGGCCAAGTCGGTGTAAAAATTGTGTGCGTAATTTGCAACTTTGCTTTGCAACCAATGTGCACCGTGCCACTGCACATAGAGTCCACAATGCATGCGCAAAGCCAGATGAAACGTGCTCTCTTTTACAACGCCAATGCTTCCCAACGTCGCTTGATCGTTTTTGCGCATATTGTTATTCCCAAACAACAGTGCATATCGAGGGGAAGCCCAAGGCCAATCATTGTTTTTTCGAGCAATCTCGTTGATCACATGAATAACTTTTGTTTGCAAAGCATTGTCAATGTCCAATGTGATCGTTTTTCCGGTGAGAAGCTTTACAAAAAATTGCATCGTTGGTTTGTTTTTGCGTTTGTGTGCTTGCTAGCCTGATTTCAAGCCCAGAACAACTGCGTGCACAGCAGTCTCACAAAACATTTGCGCAACAACTTTTCATTCTTGTGCGATTCGCCTGAAATCGTATGTGCGGCGACCTTCTTCTGTTGCCGGTGGTGGAACCGTCAATGTTTTCACCACGATGGTTTTCATCTCGTCCGCGCGACGTCTTTCTTTGTCTGTCATCGAAAGTGGATCATTTATCACGGTTATATTGTCATTCTCAAATGCGTAAACATTCCCGACCGGAAATGGCATAGCCACCATTGTGGCACTTCCGCGGCGTGTTTCAAGGCCACTGATAACGACACCAACTTGCCCAAGCGTGTGCGTCATTGAAGAGTCAAACTGAATTTCCGATTGCTCATACGACAGAGCGTCTGTGCGGGGATCGACATCTGTCACGCGAATCAGTGTTCCCCGTGCGCCCAGTCGGGAAATACATCTCTGATTAGCGTATTGGTAGTGATAAGCAATAATACGCAAGCAGTACTCTTGATTGATCTTTTCGTCAAACAACATGCGCTGTTTTTCTGTCAGTTGGTCGCAAGCGATTTCATCCGATACGCTGTCCAACCATTCGTTGCGGTAGTGCCAATTATCTATGCCAAGAACTCGTGTATTGTCTAATAACAGAACTTCTGTGTTTCCAGCGCCGTAACCTCTTGTCACGAGACCGATTTGGCCGCAAGTTTTCACCATTCTGTCGTCCCAAGCTGCCAAGCCTTCTTTTTCAGCAATGTCCATCTCGCCCAGATCTTTTTTCACACGCACAAAAGTTCCATGTTTGAATTTTGTGCTTTTCTCTCCGAGCAGTGATGTTGTGTTGCCCATCGTTGTTTATAGGGTTGTTTCTGTATGAATATCTGTGCGTGTGACTGATGCAGTTTTTTTGTCGATAAATTTTTCCCGATGTGAATGCGTTTATTTTTTTGGATCACCAAAGCCAGCGTCGGCATTTATGTTGATTACACAGCGTCACTTTGTAAAGAAGCAAGTTTCTGCTCCAAGTTGATGTACGCTTCGATAGCCGTTGCACGCTCATTTGGATTGAAGACCATCATGCTTTTGAGAATCGGAACAACAACAAGCGGATCAGGCCGATACTGTCCGATATCAATTTGGCCTCCAGAAAACAGATTGTAGAGTGCAAGCATAGAGTAGGCGGCTCGTTCGTTTTCTTTGATGTTGGGATATTGCTCGTCGACCATTTGGTTGGCACGCTTGGCGATCACATCGGCAAACGATTTCATGTTGGCAAATACCGTTGAAGGAAAGAGTGTATCGAGAATTGAAAGCCCGAGAGCCCAAACATCAGCCTGTTTGCGCATCGCAAACGTGCAGTGTCGACTGAGTTCTCTGCGAACACAGCGAAGAATCTTCTCGGGACTAAAGAACAGTCGGCTGCCGTTGCAGCAGTGCGCAACCTCTAGTGGCGCGCCCGCATTTTCGCCGCCAGTGTTGCGATCGGTGGCAGCAACCACGCCACTTTGACCGACGGCCTCATCGCCGTCTTTTGGTGGCAAGCCGACTGTGGCGTACGCCAATCCAAAGTCGACAATGTACGGCTGTTGTGTTGCAACATTGTACATGATATTTTTGGGTTTGAGGTCCTGATGGGCAATGCCAACCTCGTGTGCCCGTGCCAGCGCAAAGAGCAACGATTGTAGAAGATTGCGCGCCGCTCTGGCTGGGAGAAAGTGTGATCCGTTGAGTCGGCGCAGTTGATCGAGATCGATTCCGTCAATAAAATCGGTTAGAATGACAAACATAGTGCCTTGCTCGTCGGCGATATCAAACGAATCACGATAGCACACAATGTTGGGTTGACAGCCGTCTTTTGTGAACCGTTTCAGGATTTCCACTTCGGTGCGAACCGAATCGTTGACATGCGTCAAAACTTTTGCGGCATACGTTTGATCTTTCGAACGATCAAATACCTCATACACTGCGCCAAACTGGCCTTGACCAAGCAGCCTCTTGACTTGGTATCGGGTGGCTAGCGCCGAGTGGGCTCGCTGTCGTAGCACAGTCTTTCTATCGGCCGGAGCAGTGTCCAAAGATGATGTTTGCGATGCGGTTGCCATTTTTCTGTTACCGACCGGCTCGTGTATATACGCAAATGGTGTGGGTGGTGGCGGTTGGATTGCAATGAGATTTACATCATATACTCTGGGCACACAAATCTTATTAGAGTTGCACAAAAAACGACATAGAGTTGAAAACTGAGCAATTGCCGACCCACTGACTGAGCGTTTACTTTTGTGGTACAATGCAGAGCAGCGCGTGACTATTGCCCTGCGATTTGTGCTGCAACGCCGGTAGGGCTTTGAAATCAATGCAGAAATGTCGCGTGAATACGTTTCGCGTCGTCGTACAATTTGATACGGTGCGCAGATAGTAGGCAAACGCATCGGCCAGGGTTCTGTCGAGAATGCACAGCTTTCCACCGAGAATTTTCCCAACCGGTGTGCCTTTAGCAATGTGCTCGTCGACGTGCCACGGCATGCTGATGCTTCGCAGCGCCAGCTGATTGCTGTCACTGATGCTCTGAGAGAAGCGTGCCGAGAAAGCATCGACGAGCGAGAGCGCATCACTGTGCGAGTTCTTTTTTCGTCGACAAATTCGCTCAACGTACGATTTGACAAGCAGAAAGAATGGAAGAACGTCAATTGCCGCTTTTTTCGCAGTGTACGATCCCGGCAACGTTTCCAGTGATCGATACAGAAACTCGTCAAACTGTGCAATCTCGTCGATCGCTTCCACCACCGAATGACTCGCTTTTTCTCGAACATTCCGCAAGGTGGCGCAATCAATGACGCCACCAGCCGATGTTGTCTGCGGCGGCGCCGGGTGCTCATTTGCTCGGTCGACTTTCTCGGCTCGCAGCAAAAGGCGCCGAAACGCACTCAACAAATCATAGCGGCGTAAAGAATCGCTCGTAAATTCAACAAAGCCGAGAGCGCGTCGAATCACCAGCAGTGGAGACTCTGTTGTCGATTTGGTGGTGCGCTTAGCCTGCGAGTTTTCGTGTCCATCGCCGATTCGCTTGCACATATCTGCGTTGCAGATGTTTCGCACAATGCGATAGGCAGTACAGAGCGTACTGTCGCGCTTGACGAGTGACGCCAGCGCGGAACAAATTTTCTCGTTTTCACCGCGCTGCTGCAGAATGCAGACACAATATTGGGCCTTTCCATTCCCATCAATTCGTTCGATCGTCGTCCACAACTGAGCCGCTTCCGATAGCGCTTTGTCTTCCAACAAAAGTTGTATTAGTGCGGAATCATCGAGTATTTCGGCGGCGCTATCAGTGCGCCGCATCAGCGTTCTTGGCGTCACTGTTGTGGTGCGCTTTCGCTTCAACGAAGCGCTTGCAGAACTGGCATCTTTCTGCGATATGTCATCGTCGCAACGCGCGACAGCGATCGGCTCGCCAATTGTCTGTCCGATTCGGCAGAGCAGCGCACGCAGGCGTGTTTCGGTGTTGCGATCGACACCGACAAGCGTGACCGACATTGAAAGAACTCGTTGTGTGTGATTCGTTGCGCGTGTGTAGGTATGGACGATCGCAAAAAAAGCAATGCAAAGAACCAGCTTTGTCGGTTTCTAAACACACAAAGTTGGCTTTGTGTGGTGACGATTGCGCAATGTCGATCGATGTGCCGGCCGCCGATTCATTCGCTCAACTGCCGAAAAAAAATTCCAGTCGGGTCGGGAGCAGGGTGGGGCGGGCGGCGGGAACAACCAAAAAAAAGCAAACAAATCGCACAAAAAAGTTGAAAGGTGAATGCTTGTGCACTTTTGTTTGCAGAGTCTCGATCGATTTCAGTGCGTTCAACTGGACGACCATCAGCCAGATGTCGCCGGTGGCGACTTTGGTTGCACTGAGAAACACTACTACTGGGCAGACGCAAGGATTGCGATTGAAAAAGCGCTCGGAATTTACGTGAGCGACAACGCACGGCAAGCGCAATCGCGCCGAGCAGAGCGACAAACTCTGCTCGGCTGCGTTGTGCACAACGCCTCTACGACAGCAACCAGTGCAACACCCAGCCGCCCTTTGTTGGAAGAGTTGCATGAACGCGCACGTCAGCTTCCGCCACTCGATAACGGCTCTATTTTGCACGATGGCGACGTTTTGCTTGTTGCTCGTGTTCCATACCGCGTAGCGTTGGCAACACAGGACGTGATGCATCGCGCATGGGTCAACTATCACATACAGGCGACTGTAGACTCTGCCGCATCCAATGGGCAAAGTGACGACGCTTGCGCTCTGTATCGCCATTTGCGCAAATCTTACAATTTGGTTGCGCTTGTGGCACGCCTCATTGCGCTACAAGAACATCGTCACTTTTCGGCAGCATCGGCCGCTGTGCAGAGTGGCTGCGAGAAATTGCCTGCAAACCAAAACCTCCGCAACCTGGACAGATGCTACCAGCGTGCACTGACAATGTGCCAAGTGAAAACGAGTGTAAAGAAGCGCGCGCAGAAAGGCCGTGGTGTTGCAGGGGAATCGTCGGTCACCGCCGAACGTGACATGCGATTTCTGTTTCATCCCGAACTGGCGCACAACATGATTTTTGGCAGCGCACTTCTTCCAAACCTGCACACTACCCTGCAAAACACACTCGTCGACATCAATTGTCGCACCAGATTTGTTAAAGACGCCATCGGCGGTGGGAAATTTGAATTTGGTAGCAGCGTTGCACGTCGTCTCGCTGTTCCGGACCAACTGGCGCTGTTTGTGCGCGACATTTTGCACGGCTATGCGTCGCGGGAATCGCTGTATCGCACCGTGCTCGATACAAGAGGGCGCGTTCACCGCAATGTAATTGGCAGCGGCGAGCAGGAAAAATGCATAGCACATCTGCGCACGGCAGCGCAAAGTGACACCGGCGGTCGCCCGGACGAAAGTGTCGAGCAATTGCGCAAGCGAGCGTTTGCCGACATATCTGCGGCAAATGAATCTCCGAACGAAGAAGATGAACCCGTGACCTTTGAAAAGCGCATCTATTGCAGCACCTGTGACGTTCCGGGGCATCACGTCAGTGATTGCCCTCGAAGACTGTTTTACGAACGCCTACGAACGTTTTACGAGATCAAAGCAACCGATTTTTACTCGTTGGACAGCGGAATCTTTGTGAGCAACGATTCACAGATTGCGCGATATGCCCAACTGCGTCATCATAGCGATGGTAAGCAACTCGGCATTATGCGCCGAGACGCCGAGCAGCTGAGGTCGGATCGCAAAAACGCGCTGCAACACATTTTGCCGGTGCATCGCAGCACACGGATTGCATGGCTCTCGGACTGAACAACAGAATAAACTTTTTTTTATTTCCCTTTGCTTCACAGTTGCAAAAGCGCACATTTTCTTGGGCATCTGTTTTCACGGCCATTGTCGGAAAATTGCGAACAAAAGAATATCAACTGCAGAGAGATCCGAAAGTTTGGACAATGAGCACTGATATTCACGATACAGACGTGGATAAGCAATCGTTTATCTCGCGCTGTCTTCTTGCGCAAAAGATAAAACAGGAATCTCCATCCACGCTTCCCATTCTGCTCTACAGGCATCCGGCGGCCAACGAGTGTTGCTCTGTGGACAGCTTTGTCACACCGACAGACGAGAATGGAAAGCTAAAAGGCTTTGCCGCCAAGGCCAGTAGCCTTTTGAACGCCATGCGCCGCAGAGTGTTTGGCAACTCGACCGCCGAAGACCTGCGCACCGAGGAGGACCAGCGAACCATGTTTAAAATTCTCGCTGCACGCAGTGAGACACTGGCACAGCTTTGTGAAAAAAGTCGGCTGTACAAAACACTGTCACAGCGGGCAAAGGAACGCGCATGGCGAGACAACATTGACTACGACCAGGTCTGGAAGGATCGGCACGCGCACATGCTAAATGTGGATCCTCTGACCACACCGCCGTACGACTGGTCACCAAAAGTGGTTTTGTACGTTTCACAGCCGCATGTCATTCCGCTGCACAACGAGTGGACTGTTGAGCAGGTCTACAAAAAGTTTCACGGCGATGACGGCTTTCTTCGGCTCTATGTGTCGTTTGAGGCACGCCGTGTCAACGTGTCGGCAACCCTCTGTGTCTGATCTTGAGGTCTGATGTTTGCATATAGTGTAAAAAGCCCCCAAAAACCTGTCTATAATCAATCAAACTGAATCGGTTCCTTGTTCTCAGCTGTCCAGTGTCCATCCAGTCTATGTTTAGTTTAAAAAAGTCGAGCAGAACGAAAAACCAGCCATCTGAACGAATGAGAACCGCCGATCGGTTCGTTCAAATGAGCGATCACCGGCAGATCGTGGCGAATGCGGGAAATTCGGTCAGACGCGGAAAATCCACCCACCATTCTGTTGTTGTTGACAATGACACGTGAACCACAACATCCACCACGATATCTTTTTGTTCAATACTACAACGGCGAGCGCGTTGTTTACGATTATACGTTTGCGAGTGAAAGCGAAATGCAAAGCTACTTGCCGATCTTGAGGCACGCCAGGGACGTGATTGCGGCATTCACGACAATGTCGTCACAAGTTGTTGTTGAACGAGAATGTGCAGCGCACCATATTGTTATTCATCATCATGACGATCTATTTGATCACTTTAGAATGTACGCACAGAGACTCAACGACCTGCAGTTGCAAATTGCGTTTGATGGAAGCCGCGAAATGCAGGCCAGCGAGAGACGCTTTGCGCTGATTGGCGGACATTAGACCATTTCCGATTGCAAAAAAATCACCGATCACACGCCGATCACAAATTGCAAGACCACACCAAAAAATCACGTCCAACGCCAACCATGTATGAAAGTTTATCTAGTAAACGTGAAATGTATCTTTTTTCTGTAACCATTGTCGATTGGCTAAACTTTTGTCTGTGCACATGCCACTCTCAAGAAGCGACTGAATTGTGCCGAGATGAAAAACTCGGAAAGTTGTCGGGCATGCAGTTTTTGTGCCTATTGTGTGTCTTTTTATTGCCGCTTTGTGTTTTCCACAAACATGCAAATTTCTTCATGCCAACCCAAGTCGATGACAACAGAGACACTGAATAGAAAAAAAACATCAACATGTCGGTCAACCAATTTCGTCCGCAGCTTGTGCGTGAGTTGACATACCACGCGCCGTACGTGACAAAGACCAACATGCCCGCTATGTACAACCCGGCGACACGTCCCGCTTCGCGATGGGTCAACACGCTGCGCTGCAACCGCACCAAGAGCGCGAGCGTCCGCATGCCAAAGAAGGGCGACTGCTACGATTGCACCGATTTGCAGCCGTTTCACTGGAAAGGCAACAACTACCAGCACCCCAAGGGTGAAAAGTACGAGGACCTGTTGTTTTCCGGCGACTGGGACGTTTCGTACAACCAGGGATGTCTCGATCCGCGCGACGCCAACTTTGACAGTTTTGCGCAAGTTCACTGCCAGGATCGCTGTGCTGGACGCCCGGAAGGCAAGGCGCCGTGCTGCCAGACGCTCGACCTCAGTGTGCTGAACCGCAAATGCGCGCAAGGTCAGCGTGTCAACGATCCCGAGTGGGAGGCCAAGTGGCGCGCCGAGCACGCCGATGCCGCCGCAAACCCCGACAGTGTCGGCGCGCCGGTCAGCGGCAGCGAATTTGAGCACGCCGCCGAGGTCGCAGCGCAGTGATTAAAAACACAACAACCGATTCACAATAAACGCCTATATTGGAGAGATCCTTCTTTTCTATGCTTCAAAAGAGTGTTTATTTTTGTTTTCAGCATATGCAGACCCCATCTTGTTTACAGGTATTGCAAAAATTGAATCGTCATGTGACCAGTATCCAATATGCCGCTGTAGCTGACAACAGAGTCATCATTCAACATGCGCAGCGCAATTTTGGCGGTTGCAGGAATTGTGACATTGGCCTCCATTGCCACAAAAAGATATGTTGACCCACCGGCAAACCCATTCTTTTCCACAGCCGGAACACTGACCAGACGCGAATTGATAGCGGACCCACCGGCAGTAAAAAGACCGAGATCGCAGCGTGGACGAATCGACTCGCTTTGTGCGGTCGTTTGCGTAAAGCGAAAGTAAACTGAAATCCGGTATCGGGCAGAAGAGTTGGATTGGTAAAAGTAGCGCTGTCCTGTAAGGACGCTCTGCAGACCGGCACGCGAAAATGTTTGAAAACGGTTGGAATTCGGAATACCCGGATTGATTCTCAAGTAACCGCTTGTTGAACTGCTGGACACAAAGGAAAACGAACTGCTTCCAGTTGAGTCACTCAAACACAAAGAAAAGGACGCATTAAACGAAAATGATTCCTCCAAAGAGTTTGTGTCGATAAACGCCATCTTTTGGGGTTCCACAAAGCGCTTATCGGCTGGTGGATGAATAGAAAACAGTCCGTTTGTCATTTGCTTGACTATAAAATAGCCCTGTGGCGTTGAAACGTGTCCACGTGCCAAGTTTTGGGTAATGGCACCACTAGCGTCAGTTGGTGACGTGATCGTCACCAACTCGAGTTGCTCCGGGTTTTCGTCTGGTACACGGACAGTCGCCAACGCAGAAGAAGTGGTGGTTACACCATTGGGATAGAGCATTTGAATCACTCCGTCGCGATAGCGAGGTCGCAAACGCCACGGCACGCTGTCGGTTGTATCGATGACCGATGTAAGGAAGCTGATGTCAAATTCCATAGCGTTGACGGTACGTAGATTGGTGCCATCTGAATCAAACGCTACTACCGTCAAATATAGGACAGTGCTTGACGTACCGTTGTTCACACTTGCCACGTACACAATGTTTTCTGTCGGATGCTTGACCATACCACTTTGCATCGATTGTGTCGTATCCCCGCTTGCACTTCCGCCATTTCCGGCAAATTCCAGGGTACTTTCTTCGATCGGAACGAGATCACGAGTCAGTGTCCCAATCTTGTCAGTGTTGGACCCAAAATCGCCAATTAAGTGTACCACAATGTCGCCAAAGACTACAATATCTGTAGAAATCGGATCAAAAGATGTAGTTGGGTATACCACTGCCGAAATAAAGCCACTATTATAAGTGTATGCGCCTATTTCAGCAGCGCGAGAGCCATAGTATATGTGATCGCGTCCAACCGCCAGCGCCGTGAGATCTTCGCTCATAGAAGACCCCGCTTTTACGTTGCGCGGTGCCAGGTGTTTGTGTGGGTCGTGGTACAGATAGCGACCAGTCAAAACGTACATTGAATCTTGGTAGCATTTCATGTCAACAATTCGATTTTCTCGATCAGTGCCGTTGTTGTCCAATTGAATCGGATTGTTGATAGAAACGCCGCCGTCATCTGCATTGCGAAGTCGTCCATCCGTGTTCAACACAAACCGTTGGACGTTGTACGTTCCCGAGCCAACGTACGTTGTGGTTGCCCAAAATTCACAGCCAAACGGATTTGCGCACCCGGGAAAGACATTGGAGTTTCTCAACACATTGACACCAAAGTTGGGGAATAGATGTATAGTCGTGTAGACTGGACTTGCAGCAAATGACAGCGTCGCACACGGAATATGTGTTCCACCAGGCATTTGCACGGCACGTCCACTGCTCGATGTGGCACATGGGTCCGCAGCACACACCAGTGTCATTGGATTGTCTGGCATGCAGAATTGATTATTGGACGCGGTCTCTCCGCGCTGAATTACTGCCTCGCAGTGTTCGACAGGTGCCTCGTTGAACATTGGTTTTGGCGGAATATTGCGCACATCGGTCGGATAGAGAACTCTCACGGCACCTTCGTTGGCCGCGATGATGCAGCGGCCACTCGGATGTGCCAGAGATCCAGGAAGAAGAGTAAAGAATGGTCCTCTCGATTGAACACGCAAGAGGCCAGACGAAATATCCGCCACTTTCAAAATCGTCACATCGTGTGGGTCCTTTTCGTTCACACGCAGCGTCACCAACGTGCTTTTTGAAGTCTCCACTGTACCACCTTCTTCGTGCGGAAATTGAACTTGCAGAATGCCGTCGACAAAATCGGGACGGATGCGCACAGGAGCAAAGTTTGTGGCGTTCACCACATTGAGTGCATTGACATCGCACGTCTTAAGGAAAGTGGTGTCGTTGACTGTCGGCAACCAGGCACCAGATTCGTCGTAAGCAAGTCGAACGAGATTGACGTCGATGTAGTTGGTTGGATCGAGAAGGTTTGGCTTGCGACCGGCAATATACACCATTCGCGCCGTTGGATGATGTGTCATGCCAAATTGCCACCGATTGTTTACGCTGTTGAGGTGGATGCTTCCCGACCCAAACGTCTGAACAGGTGACGTTTCCACAGTTGCTGCATCCCAAGATTGAACGATAAGTGCACTTGTTCCTCCCAGCGCATTCAGCGCAAAAACACGACCGTTGCACACCATAATGTCTTGTGTGCGCGAGGCAGCGGTAAATGTATTGGCCACCGATGTTTGTGCGCCTGTGTGATAGTTGATGACAACAATGTTACCATTGTTCTCCTCGCCCACAATTGCACGTGAATCGTCAATGACCGCAACAGACTGTTTTCCAGTAAAAGACATAAAGAATTGCCTGCCAGTCTCCTGTCGCACAACCGAGTAGCCGACAAAGAGTCGCTCACGATTGATAATGAATGGCTCGCCCTTGTAAACGCACAGATCTTTGACGTCTGGGTTACTGGTTGTAATGTGGTCGAGGACAATTGTTGGTGCCAGCGTTGTCGGATCGTTGGGGTCAAACGTCAGAATGTGACCGTCGATCGGCGAGCGAACGTTGCAGTCTTGGTCGACAACAAATTGGCCAAGGTAACCAGTTCGTGCATTACCACTGACATTTGTAATCGCACAAAAGTAGTTGCAGCCATATTCAGACATTCCACCGCGCCGCACAAAGTGCTGTGCTGGGTAATTGAAATTATCGACGTAGACCGGATGTGGCACGTTGAAGAGAACTGTGCCGACAAGTGTTTTGTCAATGTCGAGTGTTGCACATGGCATGTGCGTTCCCGCGGGGACGCAATTAGCGCTGACATTTTGGGCCTCGGTGCATGTGTCGGGCTCACAGGTGAGCACCTGTGGGTTGAGTGGACCACAAAAAGAGGCATCGTTGACCTTGTCCGCTCGAAAGATGACGTCTTTGCAATGCTCTTGCGGGGTCACCGGCGTATGAAGAAGCATTGGTTTAGCGCTGATGTGGCGCGTATCGCTAGACAGCTGAGCCGACAGCATACCACGCCCGCTGCGTAGATACTGATCGGCCTGTCCAGTAATGTGTCCCATAAAATGTGCTTTGCCTCCCGCACCCGTTGAAACAGATGTGTGAAGCAGTGTCACCTTGCTGGGTTGGCAGTCGTCGATCTTGGCCGTCACCAGCTGGTCGTAAAGACATGGCAGTTGCTTGACAGGAAGTGAAGTTGTACTGAGATCACTGGAGAAAGTGGTTGGGTTAATGTCGATTGTTTGGCCCAACAATGTTACGGTGATATTTCCAATCTCTGTTTGTCCTGGTCCCAAACCGGCTGTCTTTTCTATGTAGAATGGTGTGTGTGCTGGTAGCGTCACAGATATATCCGCGTCGGCATTGCCCACAATTGGCACGTCTGCACCACCGACATTGTAAACAAGCGTATCGGAACCAGCCGGATTGTATTTATACTTAAAATTCAGTGTGCACGCGTGACACATGCCTGAAAAAGTGAGTCGGTCTGCGTTAGCTGAGACTATCGAAAAATGCAGGCCTATAATATTGGCATTGATAGGGGGGGAGGTATCGACAATCCAACCGCCATTGTCAGCTGTCCAGCTGGCAACATCTCTGTTTTCGACCACAGGGTATGACAATTGCATCACATTTTCACAAATGCGGGGATGAAGTCTTCGCAGCAATTCAAAACCAGGAATCGTGCTGTACGATGGACTTGTTTTGAACAAAAACGTGAGCGTCACTGTCATGTTGTCTTTCGTCGGCTTGCGAAACGCAAATACAGACGTTGAATCTCCGTCATCATCGCTCGTTGCGTGAGTCATGTAAACCGTATCTGCCACCGGATGTGCAGTGAATTCCGGAAGCAAGACACTTTCGGACGTTATACCATTGGGAACTGCCGTTGAGCCACCAGCCACCGGATTTTCTGGATTGGTAAAATCGTATGTGTTGATTGTCGGTGAAAATGACCACAATACAACCGTCATTATCTTTTTGTCCAGTCGTATCGATCCCCCTACGCTGGCTCCTGTGGCAAAATTCCCCAGTATCGTGCCGTCGTAACCAACCGATGTGTACTGGTAAAACCCAGAAACGCGATGTTGCACAATCAAGAATTCATCGCCGAGCGCGAAACGAACAGCAATCCCACTGACACTCACAAGTGGTACCGAAGGGGTTTCGAGATTGTAAATGGAATTGTTTTGCATAAAATAGACAAGGTTATTGCGACATTCGACTTGAAAAATATCGTTTGCATTGCCCGACGTCACAATGTTACCGCTTGCAAATACCGCACCCGTGGTCGGGTTCAAAGCGACATTGTCGCGCGTCAGCACAAAGTGCGACAAAATCGCGTCTGCAATACCGTCGGTTTTCGTCGCTACAAAAGAGCATCCATAAGCAGTATCTTGTGTCTTAAAGATATACACTCGATCCGTGTCGTTGATCGTGACGCCAGGAAAAACAAGCGGCAACAGGTCGGTGCGCTCTTCTGCCAGAGCAATTGCTTTGCAAGGAATGTTTGTACCCGCCGGTTTTTGAATCAGGCGGCACGCCGTGCCAGTTTTGTTGTCCGGGTCGGTGGCATACTCGACAATGTAGGGGTTGGCCGGCGG
>Ga0193961_1000571_pt1 | contig 14084 bp, 15 predicted proteins | sample FB_4_MG_FD_140371 | JGI IMG/M metagenome (GOLD analysis project Ga0193961, IMG submission 140371) | Microbial mat bacterial communities from the Broadkill River, Lewes, Delaware, United States - FB_4_MG | ecosystem: Environmental > Aquatic > Freshwater > River > Microbial mats | place: USA...
TGGGTTATGGCATCTTTAGAGACATATTGTTCAACTATAAATACTATTCGCGATACTACAGAGATATCTTATACGATCATTCATAATGGTAAAACTATTCGTGAAGATGAGAAGATGATCTCAGGTGGAGGAACAAATATGGACCTTGGTGAAATATCAGGTTGTCCATCTTAACTAAAAGGGTATAACTTACCCATTTAGTCTATATATTTTTATTATCTTTAAAAGTTATCTTTTGGGTTAGAATCACTAAAGTGTCCCCATTTTAACTTTGCACCACCTAGTATATGAAAGTGTAGGTGCTTTACTTCTTGACCACCATTGTCTCCTATATTTGTAATAACTCTGTAACCGCTATTATCAATTGCCATTCTCTGAGCTATCTCTTTTATAAAATCAGTCATGCCTGACATTATATTTGGGTCTACTTCGTGAAAACTATCTACGTGTTTTTTTGGAATAGCTAAAATATGTACAGGTGCCTTTGGATTGATGTCGTGAAATGCTAAAAAATCGTCATTTTCAGCTACTATATTTGATGGTATCTCTTTATCTACAATTTTACAAAATAAACACATTTATTTACCTTTTTTTTAATCTTTTGAAATTGTATCATATATTTGTTGATCGAGTATTTATGATGGTAATAAGTATATAAAAGCTGTTTATAAATAACTTTTAAGTATAATCCACCTTTTAAAATTCAATATACGGGTGAAACTATTGAAAGAATGGTATGATGCGATAAAAAGCGCTACAACTGTAGAGCGTATAGAAGAGATTAGAATCTCAGTATTTGGTAAAAAAGGGATCTTGGCAGCAGAATTTGCTAAGATGAAGTCGGCACCAAATGAAGAGAAATCAAAAATAGCAAAAGAGTTAAATGAGTTTAAAAGCTCATTAATGACTGAACTTACAAGTAAAAAAACAGAACTTCAAACTAAAGAATTAGAAGAAAATATGAAAGCAGAGGGACTTGATGTGTCTTTGTTTAGTACTACTTGTGAAGCAGGGGCACTTCACCCTGTTATGGAGACTATGGATAGAATAGTTGAGTATTTTATAGCTCTTAACTTCTCTGTAAAAACTGGCGGTATGGTAGAAGATGATTTTAATAACTTTGAAGCACTAAACCTTCCAAAATACCATCCTGCTCGTGATATGCAAGATACATTTTATTTTAAAGATGAGATGCTACTGCGTACACACACATCACCAGTTCAAATCCGTACTATGATGAGTGAAAAGCCACCAATCAGAATGATCGCACCTGGAGCTGTGTTTAGACGTGACTATGATCTTACACACACTCCTATGTTCCATCAGATTGAAGGTCTACTTGTTGATGATATTGGTAAAGTGTCATTTGCAAATTTAAAATTTATTTTAGAAGATTTTTTAAAGTATATGTTTGGTGATGTAGATGTAAGATTTCGCCCATCTTTCTTCCCATTTACCGAACCATCTGCAGAGGTAGATATATCTTGTGTTTTTTGTGGTGGAGATGGTTGTCGTGTATGTTCTCATACAGGTTGGCTTGAAGTTTTAGGATGTGGTATAGTCGATCCAAATGTTTTTAAAGCTGTTAATTATGAAGATGTAAGCGGTTACGCTTTTGGTTTAGGTGTAGAGCGTTTTGCAATGCTTATACATCAAATTGGTGACTTGCGTTCACTTTTTGAGGGAGATATTAAGTTGTTGGAGCAGTTTCAATGATAGTAACAAGATCTTGGATAAATGAATGGATTGATATTAGTGATATCACAACAGACCATTTATGTAAAACTTTCAATGCTATTGGTTTAGAAGTTGATAGAGTTGAGAGTTATGATATACCAAATAAAATAATATTTGGTAGAGTTTTAGAGTGTGAAAAACATCCTGATGCAGATAAACTTAGTGTATGTAAAGTAGATATTGGTACAAGCATACGTCAAATTGTGTGTGGTGCTGCTAATGTAAAAGCTGGAATTGATGTTGTAGTTGCAACTGTTGGTTGTACAATGCCTGGCGGTATGGTTATAAAACCTGTAAAACTTCGTGGTGTTGAGTCTGAGGGTATGATATGTTCAGCTAGTGAGATAGGTCTTCCTAATGTAAATAGCGGAATTATGGAACTAGATGAAAGCATTGGTGAGTATAAGCTTGGACAAGAAGTAAATACACATCCTATATTTTCAGATGATTTAATTGAGATAGAATTAACTGCTAATAGAGGTGATTGTTTAAGTATACGTGGAATTGCACGTGACCTTAGTGCAGCATTTGGTAAGTCTGTAAGAAAGTCAACTATCAAACAAAGTGATGATAAACGTCTTGGAATAGGTAGAATTTTAAGCTTATCACATGAGTATGACTATAATGTAAATCTTAGATATAAGGCTGTAGATATAAAAGAGCTTACTCTTCCATTTGTAGTTAGTCTAAGGCTCTCTCAAATTGAAGAAGAGAGAGAATCTGATATTATGTCTATCATGCTATATGTAACGCATAGTAGTGGAGTTATATTAAGAGCATACGAACATAAATATTTTCAAGATAATGATGAAAAGATGGCTAAAATTGAGTTAAAAAAAGATGAAAAGGGTTTTGCATCTATAATGACTCATGGAAATAAAAAAGCATCTACAGTTGGGATCATTCAAGAAGATGAATCAAAAGTTTGTTGTAGTGAGGGTGTAGTACTTATAGAAGCTAGTTATATACCGCCAGATGTTATATCTAAGCAGATGCTAGATAACAAAATGGAATCTGGCCCATTATATTATAGAACTTCACGTGGTAGTGAACCAGAGCTAAATAGAGGGCTTGATTATTGTCTTAGTTTAATTGAAAGTAATTCTAAATCTATCATTTATGGTGGAACTATTGAAATTTGTGATAATTATGAAGAATCTATAGTGAGTGTATCTAAAAGTGAAATAGATCAGATAATTGGTGCAATAATTGATAAAACAAAAATCACTAAACTACTTAAAAACTTAGGTTTCAATACATCAAAATCTCAAGGAGATTCATATGTGATCTCTGTTCCTAGATACCGTCATGATATATCTAATAAGCAAGATATAATTGAAGAGATTGTTCGTATGGTAGGAATTGACAATATAGAGTCAAAACCTTTTGTACTTACAGAAGATAATCGTTTAGAAGATGATTACTTTGTGTATAAGAAAAGAAAAGATTATAGGCACAAAAGTGCATCTGAAGGGTTTTTTGAATCAATTCACTTTGTTTTTGATGAGAAAAAAGTTTTAAATAGTTTTGGTTTTGATACGTTAGAGGAGTCTAAAGACTTACTAAATCCAATAGCGAAAACTTTAGATACTTTAAGACCTACACTTTTAACAGGACTTTTAAAAGCAGCATCAACAAATACAAAAAATGGTTACTCATCTATAAGATTATTTGAAATTGGATCTGTATTTTCTTGTGATAGAAAAGAGAGTGTTAAAATGGCGTTCTTGTTTAGTGGAGATACTACTAAAGATAGTATACAAAATTCTGGTAAGCCTGCTAAAATTGATTTTGGATATTTTGTGCAAAAAATATCAAATATTATAGGTTCTTTTGAGCTTGAAGAAAATGAAACGACTCATAGTTTATCACATAAATATCAGTCTGCTTCAGTTATTCAAAATTCACAAAAAATAGGTGAACTATTTAGAGTACATCCTAATGTTGAAAAAGATTATGATCTTCATACTACATATATGTGCGAATTAGATTTTAAGTTATTAGATAACTCTTTAAAAACAGCAAAAACAAAGTCAAAATATCAAGCTTCACAAAAAGATCTAAGTTTAATTGTTCCAAAAACTATGGACTTTAAAACTATTAAAGATGTTATTGAGGATGTGAAACCTGATGAGGTTGTTAGATTTTATCCAGTAGACAAGTACAGCGATGAAGAGTTAGGTGATAATACAAGCTTAAGTATTCGTTTTATATTACAAAGAGATGATAGAACTTTAGAAGATGAAGACATAACGTCTTCTATGGATAGTATTTTAGAACAATTATACAAAAAGTTGAGCATAGGTTTAAGATGAGTAAGGTAGTAGTAGCTCCAGTTAATGGTTTTTCACTTAATATATCTGATATAGCGCCAGATAAATCTATTTCGCACCGTAGCGCAATGTTCAGTATGCTGGCTGATGGACAAAGTAAAATAACAAATTTTTTACGTGCAGAAGATACAATGAACTCTTTAGAAATTGTAAAAAACCTTGGTGCTACTGTAGAAGATGATGGAGAAACTATTACTATATCATCAGATGGTATAAAAGAACCTTTCGAAATTCTTGACTGTGGTAATTCAGGAACAGGAATGAGACTTTTTTGTGGACTTTTAAGTTCGGCAAATGGACATTTTGTACTAACAGGTGATAAATATCTTCGTTCACGTCCAATGAAGCGTGTAACAAATCCACTTATGGAGATTGGTGCAAAGTTTGATGGTCGTGATAATGCAAATTTGGCACCCCTAAGTGTTAGAGGGGCTTCCCTTAAAGCATTTAATTATGACAGTAAAATTGCATCTGCACAGGTTAAATCTTGTATGATTTTAGCAGCACTTCGTGCTGATGGTGAGTGTACATATACGGAACCTGAACTATCACGTGATCATACTGAGAGAATGTTAAAAGGTATGGGTGCTGATGTTAATGTAGATGGACTAAAAACTACTATAAAACCTATGAGTAAACTTTTAAATCCTTTAACGATCCGTGTACCGGCTGACCCGTCATCTGCATTTTTCTTTGCAGTAGCTGCTGCAATTACAGAGGGTGCTGACGTAACACTTGAAGGTATTACACTAAATCCTACTAGAATAGAAGCTTTTAAAGCTCTGCAACGCATGGGCGCTGATATCACATATGAAAAAACTGATGATAAGTATGAACCGATAGGAAATACTAGAGTTAAAAACGCACCTCTTAAGGCTATAACCGTAGAAGATAATATATCATGGTTAATAGATGAACTTCCTGCACTCTCAATCGCTTTTGCATGTGCAAAGGGAAAAAGTGTTGTTAAAAATGCAGAGGAGCTTCGTGTAAAAGAGTCAGATAGAATTTCAACCGTTGTTGAAGGACTTCGTTCATCTGGCATAAAAGTTGAGGAATATGAAGATGGTTACACAGTTACAGGCGGTGAGTTAAAAAGTGCCGTAGTTGATAGTGATGGTGATCATAGAATCGCCATGAGTTTTATAATAGCGGGTCTAAAATCTGGAATGGAAGTTCATGATCTAGATTGTATAAATACATCTTTTCCAAATTTTTTCGATATTTTAAAAAGAATAACTAATATAGAAGTTAATTAACTATGAAGATAGAACGTGCTGAGAGTTATGGATTTTGTTTTGGTGTTAAACGTGCTATTAAGATAGCTGAAGAAAATAAAAACTCATCTACATATGGTCCACTAATTCATAATTCAAAAGAGATAGCTAGACTTGAAAAGGATTTTCAAGTTGGACTTACAGATGATCATACATTTTTCAAAGCTGGTGACAAAGCAATAGTACGTACTCATGGTATCCAAAAACAAGAGTTAGCAGAGTTAAAAGCAAATAATGTTGATGTAGTAGATGCAACTTGCCCTTATGTTACAAAACCACAAGAGATAGCTCAAGAGATGAGTGAACAAGGTTATAGTGTAGTTATATTTGGAGATGAAAAGCACCCTGAGATCAAGGGTGTAAAGTCATATGCTACAAATGGTGCTATTGTTGTTATGTCACCAGATGAATTAGAAGAGGTCAAACTTAAAGAAAAAATAGCATTAATAGCTCAAACTACTAGAAAAGTTGAAAACTATCTTGAAGTTGCTAATTACCTCATACCAAAATATAAAGAGGTTAGGGTATTTAATACCATATGTAATGCAACATTTGAAAATCAAGATGCTGTTAAAAGTCTTTCTAAAAAAGCTGATGTGATGATAATTATAGGTGGAAAGGATTCATCAAATACTAAACAGCTATATACTATATCAAAAGATAATTGTAATGACTCATATCATATTGAAGATGAAAAAGACTTGGACTTTTCATGGTTTAAAGGTAAAAAGTTATGTGGAATTAGTGCTGGAGCTTCTACGCCAGACTGGATAATAACAAATGTTATTGATACAATTGATAAAAAACTAAATCAAAAATTATAATTTTTATAAAAAACTAACCTTTTTTTAGATATAATCTCGAAATTTTATATGTAACAGAAGAGGATAGGTAATGGCGTTCGATAACGAATCATTTGAAGAAGAAGAGAGTTTTGCAGAACTTTTTGCTGCAAGCGAAAAAAAACAAAGTGCAAGTAACCGTATTGTAGAAGGTGAAATAGTTGAGATACAAGCTGATGATAATAGAGCATTGGTTGGTGTTGGTGATAAGTCTGAGGGTATATTAAACCTTGATGAGATCAAAGATGAAAAAGGTGAACTTACTTTTGGTTTAGGTGATAAAATCAAAGTTATGATTACAGGATACTATAATGAGCGTCCTAAAATTTCATACAAAAAAGTGTTAGAGCAAGAAAAAACTCTAAACTTTATAGAAGCTCACAAAGACGATTATGAAGAACTTATTATTGATGGTGTGATCACTAAGAAAAACCGTGGTGGTTATGTTGTTGAAGCAGATGCAGTTTCATTTTTTATGCCACGTTCATTAGCAGCTTTTAAAGATAGCGATGATGTAGTTGGTCGTAAAATAAAAGCGCAAGTTATTAAAATAGATGAAGATGAAAACTCTATAGTTATCTCTCGTCGTAAACTTTTCAATGAAGAACGTAAACGTAAAAAAGAGATCATCGACAAGTTAATGGAAGATGATGTAATAGTAGAAGGTGAGATCAAAAAGATCACTTCTTATGGTATGTTTGTTGACGTTGGTGGAGCTGATGGTCTTGTTCACTATAATGAGATCTCTTATAAGGGACCTGTTAATCCATCTAAACTTTACAAAGAGGGTGATAAAGTTAACGTAAAAGCTATATCTTACGATAAAGACAAGCGTCACCTTTCACTTTCAATAAAAGCTGTTCAACCTGATCCTTGGGCTGAAGTTGAATCTGAATTAGATGAAGGTGATACTATCACTGTAACTGTTTCAAATATTGAAGCGTATGGTGTGTTTGTTGATCTTGGAAACGATATAGAAGGTTTTCTACACATCTCAGAGATCTCTTGGGATAAAAATGTTAAAAACCCAAATGATTACTTAGAAGTAGGTCAAGAGATAGATGTTGAAGTAATTGAGATTAATCCTGATACTCATAAATTAAGAGTATCTCTTAAAAAACTTCTACCAAAACCATTTGATGAATTTTCTAAAAAGTACCAAGAAGGTGATGTTGTTACAGGTAGTGTTACATCTCTAACTGATTTTGGTGCATTTGTTCGTATTGATGGTGTTGAAGGTCTTTTACATAATCAGGATATCTCTTGGGATAAAAACACTAAATGTAAAGATGTTTTAAAATCAGGTGATGAAGTTGAAGTTAAAATAGCTAAAATTAATGCTGATGATCAAAAAATATCACTTAACCGTAAAACTCTTTTAGAGTCTCCAATAGATACTTTTGCTAAAAGTCATAAAGTAAACACTGCTATTACTGGAACTATCCGTGATATCAAAGATTTTGGTGTATTCGTATCTTTAGATGATGGTGTAGATGCACTTATCCGTGATGAAGATTTAGCTCCATTAAATAAAGAAGAGCTTGAAGCTGGTCAAGAGATCGAAGCTGCAATTGCTGTTATAGACACAAGACGTGACCGTATCCGTTTATCTGTTAAAAAATTAGACTATATTAAAAGCCAAGAGATCTTAAGTGAGATTAATGATAACGAATCTCACTCTTTAGGTGATTTAATTAAAGATCAAATAAAGTAAAATGCATATATTTTTAAAATGGTTTACTCCAATCATTGGGATTGGAGTTGCTATTTTTATTATAACTTTTTTAATAAATATTAACTCAATACAAAAAGTTGAAGAGTTAAAACCACTTTCTCGAAAAATTACACCTACTAAACAAAAAGAAGAAAAAGTTTGGTTGGAACATTTTTCTGATACTCAAAGACTAGGGTATTTTTATCCTGTTAATGAAGTATATATAAAAACTTCTTTAGACAAAAAAATACAAAGTAAAACTGTATATAGATTATCTGCATCATTAATTGATCCATATCAGTTATTTTGTTTAAAAGAGGAACTTAATCGACATAGGTTAAAGTATTATCTAAAAAGAGATAAAAATGGAGTATTATTAGATATTTACTCGCAAAACAAAACGAAGCTAAACTCTTTAGTTGATGTTTTGAAAAATTATAAAATACTGGCGAAAGTAACGCTGTACAAAGAGGATAAATAAATGCATACTATTGTTGTTTGTGATCACATCCATGATGCTGGTCTTGAGATGTTAAAAAATGATGAAAACGTAAATTATGTTTTCGCTGCAGATGTAGATAAAAAAGAGTTAGTTGAGACTATTATTCCTACTGCCGATGTTGCAATTACTAGAAGTTCAACTGATGTAGATGAGTTTTTTATATCTCATGCAAAAAATTTAAAAGCTATTGTTCGTGCCGGTGTTGGTGTTGACAATGTAGACATACCAGGATGTTCAAAAGAGGGTATCATTGTTATGAATGTACCAACTGCTAATACTATTGCAGCGGTTGAACTTACAATGGCACATATGCTTTCATGTATGAGAATGTTTCCATACTCTCATAACCATTTAAAGCAAGACCGTATCTGGAAACGTGAAAAGTGGTATGGATATGAGCTTAAAGGCAAAAAGCTTGGTGTTATCGGTTTTGGTAATATCGGTAGTCGTGTATCTAAACGCGCTCGTGCTTTTGAGATGGATATCGTTGCATATGATCCGTATATTCACCCATCAAAAGTAACTGATTTAGATATGACGTATACTAAAAACTTTGATGATATTTTAGCGTGTGACATAATCACTATACATACACCTAAAAATCAAGAAACTATTGATATGATAGGTGAAGAAGAGATTGCTAAAATGAAAGACGGTGTGGTTTTAATTAACTGTGCACGTGGAGGTCTTTATAATGAAGATGCATTATATAACAATCTTAAAAGCGGTAAAATCCGTTTTGCAGGTATTGATGTATTTATTAAAGAACCTGCAACTGATCATCCTTTACTTGATCTTGATAATGTCACAGTATCACCACACCTTGGTGCTAATACATATGAATCTCAGTACAATATTGGTACACAAGCAGCTAATAATGCTATTGAAGCTGCAAAAGGGATAGCTTATCCACATGCTATGAATTTGCCAATAGATGAGACTACTATTCCATCTTTTGTTAAACCATTTTTAGAGATGGGTCAAAAGATAGGTTTCTTAGAATCTCAGATGAATAAAAGCCAAATAGTTAGTATAAAAGTTAGTGGATATGGTGAGATTGGGAAATATGTAGATTCACTTTCAACTTTTGTTGCAGTTGGAGCAATGAGTCAAAACTCTAGTGATACGATCAACTATGTAAATGCTGATTTTATAGCAAAAGAGAAAGGCATTGAGATCTCAAGTGAAGATTGTGGAGACTCAAGTGTATATAAAAACCTAATCACTATTAAATTAACTACTGCTGAGGGTACTACTACTATTAGCGGTACTATTTTTGATGATAATGTCCAACGTTTAGTTGCAATTGATGGATTTGATATCGAAGTTGCACTTCGTGGAAACATGATCATGTTTAAAAATACTGATGTACCTGGTGTTATTGGAAGTGTAGGAACTGTTTTAGCAAACAACAAAGTAAACATTGCAGACTTCTCACTTGCTAGAAATGAGCAAAGTCAAGCTCTAGCTGTGGTTCTAGTTGACAATACAGTAAGTGATGCAGCTATGAAAGAACTCTCAAGTTTAGACGCATGTCTAAGCGTTAGCCACGCTTGTATATAACCAATAAGTTAATTAACTTTCCTCTTATTACTCTACTTCAAAAGTAGAGTAAGCTATATAATCTGTTCAACAAAGTACTGTTTGTTGAACAAATGCTCCTATCCTAAGAGTTTAATCTCTTTAATTGAGATGACTTAAATTCTATACAAAATACTGAGCTATCTACAATGAGTTTGTATGTTAACTCTAGCTTAAAATGTTCTTTTACTGTAAGTTTAAACATTGAGAGCCCAACACTCTTTTTCTCCTCTGTATCTACTAGTTCCTCTGGCATCTTTTAAGCCTAAATGCAGTATAAAGTACTTCGGTTGGGCTAGAAGGTAACTACTGTATATAAGTGTCGTAAAAAGAGTGGAGCAGAACTTCACAATATACTTCTAGTAAAGAGCTATAACACCACTAGTAAAAAATAGCATACCTGACATCGGTACACCAAAAAGTCTCTCTTTAAGACTTTGAGATAGTATGTTTCCCAAAAATGAGATTGAAGAGACGATAAAGCTCAGCCATACCAAAAAGCTACTATCTGCTAAAAACCAAATGTATACTATCTCTGTATTTACAAGTAATACAAATGCTAAAAATAGAATGAGCACACCTTGAAACAATGCAAGTAAACGAAGTTTTTTAGGAAGTACTTTAGGTTTGTCACCTCCAAGAACCATATCTCCAAGTGGAGCACCGTGGGCAAGTGTAAATTGAAAAGCTGCAACAATCATTGCAATAAATGTAAATGTTACTGCAGCATCCTGATGAGACATATTTTACTCCTTGGTTATTTATAATAGGTAAAATAGTATGAAAAAATATAGGTAAAATTTTGGGATATATATTTAAATTAAAATATTAAGGTTGAATATCTTTAAGTATTTTTGTCAGCTTAGTTCTGTATTTAATTTAAATTTTCCAGGTGCTTCTCCCCAGTAACGTTTAAACGCCCGACTAAAAGAGACTGCAGAATCATACCCCACTCCCGTTGCAATATACTCAACCGAATCATTACTTTGCCGTAGTCTATCAGCTGCAAGATTCATCCTAAGATGCATTACATATTGCATTGGAGGCATACCTACTAATTTATGAAACTGTTTGGCATATACCGACCGAGACATTTTTGCTTCTCTAGCAAGTGATGCGACACTCCAGTCTATTTCAGGGGATGTGTGAATTTTTATAAGTGAAAGCCCAATAAATTGATCACGTAATGCATAAATCCAACTCGATGATTGTTCAATACCATTAAGCATCCAGTTACGTAGTACAGTAATAACTAGGACTTCATTTAAACGGTTAATTATAATTTCACTCCCTGGCATATCGGTTTTAACCTCACTACCCATCAATTGCATTAATATGTCCATATTAAGTGCTGCATTTTCTAATGAATGGCGTTGTATGACCAGGGGAGGTAGTCCCTTGAGTAGAGGGTGCCATGAAGGATTTAAAGTTAATCCCCCACAAATCATGCTTGTTCTCTTCCCTGTACCACCAAACTTCATAAGGGAAGAGTTTTCTCCTAGAGGTTCAATGTTAACAGTTTCAAAAGTTTCAATAAAGGCATCTGAACCACTCCGTAAAATATGCCTATTTCCTTTTGGAATGAGAACCAAATCTCCTTGAGATAAAGAAATGAAACTTCCATCTTCATCTTCCATTTCAGCTGAGCCTTCTAAGATGAAATGAAAGAGACAACCTTTTAACTCTGGATTGTCAAAACCCCATGGTTCATTTGCAGTTGCTTTTATATAAAAACTATCTGCAATACGAATTTCTCTGAGTATCTGTGCAAACCTACTGTTTCTTTCATGAATAAGCTGATGGACTTCAAATGAGTTCATAAGTTTATTAAGCACCTATTCCAAGCTGACTAAACAGAAGCATGGAATCATACATTTCCCAATCTTCCTGGATAATTCCATCCTTTATATGTGACATTACCATTCCCTCAATATTTATTATTTTATGCGTTGCTGGGATACCATGTAGAGTTCCTTTATGTGTTCCCGTCAGTGAGAACTGTACACCAATTTTATCATTCTCAGCAATTAAAAAGTGAGGGTGAATTGTCAAATCTGGGAACCCATTTCTAAGTTCAATAAACATTGCTTTTAGTCCTTCTCTGCCTTCTATTGTTGTCCCATTTGTACCATGATACACATAATTTTCTGAAACCAATTCATCAATTGTTTCGAGTCTACCTTCATTGACCACTTCTTTTAAAAAGCGTCCGGTAATTTTTTTATTATCTAGTGACATTTTAAACTCCTGTTGTCATGTTCTAAACGATTTTTATCGCTTGCAAACACAATGTTATAAGAATGCATTGAGATTGTAAATGACATTTAGTATTGATATATTAACATTTCGTCTTTAATGATTATATTGAATACTCAATTAAAATTTTCCATACATAGTGGATTATTAGTCTCAAATCGTCAATATGGTGGTGTACGTTTAACAAAAATTTCAGATAAGTTTAAAAATTGATGTGAAGAGTATCCTTTAAAACAAGAAATTTTGTAATGAATATAACAAAGCATAGGAGCTAATAAGTTTCTAATACTCTATATTTGAAAAATCTTTCCGTTGCTTTTAGATCCCTATGGAAAAAGTACTGATGTAATGGATAAAAACTATGAAAAAATAGAGCTATCGCAACAGACTGCACTTTCTATTTACACAAGTTGTTCTTACACATACAGATTTACAAAGCAACATGCTATAAGTGATTAACTTTTTGTAAATGATATGCTAAACTCAAAAGTAGACTTCTCACTTATGTGTACACGTTTCTACTACTCATATAATTTTGCTCTAAATTTTATTTAAAAATACTCTATCCCTAAATCATCCCTATTTATTTTTTTACAATTTGGTATTCCAAAATTGAATATGAAAAGGAAAAAAATGATAAAACCAAAAATAGTTACGATCGATCCGATCAAAGTATTATGTAAAAGAGAAAAAGGTGAATCCATCAACTCAGCGAACACAGCCTGGAGAGATATGGTCAAGTTTATGATAGATGGTGACTTTTTAAAAGATGCCCTCTTTAGATACGGGATAAGCCACCATAGCTTATGGGATTCAGAAAGTGAGGGAAGCTATTATGATGCATGTGTAGAGTTTATAGAAACACCTCAAACAAGTGTTGATATTATGGAAAAAACGATTGAAGGCGGACAATATGCTTGCTTCTTGCATCAAGGTGACTATAAGAACCTTCAACGTACATTTGAGCAAATAAGAAGCTGGGTTATAGAAAATGAAGTGACATTACGCAATGTAGATCATTTTCAAAAATATTTGGATTTTGATATCACTGGGGTTAAACCTGAGAACTTACGAACAGAGATATATATTCCACTCTTAGAAAAATAAAAAGGAGACAAAATGTCAATTTACAAAAAAATAATCGCAACAATGTTATTAGGTGCTTTATATGCTACATCCGCAAATGCTTTTGATGATAAGAAGGAAGGGCTTATAATAGGTCTTGGAGCTGGTATCTCTTTGAGCAGTACTGATTTTTCATCTGCATACAGCGGATGGAGCACAGGTAGGGCTGATGCAGAACTTGGTGTAGCGACATCTTTTAAACTCGGATACGGATTTAATGAGAACTATACTCTTTACTACTTTAGAAACTCTGCATTTGTTCATGGGTACAGTAAAGATCCAAACGAAAGAACATATGGAAACTGTGTTACGGGTCTAGGTATGAACTACTATATGGATGATTCAGATTTTTACGTTTTAGCAGGACTTGGAGTCGGACAGCTCTCAAAACTTGCAGATAGCGAAAGACACGCACAAAGAGGATTCGGTGCCATAGCAGGTGTAGGCTATGAATATGCAGATCATGTTCAACTTGAGATCAACTATCTTGCAACAAGAGTAGATGATGACATAAAATTATCTACAGATGCACTGCAGTTTACGCTCAACTACTATTTTTATTAAAGGAAAGATGATGAGATACTCTACAGCACTATTTTTAGGAATATATACAAGTTTGCTACTAAGTGGATGTGGTGGAAGCAGCAATGGTGGTGGCACTCAACAAAATCTTGATACAAACCTAAGTGTCAACAAAATTATTGCCAATCAGGTACA
>Ga0193961_1000572_pt1 | contig 14079 bp, 12 predicted proteins | sample FB_4_MG_FD_140371 | JGI IMG/M metagenome (GOLD analysis project Ga0193961, IMG submission 140371) | Microbial mat bacterial communities from the Broadkill River, Lewes, Delaware, United States - FB_4_MG | ecosystem: Environmental > Aquatic > Freshwater > River > Microbial mats | place: USA...
AAGTAATTTCTAAGCCTGGGCACAATACCGCTTTAGCGCGTAGGTTATTAATCAAACGCGTGACAGAAAAATTAGGCGAATCGAAGTAACTGGTATCTGGCCAAAAGTGAACACTGGTGCCTTTATTACGTCGACCACAGGTCCCGGTCACCGTCAGTTCTTCAACTTTGTTACCGTGTTCAAAGGCCATCTCATAGATTTGACCATCGCGGCGCACCGTCACTTCAACACGTTTTGATAAGGCGTTAACTACCGAGATACCAACGCCGTGCAGACCACCCGAAAACTGGTAGTTTTTGTTAGAAAACTTACCACCTGCGTGCAGCTTACAAAAGATCAGTTCCACACCTGAGATTTTTTCTTCAGGGTGAATATCGACAGGCATACCTCGACCATCATCAATGACTTCTAAAGATTGGTCTGCATGCAGAATTACTTGTACCTTAGAGGCATGTCCGGCGAGCGCTTCATCGACACTGTTGTCGATAACTTCTTGGCCCAAATGGTTTGGACGCGCTGTATCCGTATACATCCCTGGTCGGCGACGTACTGGCTCCAAGCCATTAAGAACCTCAATGGCTCCAGCATTATATTGTTCAGTCATAATACGGAAATTCGTTATAGAAATTGAATTGGTTACTATGTAGAGCGCTCAATATGTATAGGTGATTGAAGTGAAAAAACCAATCAAACGCTGATTATCTAAGCGTCTTACAACTACAATAGTACAGGGACAACATAGTCTGGAAGAGACTTGTTTATGTCAAGAGAGATACGTAAGTAACGAGTAAATTTATGACTCTTCCCTCAATGAACGGCAATTTTTTGAGCAACTCGCCGTATAGAGGAAATCACTTTTCGAGCTATAGGGATAAAAACTCAACAATCTGTTTTGGGTAGCGCTCGAAGTCAACAAAACTGTGGTCACCACCTTGTTCAACGGTCTGTTTTGCCGAGACGAACTTTTCCACCGCTTGGCGATAGTCCAGCACTTCATCTTCCATTTGCTGTAGTAGCCAAAAATCTGAAGGATTAACTAAGCGAGGAACGTCTAGTACTCTTAACTCATCAACATGATGAGCTTCCAGAACATAACGCTCGTTCGTATAAGGGTTTTCCTGTTCACCCAAATAATCAAGTAACAACTCGTAGGGTTTAACCGCAGGGTTAACAAGCACCGCTTTAAAACCGAATTGAGCGTTAAGCCAAGTTGACATGTAGCCACCCAAAGAGCTTCCTACCAAACCAATTTGGTAATCGTCCCGATATTGGTTCACTAGATCAAGTAATAACTTGGAGGCTTGTTGGGGAAAGCAAGGGAGTTGAGGTACAACAACTTTAATATCTGGTCGATATTGCGCACAATACTCTTTCATCACATTAGCTTTATGCGATAAAGGCGAGCTATTAAAGCCATGGATATACAGCAATAAAGACGGTTTCATAATTCTACTCTGTGGCTGTTGCCATAATAATTTCAGGTGTAATCATTAGGCTTATTCTAACAATCTTAGTAGCCGTTGGAATCAAAATTCGGGACAAAAACGCCCTCTTCCAAGCGCTTAACTCGAGTTTCAAAACGACCATCAGCATGAAGCTCTAATTCTCGCCAACCAGGTGAACAAGTATCAAGTGCGAAATCATCACTATTCGGCTTAAACTGAACACAGGTTGATGGCGTGGCAATGACTGTCGCACCACTACGGTGTTTTTGCATATCTTGATGAACGTGCCCACATAAGATAGCGCGTACATTCGAATGTTGCTCAACAATTTGCCAAAATTGTTCAGACTCTTTTAGCGTATGCTGATCAAGCCAAGCGCTGCCCACAAGTAAAGGATGGTGATGTAACAGCACCAGCGCATGTCGATCTGGATATTGGCGTAATTTACTGTCGAGTAAATCCAATTGCTGTGGGCTCAAACGACCATGAGGAACACCTTCAACTTGAGAATCAAGCAACACCATTTGCCAATTTTCACCCAGCAGTACATGCTCAGTTTGAACTATCTGTTCTGATGGAAGAACAGAATTCATGCTTGGCTTGTAGTCATGATTGCCTGGTAACCAATAACATGGTTGTGCCAGTGACTGTATGCCTTGCGCAAACTTTTGGTAAGAAGTATCGCTGTGATCTTGCGAGATATCCCCTGTTGCCAAAATAGCCTCAAACGGGAAGTCTTCTTGCATAACAGCATCCACAACAGCCTTAAAGCTATCGTTGGTACAAACGCTGAGCAGACTGCCATCCTCAGCTTCAAACAGATGAGTATCAGTAATTTGCAGTAATTTAATTGTGTCTTTCACTGTTGTGCTTGACGTCACTTTCAAAATTTTGACCTAAATATTCAAAGGCGTTCGGCTAATACCGTGTTTTAAACAAAACGACAGCCAGTCACCTAGAAAACGGTTCAATTGTGCTTTTTCGTCTTTTTGAACCATTTTGTCATTCGGATAATCATATCGAGCCTTTACTCGACTTAAGTCTTGACTGCTACACACTTCCGCCACTCGGGCATCGTGATAAAGCCTGACAGACATTTTCGGCAATGGAAATATAGGAACGTCATCACTTTGACAAATATCGACCAAAGTTGTGTACTTTGTGACTTCACCCACTCGTATTTGGTACGACATACTGGAAGCTTGATAACAACGTACATCACCTACACTTGGTTGCGTAGGCAACAGCGCATTTAATTTGGCGTAATTTGTCTCATAAACCCGCATCAATTCAGCTAAGTCAACATGATACGGTCTTCTAACGGCTACTTTTCCCATTCTACTCGCAAACGCTGATAGTTGAGCTCCAACCATTGCAGCGCAATAATTGAAGCACCATTTTCAAAACGCCCATTTTGCACCCACTGGTAAGCTTGTTGGCGGGTCACAACATGAACTCGAATATCTTCACCTTCATAGTCTAAACCATGAACGCCATGTGCGGTTGATGCATCTACCTCACCAACAAACACATCCAACCTTTCAGAACATCCGCCCGAAGAGGGGTAATAAGAGGTCACTTTAGTTAAGCGCCCCATTTCAATACCAGCTTCTTCGGTTGCTTCTCGGCGCGCGACCTCTTCAGCTGTTTCATCACGATCAATAATGCCTGCAACAATCTCTAACTGCCATGGCTGTGCGTGCTCCAACGCCCCAACCCGGATCTGTTCAACCAGAACGACTTGGTCAGTAACAGGATCATAAGGCAAAAGCGCAGCTGCATGACCACGGTCAAACATCTCGCGTTCAATAATTTGACTCCATCCACCTTCAAACAATTTATGCTTAAAGCGATACTTCACCATTTTGAAATATCCTTGAAAGAGCGTCTCTTTTGAGATTATTTCGACATCTTCTGTTGTAAACAGGGATGAATCATTATTTGACTGTTGCATTTGGCACCTCTGTCAATGAACCTTATAGTTTACGCAGAGAGTCTGAGTTGTTCCATCGACTAAGCTCAACTTTTTGTATAAATTTTCTAAAATTTTTTAAATCACAGTCACTTTTATTGCACAACCGGATAATTAAGTGTAAAAGATTGCAAAGTTTAGAGTGAATTAGCGTCAATTTAAGTTAAACTCTTGAACAACAGAACTCATATTTTTATTTAGCAGGAATCGAACCCATGAAAAAACTGCTTCCACTATTTATCAGTGCGGCGCTTGGTAGCCTTAGTACTTCCGCGTGGGCTGATACGCTGGCAGACATCTACAATCAAGCAAAAGACAATGATCCAAAGCTATTGAGTGCAGCAGCAACTCGTGATCAAGCTTTTGAAGCGATTAACTCATCTCGCGCATCATTACTCCCTCAAATTGCTCTTACTGCAGGTTACGATGTTAACCGTGGTGAAATCGACAACCGAGATAACGATAGCGATGGCTGGAAAGCAGGTATTAATTTCACACAAGAGCTATACAACCGCTCGAGCTGGATTACTCTCGATACTGCTGAAAAAGGCGCTCGTCAAGCGGATGCCGCGTACGCAGCAGTGCAACAAGCACTCATTCTACGCGTATCTCAAGCTTACTTTGATGTACTGCGCGCACAAGATAACCTAGTCTTTGTTCAAGCTGAAAAAGCAGCGGTTGGTCGACAACTCGAGCAAACTAAGCAACGTTTTGAAGTGGGTCTATCGGCGATTACTGACGTTCATGATGCACAAGCTCAATACGATGCCGTATTAGCAGATGAAGTATTGGCACAAAATAGCCTAGTCAATAGCTATGAAGGGCTGCGTGAAATCACTGGTCAAGCCCACGCGAACCTAGATGTTCTTGATACGGCGCGTTTCTCTGCAAGTAAAACCGCGGCAACGATTGATAGCTTGCTATCAGAAGCTCAGCAGAAAAACTTAAGTCTTCTGTCTGCCCGTATCTCACAAGATATCGCAAAAGATAACATCTCTAACGCAAGCTCTGGTCACTTACCAACATTGAACCTGAAAGGTGGTTACAACCTAACCGACATGGATATTGAATCGGGTAACACCGAAACTGACAATCTAAACCTAGGTATCCAACTTGATGTACCGCTATACACAGGTGGCTCGGTGACTTCTGCAACCAAACAAGCAGAGTTTGGCTATGTAGCTGCAAGCCAAGATCTTGAAGAAACCTACCGTGGTGTGGTTAAAGATGTGCGCGCATTTAATAACAACATCAATGCTTCTATTGGCGCATTACGTGCATACGAGCAAACCGTTATTTCAGCACAATCGGCACTTGAAGCAACCGAAGCTGGTTTTGATGTCGGTACTCGTACCATTGTTGACGTACTCGATTCAACTCGTCGTCTATACGATGCAAACAAAAATCTCTCTAACGCACGTTACGATTACATCTTAAGTGAACTTCAGCTACGCCAAGCTGTTGGTACGCTAAGCGAACAAGACATTGTAGATATCAACGCTGGTCTTAAGCCTGCGAAATAATTGCCCCTCTGGGTATAAAAAAACCTGCTCATTGAGCAGGTTTTTTTTTCACGCGAATTAGAAAACTCGATTAAGCTTTCGATAATTCTTCTTGTTCACGAAATACGACTAAGCGTTTAGGAGCAACTCGTCCATTGTCGTCAATTTGTGCAACGCCAATAAACAACTTCTCTGCTCCACTTGTCATACGTACCGTGCCTTGTATAGGTGCACCAGCAACCTGAACTGGCATACCGTGTTGAACCAAATCGGTCAACTCAGCATTCATGTTCACTTCAGGCAAATCTTCTACTGCACTATCCATTGGCATTAACAACGGATCAAGCAGTTCGCGAGGTGCAATCTCTTCGCGGTGAGCTTGTTCAAGCAATTCATTCAATTGCTCTAGTGTCACCATTCTCTCATATGGGTATTTTGCAACCGCAGTACGACGAAGCATGGTTACATGGGCACCACAACCGAGCATCTCACCAAGATCATCGACGATAGTTCGGATGTAAGTGCCTTTAGAACAATGCACTTCCATTTCAACTTCGTCGCCTTCGAAACGATGTAAAACAATTTCATAAACGGTGATCTTGCGTGATTCACGCGGGACCTCAATACCTGCACGCGCATATTCGTACAAAGGTTTACCTTGGTACTTAAGCGCAGAAAACATCGATGGTATTTGATCTGATTCACCACGAAACTGTTCAATACACGCTTCTAATTTGGCAAGTTCGACATTGACTGGGCGTGTTTCAACGACTTCACCATCAGAATCTGATGTATTAGTGCGTTCACCCAGTTTCGCGATTACACGGTAGCGTTTATCAGAATCCAGTAGAAACTGAGAAAACTTGGTCGCTTCACCTAAGCAAATTGGCAGCATGCCAGTTGCTAAAGGATCTAGAGCGCCAGTATGACCCGCTTTTTCCGCGAAATAGATACGTTTTACTTTTTGCAACGCATCATTAGACGAAATACCGGTTGGCTTATCCAGTAGGATAACACCATCAATTGGACGACCTTTGCGACGACGAGCCATTACTCTTCGTCCTCACGACCAGATTCTTTTTGCTTACGCTTATCTTCGCTCAGCACATCGCTTACTAAGCTCGACATACGCATACCTTCAACAAGAGTATTGTCGTAAGTAAAGCGAACTTCTGGAGTTAAGCGGTGACGAATGCGTTTACCTAACATCATACGAATCGGCACTTCGTGCTCTTTCAATGCAGCTAGGCAGCTCTCTGGTGTTTGGTCACCAACACATAGGAAGGTAACAAATACTTTTGCATAAGCAAGATCACGTGATACTTCAACGTCTGAAATGGTAACCATACCTAAACGTGAATCACGTACTTCACGTTGAATAATCATCGCGAGTTCTTTTTGCAGCTGTTGTGAAACACGCTGCGTGCGGCTAAATTCTTTTGCCATAATATTTCTCTTAAATAGAAAGAATGGGGGGATGGTTATCCCAGCCCCCCATGGTGTATTCAACAACCAATTACTAATTACCTATCAAGGCATTACGTAATTTTAGTCTATTAATCTAGTGTACGCTTGATTTCGATAATTTCGAATACTTCGATCTGGTCGCCTACGCGAACGTCGTTGTAGTTCTTAACACCGATACCACACTCGTAACCATTTTTAACTTCTTGAACGTCATCTTTAAAGCGACGTAGTGACTCTAGTTCACCTTCGTAAATAACAACGTTATCACGCAGTACGCGGATTGGGTTGTTACGCTTAATTAGACCTTCAGTAACCATACAACCAGCGATTGCGCCCAGTTTAGGTGACTTAAATACGTCACGAACTTCAGCAAGACCAATGATCTCTTGCTTGAATTCTGGAGCAAGCATACCGCTCATTGCTTGTTTAACTTCGTCAATCAATTGGTAAATGATTGAGTAGTAACGTAAGTCAACGCTTGCAGATTCAATAGCACGACGTGCAGAAGCATCAGCACGAACGTTAAAGCCAAGGATGATAGCGTTTGAAGCTTCAGCTAGAACAGCGTCAGTTTCAGTAATACCACCAACACCAGAACCTACGATGTTTACTTTCACTTCATCAGTAGACAGTTTCAGTAGTGAGTCAGCAATTGCTTCCACAGAACCTTGAACGTCTGCCTTAAGTACTACGTTTAGCTCAGCAACTTCACCAGCAGTCATGTTTGCGAACATGTTCTCTAGTTTAGATTTCTGCTGACGAGCAAGTTTCACATCACGGAACTTACCTGCACGGTAGTTTGCAACTTCACGCGCTTTACGCTCATCGCGAACTACTGTCGCTTCGTCACCTGATGATGGTACACCTGAAAGACCTAAGATCTCTACAGGAATAGACGGACCAGCTTGAGTGATGTCTTGACCTAGCTCATCGCGCATAGCACGTACACGACCGTACTCTTGACCACAAAGAACGATGTCGCCTTTGTTTAGAGTACCAGACTGAACAAGAACAGTAGCAACTGGACCACGACCTTTATCTAGGCGAGATTCAACTACAACACCTGACGCCATGCCTTCAGCAACAGCTGTCAACTCAAGAACTTCAGATTGAAGAAGGATCGCTTCTAGAAGACCATCAATGTTGGTACCTTCTTTTGCAGAGATGTGAACAAACATGTTCTCACCGCCCCATTCCTCAGGAATAACGTCGTATTGAGCAAGCTCATTCTTAACGTTGTCTGGGTTCGCGCCTTCTTTATCGATCTTGTTCACAGCAACAATCAGAGGAACACCTGCCGCTTTCGCGTGCTGGATTGCTTCTACTGTTTGTGGCATTACGCCATCATCTGCAGCTACAACAAGAACAACGATATCTGTCGCTTGAGCACCACGAGCACGCATAGCAGTAAACGCTGCGTGTCCAGGAGTATCAAGGAAGGTGATCATGCCGTTTTCAGTTTCAACGTGGTATGCACCGATGTGCTGTGTGATACCGCCCGCTTCGCCTGATGCAACGTGAGTACGACGAATGTAGTCAAGTGTTGACGTTTTACCGTGGTCAACGTGACCCATGATAGTAACAACTGGAGCACGAGGTACGGCTTCAGCGCTGTTATCACGATCGCTTAGTACTGCTTCTTCAAGTTCATTCTCTTTACGAAGAATAACTTTGTGACCCATTTCTTCAGCAACAAGAGCTGCTGTTTCTTGGTCAATGACTTGGTTGATAGTCGCCATCGCGCCCATCTTCATCATCACTTTAATCACTTCTGTCGCTTTAACCGACATCTTGTTCGCAAGTTCAGACAGTACGATTGTTTCACCAATCACAACATCCGATTTTGCAACAGCAGCGGTTTTATCAAACGCTTGCTGCATTGAGCTAGGCTTAGCCATTTTACCACGACCACGACCACCGCGGGCATTACGACCGCCGCGCTCTTGTGAATCGCTCTTAGTCGACATTTTCTTCTGTTTACGACGACGGGTAGCGCCAGCACTTTCTTCTTTAAGATCAGCTGCGTCTTCCGCTTCACGAGCGTAAGTTGAAGTTGTTACGTGGTAGTCAGAGTTCTCTAACTCTTTCTTTTTCTTTTCTTCTTCAGTCCAACGCTCGCTGTTTTCTTCAGCAAGTTTACGCGCTTCTTCAACAAGCTTTGCAGCTTCTTCTTCCGCTTTACGTTGAGCTTCTTCTTCCTGACGACGTTTTAGTTCATCAGCTTCTTTTTTAGCTTGCGTATTTACATCCGCATTTTTTGCATTCATGTCTTTCTTAGCCTTATCAGCTTGTGCGCGTTGGGCCTTCTCTTCAGCGTCGCGTTTTGCATCCGCTTCTCGCTTCGCTTTTTCTTCGGCCTCGCGTTGTGCTTTCTCTGCAGCTTCGCGTTGTGCTAGTTCCTCAGCCTCACGCTTCGCTAGCTCTTCCGCTTCTTTCTTCGCTGCTTCTTCAGCTTCAAGATTCGCTTGATCTTCAATAGAGCTGCGTTTTACGTAAGTGCGCTTTTTGCGCACTTCGACTTGAACATCTTTACTCTTACCGCCACCAGCGTTCACACTCAGAGTACTGCGTGTTTTACGTTGCAACGTTAAGCGAGTAGGCGCTGAATCGCCCGATGAATCGCCGTGTTCCTTTTTAAGATGACTTAGAAGTTGTTGCTTCTCGTCTTCTGAAATTGCATCGCTTCCTGACTTGTTAATTCCAGCATCAGCAAGTTGTTCAATCAAGCGGTCAACTGGCGTGCCAATCTCTTCACCCAGAGTTTCTACTGTAAGTTGTGTCATTCCGCTTCCTCCTTGCTGAGTTATTCTTCGTCTCCGAACCAACAAATGTTACGCGCAGCCATAATAAGCTCACCTGCTCGCTCGTCCGTTAGTCCTTCGATACCTTCTAAGTCATCGATACCCTGGTCCGCTAGGTCTTCTAGTGTTGCTACACCTTTAGCTGCCAGTTTGAATGCCATTTCACGTTCTAGACCTTCAAGGCCTAGTAAGTCATCTGCAGGTTCCAAACCATCAAACGACTCTTCTTGCGCAAGAGCAAGCGTAGTTAGTGCTTCTTTCGCTCGGCTACGCAATTCTTCGATGATTTCTTCGTTAAGACCATCGATTTCTAGAAGCTCACCTACAGGTACATAAGCGATTTCTTCTAGAGTAGAGAAACCTTCTTCAACAAGTAGTTGTGCAAAGTCTTCTTCAATATCTAGATACTTCATGAAGTTTTCAAGCGACGCTTGAGATTCTTCAGCATGTTTCTTCTGTAGATCTTCAACCGTCATTACATTTAGTTCCCAACCAGTTAGTTGAGATGCTAGACGTACGTTTTGACCGTTACGACCAATTGCTTGCGCTAGATTATCAGCTTCAACCGCGATGTCCATCGCGTGTGCATCTTCATCAACGATGATTGATGCTACATCAGCAGGCGCCATTGCGTTGATAACGAATTGTGCTGGGTTGTCGTCCCAAAGCACGATATCAATACGCTCACCACCTAGTTCGCCAGAAACTGCTTGTACACGTGCACCACGCATACCTACACACGCACCAACTGGGTCGATACGGCGATCGTTAGTTTTCACTGCAATTTTCGCACGTGAACCAGGATCACGAGCAGCACCTTTCAATTCGATGATTTCTTCAGCGATTTCTGGCACTTCTACGCGGAACAGCTCAGCCAGCATTTCAGGCTTAGAACGTGTGATAAACAGTTGGAAACCACGAGCTTCTGGCGCTACTTTGTAAAGTAGACCACGAACACGGTCACCTGGGCGGAAGTTTTCACGAGGAAGTTGATCATCACGTAGGATTACCGCTTCTGCGTTGTTACCTAGGTCTAGAACGATTGTTTCACGGTTAACTTTTTTAACCACACCCGTCACTAGCTCGCCTTCGTTGTCCATGAACTGTTCAACGATTTGTGCACGTTCAGCTTCACGTACTTTTTGTACGATAACTTGTTTCGCTGTTTGAGTTGTAATGCGGTCAAATGTTACTGACTCGATTTCATCTTCAACGTAGTCACCCAATTGAACAGTTTCATCATCATAATTTGCTGCTTCAAAAGAGATCTCTTTTGTTGGGAATTCAACTTCTTCAACAACTAACCAACGACGGAAAGTATCAAACTCGCCGGTTTTACGGTCAATAGCAACGCGAACATCGATTTCGATGTCACGTTTTTTCTTAGTAGAAGTAGCCAAAGCGATTTCTAGTGCTTCGAAAATACGCTCACGAGGTACACCTTTCTCGTTAGATACTGCCTCTGCTACCGCTAAAATTTCTTTACTCATTTTAATTAGCCTCTAAGCTTTAATTTTTAGGGACCTAAAATTTAGGGATCAGGTTAGCTTTGGAAATGTTGCTTAACGCAAACTGTTCTTCGTTACCCTCAACAGTAACTGAGACGGTTTCACCATCGATAGATTGGATAGTTCCTTTCCATTTACGACGATTACCTACAGCCATCTTCAAAACGATGTTTACCTCGTGACCAATAAATTGCTCGTAGTGCGCAGCTTTAAATAGTGGTCTTTCTAAACCAGGAGAGGAAACCTCAAGGTTGTACGCTACTGAAATAGGATCCTCTACATCTAGTACAGCGCTTACTTGATGGCTAACTTCTGCACAAGCGTCCACATTAATACCATTTTCATGATCAATGTAGATACGAAGTGTTGAGTGCTCACCTGCACGAATAAATTCTAATCCTACTAACTCGTAGCCTAATGCTCCCACTGGAGCGTCAAGCATTTCAGTAAGTTGTCTTTCTAAACCAGTCATTTGAACCACTCCAGAAACAAAAAAAGGGCATAGAGCCCAATTTAAATTCCAAGCAAGATCTAAAAATTCCGTTACGAAAATTTAGATAATAAAAAACCCCGAAAAAGTCGGGGTTTTTTATTGCTGGACCCTGATGCGTTAAACAGTAGCTGTTTAACTCGCAAAACGAAAGTAAAACGTTTTGCGCAAACTTGACCTATCCAGAGGATTGGTTGCGGGGGCCGGATTTGAACCGACGACCTTCGGGTTATGAGCCCGACGAGCTACCAAGCTGCTCCACCCCGCGTCCGACTTGCTGAGCATTATACGCTCAATAAGAGGTTTTACAAGTTTGTAAATCAATGGTGCCGAGAGAGGGACTCGAACCCTCACACCATAGGCACTAGCACCTCATGCTAGCGTGTCTACCAATTTCACCATCTCGGCAGCGTAATCGCTTACTGCGGGATTTCCTCGCCCAAAGGAGCAGGAACTTCACTCGCTACATCATCAGCAACTTGCTCAATAACTTGACCTTGAGTCGGGTCAACCCACTGAGATTCAGTTTTATGAGTTGACATGTTACCTAGCACTAAGCTGATGACAAAAAATGCTGTTGCAAAAACTGCAGTCATTCGGGTTAAAAAATTACCTGAGCCGCTTGCGCCAAACACTGTGTTTGATGCGCCTGCACCGAATGAGGCTCCCATATCTGCGCCTTTACCTTGTTGAATCAACACGAGGCCGATTACACCAACCGCTGCCAACAGGTAAATCACAAGTAGAACTGAAAACATGTTGTCCACCTATGTTCCAAATTGTTAGGCCAGCGCCGTTCGAAATTTCATTCCAGAACAAGGCTAGCGACCTCCTTTATGAAGGCGGAGCAATACTAGCGAAACCGACCAACGCTGACAAGAGAAAAATGACAAAAAAGCACAACTTGAGATTTAAACGGTTAAAAAAAGGGCAATACAGTATCTCTTCTACCGATAAATAGATAAGGGGCTTAGAATTCCCCTTATCTTTAATTCAAGTAAGCGCTCTAAAAACTGGCTTTTACCGCGTCAGCAATTTTTAGTGCCGAACTTTGTACTAGCTCTGCATCCTCACCTTCGACCATAACACGAATCAATGGTTCGGTACCCGACTTACGCAGTAGTACTCGCCCTTTGTCACCCAAAGCGGATTCCACTTGGATAACTGACTGTTTTACCGCTTCCGCTTCTAATGGGTTTGAGTCACCACTAAAACGAACGTTTTCTAATACCTGAGGATATAACGTCATGCCTTGAGACAGCTCATTTAATGATAGGTCACTGCCGACAACCGAAGCAAGTACTTGCAGCGCAGCAACAATGGCATCACCCGTGGTCACTTTATCTAATAAGATCACGTGCCCCGAGTTTTCTGCACCAATCTTCCAGCCTTTCTCTAGCAGCTTTTCCATCACGTAACGGTCACCGACTGCTGCACGCAAGAACGGAATACCCAGCTGTTTTAAACCATTTTCCATGCCTAAGTTGGTCATTAATGTACCAACAACACCACCTTTCAATTCACCACGACGCAGTGCATCACGAGCGATAATGTAAGCTATTTGGTCGCCATCCACTTTGTTGCCTAGGTGGTCAACCATAATAATACGGTCACCATCACCATCAAAAGCCAAACCTAGATGGGCACTTTCAGCAACAACGCGCTTTTGTAATGCACGTACATCCGTTGCGCCTACTTCGTCATTGATGTTAATACCATTCGGCTCAACACCCATCGCCACCACTTCTGCACCAAGCTCTGAAAAGACTGCTGGTGCAATGTGGTAGGTTGCGCCATGCGCACAATCGACCACAATTTTTAAACCAGCAAGGCTTAGCTCTGAAGGGAACGTGCTCTTACAAAATTCGATGTAACGACCAGCAGCGTCAGTTAAACGAGTCGCTTTACCCAACAATGCTGACTCAACACACTCGATGTCTTTATCCAGCTCAGCTTCAATTGCGAGTTCTACAGCATCTGGCAGCTTAGTACCTTCCGATGAAAAGAACTTGATACCATTATCGTAATAAGGGTTATGTGACGCCGAAATCACAATACCCGCTTCCGCGCGGAAGGTCTGTGTTAAGTAAGCAACCGCTGGCGTTGGCATAGGACCAGTAAAAGTCGCTTTCAAACCCGCAGCAGCTAAACCTGCTTCAAGTGCAGATTCCAGCATGTAGCCTGAAATACGCGTGTCTTTACCGATAATAACTTTTTTAGTGCCTTGCTTTGCCAATACTCGACCAGCAGCCCAGCCAAGTTTTAATACGAAATCTGGAGTAATAGGGTACTGTCCAACTTTGCCACGAACTCCGTCGGTACCAAAATAACGTCTTTTGTCAGACATGGGATTTCCTTTGTTTTTAATTATTGATTGTCCAGGGTGGCGATGACCACTTTGATTGCATCAAGCGTTTGTTCAAAATCGTGCACTCGAATAATCTGTGCGCCTTTCATGGCAGCTATGGTAGCGCAACTTACACTGGCTGCAACACATTCTGCTGGCGTTTTATTCAATAGTTTAAATAACATTGATTTTCGCGACATCCCCGCGAGCACAGGCAGACCAAATTGATGGAAAGCTTCGAAGTTCGCCAGCATATGGTAATTATGCTCTAAGGTTTTGCCAAAGCCAAAACCTGGGTCTAATATGAGTTGCTCTCGATGGATGCCAGCCGCTTCACAAGCGGCAATACGCTCTTGTAGAAACTCACCCACCTCTTTCATTAAATCATCATAGTGAGGGGCAGATTGCATGCTTCGAGGTTGCCCTTGCATATGCATCAAACAAATAGGCAAACCCGATTTTGCAGCGACTTCTAACGCCCCCGGTTCAGTTAGGGAGCGAACATCGTTGATCAAATCAGCACCCGCAGCGATAGCTTGTCGCATGA
>Ga0193961_1000574_pt1 | contig 14068 bp, 9 predicted proteins | sample FB_4_MG_FD_140371 | JGI IMG/M metagenome (GOLD analysis project Ga0193961, IMG submission 140371) | Microbial mat bacterial communities from the Broadkill River, Lewes, Delaware, United States - FB_4_MG | ecosystem: Environmental > Aquatic > Freshwater > River > Microbial mats | place: USA...
GCAAAATACCGCGCAGCTGAAGGAAAAACCGTACTATTGCCATTCCGTGGCAGCGTTCACGAAACGATTTCAGACATCCTTGGCGGCGTACGTTCAACGTGTACATATGTAGGCGCAGCAAAGCTTAAAGAGCTAACAAAGCGCACGACATTTATCCGCGTACAAGAGCAAGAAAACAACGTATACGGTAAAGAGTGAAACTAGAACGTTTCGGACTTTTTCTGTAAAGAACCGAATTATTAAGAGCCGCTTTTTGCGGCTCTTTTTTTGCCTGAATTTTGGTAAGTATCTAAAGGAAATCGGGTTGTCTTTTTATGGGAGGGCAATTTGTACTCTACAAATATGCTTCGTTATCAACTAAACGTGCTTGGTGGAAAATAGGTTAAATATTTTATATATTAAATATTTAGGTGTTATTTTTATGCTGTTTGAACAGATAAATATTGGCTTAGGAGTATTGATCTTATCTTTTACTATTTGTTGCTAGTATTGTTTGACTGAATTTAACACATCCCATGATCTACTGGTCTCATTCCAGTAATGTCTATTGGCGTCTCTTGCTGGTTGATTATTGCTGTTAGCAATGATGCAGAACCTAGCGCCAATGTCCAACCTAGCGTTCCATGACCAATATTAAAAAAAAGATTCTCTAAACCAGCTTTACCTATAATAGGAACACTACTGGGTGTCACAGGGCGGATGCCTGTCCAAGTATGTTTTATATCGCTGTAGATACCCGCTTTGGGAAAGTTCTTCTTACAAACATTCAATAAATGTTCAATCCGGCTTTCATCTATATTGCTGCTGTAACCAACGATGTCGGCGCAGCCTGCTATCCGCAGTTTATCGCCAATGCGGCTGACGACGACTTTGTTATCAACGTCAGTGATACACACTTCAGGGGCAAATTTTGTTGCAGGAACGGTAATGCTATAACCTTTAATTGGATAAATAGGGAGCTTAAGCCCGATCTCTTTTACAAGGTTTAGCCCCCCTGGTCCCGTAGCTAATACATAAGCATCGGCATGGATAACGCCATTAGACGTTTCGAGATATTCAATAGACTGCCCATTTTTTACTAAGCGATTTATACGGCAGTTAAAATGCGCTTCAAAATCGTTATCATGCGTCATTATCTTAAGGAGCTCATTAGATAAACGATGAGGGTCGCCTACTTCATCAATAGATGAATATATCCCACCCACTATTGGTTGCGATAATTGCAGCAAATTTGGTTCTAAATCGATACATTGCTTTTCACTCAGAATTTCTTGTTTACACCCCCATTCATCCTTCTGTCTGACTCGTATAGCAGCCTTACTCAGGTCCTCTTGGTTAGTGTAAATAAGCAGTTTTCCTGAAACCCTATGTTCAAAGTCTAAGTTAGACTCTGCTAGTACTGAATGAAGAACTTTTCTTGAATGAAGGGAGAGACGCAAAAGGGTTCTCGTATTGCGTTCCTCTTTATGAGTCTGACCATTGATTAAAAACTTGCAGCCCCATTTAACTAAACTTAAGTCTGGTGACAGTTTAATGCGAAAGGCAGGATCCATTCCGGCCATTATCTTCGGAATTTTCTTTACGAGGCTTGGGGATGACATAGCATCAATATACGAGTAACTCAGTTGGCATCCGTTAGCAAAGCTGGTCTTTAGAGCGGGTCCGCCCTCGGCATCGATTAAGATTACGCGATAGCCTGCTCTTCTTAGTAAGTAGGCTGTAGTAATTCCTATAATTCCAGCCCCAACGATAGCAATTGTTTTTTCAGCCATTTTACCAACCTTATCGGATCCCATGAATGGAAGTCAGCCTCTTTAAGATTAAAGCAAATTAAAAGCAGACACACCATAAGCATAAAGTAGGGGGTAGAAGAATATCTTGAAATTTTAAACGTTTGTTATAGCAGTGACTAATCTCGAGCTGGTTTGACTTTAGCATCTTCAATAGGGTTAAAGTCGAGGGGCGGCAGTTTAATCCCTTGTGCAATAAAAGACTCTCTCTTGCACAACGGTTAACTATTTACTTCGAGTTGGGCTCTAAACTCAAAATTGGCAGTTGTAATGACAGCACCATTCCCCCCGTTAGAGTCATTTCAATATCACGAACCATTTCAATTAAGTACGCCGACTGGTCGATTTCGATCTTCTTTTGTTCCGTTATTGCAAACAAAGCTTCCAGCGCGGCAATATAGGCAACATCAGAGATTAGATATATCTCAGCACACAAATAATACCCTTCGGGGATAACGAAATCATAAAGCGCGTCGTCCACCTGCCAGTCACCAATGAAGGTATCGATTTGATCCCAGGCTTTCTCGAGTTGATTGATGGGTGTCGCCCCAAGTAAGCGTATTGATTTCTTACCGTAGCACTCGACCACTGCGTCCCAATCTGGATCTTCCTGAGCAATTTTTTTCATGCCTCTCTGGGGATACCAAATTAACGCGGTCGGTATCGACTCTGCAAGTTCGGTTTCGATGGATTGCTGCATTCCTGGGTGAGCAAGCTTGTTAATAAAGTCGGCAGTCTCACGAGGTGTGGATTGATAACCCATTTTACGGATTTGCTTGGCTGTAACGCCCAACTCTCTCTTAAGGACCTTCCCCAGCGCCTGAGAGGAGGAGAAACCGCAGTAATGGGCGATTTCCATTACGTTCCATGGTTCATCATTGAGCAGTAAATTTACCGCCACTTGTAGACGCAAGCGAGTGAGATAGTGCCCCGGGGTTTCGTTAAATAATTCACTAAACTGACGATGAAAATGGTAAGGAGAAATTGCACTCTCCGTGGCAATTTGCTCCCATGGTTTATGTTCAGAAATCTCTTCATGCATTAACTTCAACGCATGGGCAAAGCGTTTTTGTAAATGCTCTGGCAATGGCTCCAGTAAAGCAATCTCAGGAACCAATTTAAATGCTGGTTCGTCTTGTTCGGACATAGATTCAGACCTTAGCGAGGCGGCAGGGTTACTATCGCTCGTCACATGGATAAAATCAATCATACTCAGCATTGCGCTTGCTCTAACGCCCGATCATCTTCAATGGACTTGGTCGTTTTTCGGCTAGTCATCCCAAGCAATATAGGGATCAAGAGTAGCGTCACTGCTGTGGCAAACAGCTCACCAAATACCAGTGATACCGCAGCTGGTTTCAGATATTGTGCCTGTTCGGCTGTTTCACTGAGGAGCGGCAGCAAACCGCACACAGTAGTGATGGTGGTAAGGAAGATTGCCCGTAATCGACTGGTTCCGGCGGTGACCAATGCCTGCTTCAGTGGTACACCATTGCGATACTCCGCATTGAAGCGGGTAATGAGTACCAGAGAGTCGTTAATCACGATACCTGTCATGACCATCATGCCAAACATTGACAGCAAACTGATGGGCAAATCCATCAGGTAGTGACCAAAAATTGCGCCGGCAAAACCAAACGGAATTACCGCCATAATTATAAATGGTTGCCAGTAAGATTTAAGTGGAACAGCCAGCAAGATATAAATAAGCAGCATAGTCAAAGCCATCGCTGAGCGGAATCCATCAGAGACTTCGCTAATTTCTTCAAATTCGCCACCCGCTTTAATTCGCACCTCTGGGTACTGCTGGTGCAAGGTTTCAATCTCTATTTCCAATTGAGACATAGTTTGCTCCGGAGCCTGAACGTCGCGGTTTTGCTTCCAGTAGAGATTCACGACCTGTTCGCGATTACGTCGATAGATAATCTGCGGCTCCTGTTGGTAACGAAACTCGGCGATATCTCCAAGTAGAACACTCTTTCCTTTAGACAAGAGTACGAGAGTCTGCTCTAGCTGAGTAAGGGTTCTACGTTCTGAGTGCGGATATTGCAGCAATACTTTGGTTTCCTGCCCCTGCTCAAGCAGATGGTGGATTTCGCGCTCACCAAACGCCTCACTAGCAAGGCGCGCCAGTTTATTCTGAGTTAGCCCTAATTGTTTTCCATATTCATTCAACACTAACCGGACCTGCGGCTGCCCACTTTTGCCATTATCGTATACATCGGCAACACCGGGTAACGTAGCCAGTTTTTCAGACAGCTGTTTACTTACACGCTTAGCCAACTCTCGGTCACGGGAAGAGACCGAAATAAAGGTTTCGCCAGCGGGTGCGTCAGCAGCGCTGAACTGAATGGAGTAAGCACCTTCAATTTCTCCAGTCTTAGATCGCCAGTTATCGGTTAATAAGTTACTCGGTAGCTGGCTCAGAGCTTCGCTTGTTAGTTCTGCAGTGACTTCTACTTCGCCGTAACCATCTGACCAGCCAAGTAGGTTTACAACCGGAGGCTTTCTCAGTGCGTAGTCTTGCATTATTGTTTTTTCCACCATCACCATGGCGTGCTCTACCTGATCTAACGCATTCTTTTGCAGTGGTAAAGGAGCACCGTCTTCGAGCTCGACCTTAGCGGTAATGTATCGCCCCGGAATTTCTGGGAAAATAGCACTGCGAATCGTTCCAGTTGACCATAAGCCATAAGCCAGCACAATCGATGCGATAAAACCCAGTAGTGACGCTAACTTGTAATCCAGCACTGTTTCCAACGTTGGTTTGTAAACCCTGAGATTAAACCACTCTAGACCTCCTTGAGCCGTAGACTGAATTCTGCCTAAAAATCCATTGGAGGGCTTGTTTAACGATAACTGAGCCAGATGCGACGGCAGAATGAGTTTACTTTCGATTAGCGAGAAGATCAGAGCAAAGATCACCACCGCTGAAAAGCCGGCTAAGATCTTGGCAAAATCGTTGTTTATCCAAAGCATGGGGGAAAACGCGGCAATCGTTGTCAAAACCCCAAATACTGTTGCCACAGAGACAGAGTGGACTCCGTGCCATGCGGCTTTGCGTCCACTGTTGTGCTTTTTACGTTGTTCATGAATCGCTTCGCCTACAACTACGGCATCATCGACTAGTATCCCCAGCACCAAAATGAAGCCAAATAATGTAATGTCATTGATACTGTAATTAGTTAGTTGCATCGCGGCTAAGGTGCCAGCGATGGCTACCGGTATACCCACAGCGACCCAGAAAGCCAGCTTGAGTTCGAGGAAAATTCCCAGCAACACCACGACAATGAGAAGACCTTGCCAAGCATTGTCGCCCAATCGCAACAACTGGTCTTCAATATAGGGCGCCATATCTGCGATGGTATTTAGCTCGATGTCTGAAGGTAGAACTTTACGTTGTTCCGCTAAAGTTTCCTTAATGGCGTCACTCACTTTAAGTAAGTTGTCGGTCTGACTCGTGCTGATCAGTAAGACAATCGCATTGATGCCATTGTTACGGACAATGGCATCGCTGCGTTCATAGCCACGGCTTAACTCGGCGATATCACCAAGGTACACAGTGCCAGATGGACCGGAGACAATGGCTAAACGACGCAGTTTCTGTATGTCATCAGCATAACCGTCACCGCGGATAACCATCCGCCCCTTATCGCTGACCAATTCTCCAGTGCGAGATTCCAGCGACATCTGTCCGATGGTCTCTGCCAATGCTTCTAGAGTGAGACCCAGTTTCTCAAGCTGTGCAGGGTCAGGTTCAATGATCAGTTGAGGATTACGGCTCCCCCAGTTAGAGACCTTAGATATTTTGGGATTGTTCTTTAGTGCCTGTTCAACCTGCCTAGCGATAGGCTGAAGTTCTTCATTACTGCGCGCCCCAGATACCACCACAAAAGCAGCAAGGTTAGTAAATTCATTCCTCATCACTTGTGGCTTTTCTGCCTGCGTAGGAAAACTATTGATGGCGTTAACTCGGTTGCGCACATCATCAAGCAGCTTATTAAGATCTGCGCCACTCGTCTTACGTACCACGACACTCGACATCCCAGCGCTGGACTGGCTAGTCACCTGTTTGATTCCTGCGATACCACTGATTGACTCTTCGATTCGCTGCGTGATGCTCTGATCAATTTGTTTGGCTGTACCGCCCGGATAGGCGACATTAATGCTTACAGAAGATGGCGCGATTTGCGGAAAAGATTCAACGCGGATCTGACCAAAGACCATCATGCCACTAGCAATGATGGCTAACATCAGCAAATTGGCCCCTACCGGGTTGTTAATAAACCACTTTGTTAGCCAAGTCATTGGTTATCCTCCGGCTTTGTCAACAGTCGCGGTGCAGGCTGAGGAGAGACCTGCTTGCCTGGCAACATAGATAGTAATGGATACACTACGACCTGACGTGTTTTGGCGCGGTTTTGTTCAAATCGCGCGTAAACTTGATCACGTGATTGACCGACGAACTGAACTCGCTCTTTCTGAAGTCGGTTTTGTGTATCTAGCGTCCAGACATAGCTATCACGGGTAATCGCACTTAGAGGTAGCGTTGCGATTTGCGGTTGCATTCCAAGAGTGACCATCACCTTGACCTGTTGGTTGGGCAACAAACGAATCGCCCCTTGGTAAGGTCCATCAACGGACAGTACCACCTGTCTCTGACGTGTAGTTGGATCGGCTTGAGGTGCGACATAGCGAACCTGTGCCGGCCACTCACCGCCATCTCGACTCTGTATTTTGATCTCTGGTTGACTTAATGCCGACTGAACCTGTTGCCAGCTGAGTTCCGAGATCGGCAGTGCGATATCCAGTGAATCGCTAGCCGCCAGTTCAAATAATACCTGCCCAGCTTCCAACCATTCACCGGGGCTGACATGACGATGCATGACCACAGCATCAAATGGTGCGGCAATACTGGCTTCCTCCAATAGTTTGGTCGCACTGTTGTAAGCCTGTTTAGCCTGAGTTAGTTCCGCTCTCGCTACCGCTACCTGCGGTTCACGGCGGGCAAAGGGTGAGCTTTTTGTCGGTGATAACATTTTTAGTGCCACGCTTTGCTCATGCAGGGCTCGCTTGAGGTTTAACTCCGCTTGTTTGACGCTGCTGTTTGCCTGCGCTAGGTTCGCTGCCAAGGCGCTGGTATTAAGCGTGGCGAGCGGTGTTCCTTGCTTCACTAATACGCCCGGTTCGATGTCAGGGTTTAGCCATGCCAGTTGTGCACTGCTTGAGGCTTTGAGCCGAATGGGCCAGCGAACCATCGTTGTAGCGAGTAACGTTAGGCTGGAATAATGTTCGGCGGGTGTTACTTCCAATACTGATACTGGCGGCTTAGCGTGCGGTTTCGGTTTTAAAGCAACGGGTTGAGGCTTAAGAACATCCACTACCACTAATGCTGCGAAAATCGCCCCACAGCCCGCCAATAGAGCAAGAATCTTTTTAAATATCATAACTCATCTCCTCCAATAGCGAGTTGTGTGGGGGAGTGATTGAGACGTTGACTGATCTCCATCAACCTAGACAAGGTTTGTAGGGTTATCGGCAGCATCACCGCTGTTTCAACAAACTCCAGTGAGTAGGTCACAATTGAAAAAACTTGCCCAACACTGGGGGTATTTAGGCTGCTGACCATCCATAAATTGGTCAATACTGCGGTAAATAACACACTGAAGATCAGACCGTATACCAAGGCTTCGGTATCAGACAATTTGATTTCACAGCGCTTAAGGCACTCAAAGTGAGCGCGGATAGCTGTGAAAGGTTGACCACTAAGTACGCGCACCTGTTGTTCTAATTGGTCGTTTAATGCGCCGTTGAGTCGAGAAAAGGTTTGGTGAAATAGACCATAGATCAGCAACATGGCTAGCCCTGCTACCAGCGCACACAATGCTAGTTTGATATGGAAGGTTGCTAGAATGACTACGGTTGCAATCAACTGTACAATCGCAGAGATAAGCAACGGTAGATCTTCCTCTAGGAAATCCACGAGTTCACGGGACATCGTCAGGCGAGCGTCTTTAATTGAAATCGATTGGTCGCGTAGATTACGTTCAACTAAATAGCCCAATGTCACTCTGATGCCACCATAAACTCGGGTATCGTAAAAGCGACGTGCAACAGCAATGACCACGAGGATGAACAAAATCGCGGCAAATATTAGTAACGGTTGCATGTTCTGCTTTAATACTCCGTCAATCGCATAGCCGATGAACAACGGGAGTAAAATCAGAAATATGTTTTCAGCTAGTACCATCAACCAGGTGAACATTACTCGAACTGGGTTTAGCCGGATGACGGAGCGAAGAGTGATGGATTGATTGAATAACATTATTGACCCCATGAATAACAGTGGAATCAGTATTGCCAATTATCAGACAGAAAAAGTGTCTCAGATTGCTGTTTTAGCCAGTAATCATTTACTCATATTGCGATTGAGGTGAACTTCTTTGAAAAAGTGAGTTTTTATTAGAGCACAGACTTCCTTCAGGTCTTCTTCACGACTGTTCGTTGCTCACCTATTTCATAAGTCGTTACATAACTCGACGTTTTAACGCTTTACATCTGTCGCTGGGCGATGAACACTTCCTCTCGAAGTTAACTAACCGCGACATATAGAGTCATTAGTAGATTATGAATAACACGACAGCGAAAAAGTCGAACCCACTATTTGAGATCCTCTTTAACGTATTCATCCCTTCATTCATATTGATGAAGTTTAGTGGCGATGAACACCTAGGAACAGCAATGGCACTTGTCGTCGCTTTGCTATTTCCTATTGTTTACGGTGGCATGGATCTTATCCGCAACAAGAAGTTTAATTTTATTGCCGCACTCGGTTTTGTCAGTGTTCTATTGACGGGGGGGATTGGCTTATTAGAGCTCGATACACGCTGGTTGGCGCTTAAAGAAGCCTTGATTCCAGGTCTTATTGGTTTAGCTGTCTTGGGCTCAACATTTACACGTTACCCATTCATGCAGAAAGTACTATTGAACGACACCGTGTTAAACCTTTCGTTGATCACCGAGCGCTTAAAAGAGAACGGCAGGACAGAGGCGTTCGAACGCTGCTTAATGTCATCGAACTACTTGTTCGCCAGCACCTTTGTGTTTTCTTCAGCCATGAACTATTTCCTCGCCACTTGGATTGTTACAAGCCCAGCAGGTACAGCACAGTTTAATGAAGAGTTGGGTAAGCTCACCCTATACAGTTACCCTATCATTGCGATTCCAAGTATGTTGATGATGTTTGGTATTTTTTATTACGTTTGGCGTCAAATTAGAGCTATGACCTCTCTCGAGACAGAGCAAATTTTCCATATAAAATAAAGAATATTGCTCAGCATCATATTGATGGTTGAATCTTCTATTTGGCGAGATAGGGGTAAACATAATAAGACAGAACCGATTTTAAATACCGGTTCTGTCTTATGACTCTACAGCATCTCGACCATTACATATTTTGATAATTGGGTCCGCCACCGCCCTCAGGGGGTGTCCATGTGATGTTCTGCGAAGGGTCTTTGATATCGCAGCTTTTACAATGCACACAGTTGGCGGCGTTAATTTGGAAGGTCGTTTTTCCATCCAGTTCTATCACTTCATACACGCCAGCAGGGCAGTAGCGTTGGCTTGGTTCATCAAACTTCGCCAAATGAACTTCAATTGGTATATGTCGATAGGTCAGATGCAAGTGACATGGTTGATTCTCTTCATGCTGCGTACCAGATAGGAATACAGATGACAGTTTGTCGAAGCTGATCACGCCATCTGGTTTTTGGTATTCGATGGGTTGGCAATCGTGAATGGTTTTCAATTGCTCATGATCAAGCGATTGGTCTGTGCTTGTCCATGGTACCGGCTTCTTAACCAGTGGTTGCCATAGGTTGTGTTCAAAAGTGGAAAGCGCGCCACCTAATAGGCTACCGTATTTATGGATATTTGCGCCAAAGTTGCGACTTTCGCTCAGTTCGTCATAAAGCCATGAGTGTTCAAACTCGCTTTGATAATCGGGCTCTACGTTTGATAGAGAGATTGCCTTAAAAATCGCTTCTGCTGCTAATAAGCCAGATTTCATTGCGGTATGGCTGCCTTTGATCTTCGCAACATTCAATGTTCCTGCATCACAACCAATTAACACACCGCCAGGGAACTGCTGTTTTGGCAGCGAAGAAATGCCACCTTTGGCAAGGGCTCTTGCACCATAAGCAATACGCTGCGCACCTTGCAAATGTTGTTTGATAGCGGGGTGATGTTTAAAGCGTTGAAATTCATCAAAAGGGCTGAGATAGGGATGACTGTAATTCAAGTCGACGATCAAACCGACGGCAATTTGCTCGTTTTCCATATGGTAGAGAAAGCCACCTCCCGTGGTATTTGTCTCATTGAGTGGCCATCCTGCTGAGTGAATAACGCTGCCTGATTGGTCCTTGGCATCGGCAGAGCGTTGCCATACCTCTTTCAAGCCTAATGCATAATGTTGTGGTTGCTTGCCATCGTCTAAATTGAATCGTTGGATTAGCTCTTTGCCTAAGTGACCGCGGCAGCCTTCCGCAAAGACGGTGTATCTGGCTTTTAGTTCGATGCCGGCTTCAAAGTTGGGCTTAGCTTCGCCATTCTTGTCTAATCCCATATCGCAGGTGTTGATTCCTGTAACGCTTCCAGACGCATCGTAGTTAATACTCGATGCAGCAAAGCCAGGGTAGATCTCGACGCCGAGTGATTCAGCTTGCTGGGCTAACCAACGACACAAGTTTGCCAAGCTGATGACGAAGTTGCTCTGGTCATTGTGCAGCGGGTTTGGGGTGAGAAAGTGCGGGATGCGAATATGGTTGAACTGATTGGTGAGGTAGAGCAGCGCATCTTGTTGAACAGAAGCAGTAAGCGGTGCGCTCATGCTTTGCCAATCAGGAAAGAGCTCATCGAGTGCGCGGGTTTCGAATACCGCACCAGATAGGATATGTGCACCAACTTCGGAGCCTTTTTCGACCACACAGATTGATAGCGGTTCACCTTCACCTGTCTGGTTCAGTTGTGCCAATCGACAAGCGGTACTTAACCCTGCGGGTCCAGCCCCGACGATTACCACGTCAAACTCCATGCATTCTCTTTCCATCTCTTTGCTTCCTTTATACAAAACAATTTTTGCGTGTTGTCTTAAAACTATAGCTTGGTTGATGTAAGATTGAGTAGGAACAAGCGCACGGGAATGGAGTTTAACTGTGTTTGTTGGTACGGATTTTTGTTTGAATCCTCCTTGCTGTTTCGGAGTTGTTGGGAGCAACAAAAATACAATGTTGAGCGGGATGCGAAGGGCTTCAATTAGAAACCCCTCGTTGTGGGTGGTTGATTAGATCTAAGCTAATAAGTTTATTTCCCCACAGCTTTTCTTAAGTGCTCGGTCAATGCTTTGGTAAATCTAGCCGCTTCACCGCCAGTACATGCTCGGTGGTCAAAGGTAATCGATAATGGTAGGGCTTTAACCGCGACTGCTTGTTGATTTCGAATCACTACTTTCTCGATGATTCGACCAGCACCGACAATCGCAACTTGAGGTGGTGTCACCACGGGTGTTGCAAAAATGCCCGCGATAGCGCCAAAGTTAGATAGCGTGATGGTGGCGTGTTGCAGTTGCTCACGTGCAATTTTCCTCTCGCGAATGCCTTGGACTGTTTGATCCAACCAACGGCGTACATCATTAGGCTCATATTCATCTGCGTGGCGCAGAACTGGCACATATAAACCGTGACGGCTATCTACAGCAATACCAATATTAACAGTGCTGTGCACGCAACGTGTCATCGTTTCGGCATCAAACCATGCGTTCATCGCAGGTTCCTCCTTGCATGCGTGTACGATGGCTTGGACAAGTCGAATACTAATGTCTTCACTTGCTCCCCAGTGTTCGAGTACCGCCTCTTCCGTAATGGTGACCGCAGCGACGTTATGGTGTGACTCAGACATGGTGGACACCATAGTACGGCGAGCCCCTTTGAGTACTTCTGTGCCTCGGTGCTGCTTACTTGCCTCTTTGTAAACGTCTGAATCGACGATCAAACCATCAGGTCCGCTGCCTTTCATACCATTGAGATCGACGCCGAGCTTGTTGGCGAGCAAACGTGCCGAAGGGAGGGCGACAATGAGGTTATCAGTCGAAGGGCTGTGTTCGCCACCAATCCAGAAGTCATCCACATTCACGCTATGTGCTTGTTGAGAAACATTACCAACGACGGTTGCAGCATCAGCGGTCTGTGATTTCTCGGATGTAAGAAGCTCTGCACCTGTTTCGTCAATTTCGAGCAGCAAGGCACCAATGTTGATCACATCACCTTCTTCACCATAGCGACGGACTATTCGCCCGCTGTACGGGGCTGGGACATCAACCGTTGCTTTCGCAGTTTCAACAGTTAGTACGACTTGGTCGAGTTGTACTAAGTCACCAGCATTGATGTGCCATTTTATGATTTCAGACTCAGCGAGACCTTCGCCGAGATCGGGTAAGTTAAATGTCTTCATTTCCAACCCTCCACAAGTTCACGAGCTGCGAGCACAATATCTTGTTCCTGAATCATGTAATAATCTTCGTTACGGTAGTAAGGCATGACGGTATCCATGCCGGTGACACGTTTTGGTGGAGCTTTGAGTAAACACATCGCGTGCTCAGCAGTTCGAGCTAAAAGCTCTGCGCCAACGCCACATGTCTTGCTTGCTTCATGCACGACAAGTAGCCGACCGGTTTTCTCTAAAGAATGGAAGATGGTGGCTGTATCTATCGGTTTGATGCTCGCTAAGTCAATGACTTCAGCTTCAATGCCTTGATTCGATAATGTTTGTGCAGCTTGTAGTGATTCCACCACACATGCCCCCCAAGTGACTAAGGTAATGTCGCGACCTTTACGCAAGGTAAAGCATGTATCTAAAGGTAGTGCTTTCCCGTTGTCGACCACTTCCGATTTTACGGTGCGGTAGATGCGTTTTGGCTCAAAGAACATCACAGGGTCATTACTTCGAATAGCGGCGAGGAGCAGCCCATAAGCTCGTTGAGGTGAGGATGGCACCACGACTTTGAAACCCGCCGTATGCGCAAAGAACGCTTCGACACTCTCGGAATGATGCTCTGGTGCGTGTATCCCACCACCAAAAGGGGCTCGAAACACTGCAGGGCAGGTGAGTCGACCTCGGGTGCGGTTGCGCATTCTGGCAGCATGGCAGATCAAATGTTCCATGGCGGGGAAGATAAAACCTTGAAATTGGAATTCCGCAACGGGCCGCAATCCTTGTGTTGCCATACCAACGGCAACACCACCAATTAGCGCTTCGGCAAGTGGTGTATCGATAACGCGTTTTAATCCATACTTCTGTTTGAGCCCAACGGTGGCACGGAATACACCACCATTATCGCCGACGTCTTCACCAAGCAGGACGACGTTCGGGTCATGTTCCATTTCATGATGCAGAGCAAGATTTACTGCTTCTACTAACGTTAGTTCAGCCATGTTTCCCTCCCTGCATTCGCATTGATTTGTTGATCAGCGCATCCCTTTGAGCGTGAAGCTCTTGGGGGAGTGATTCGTATAGGAAGTCAAAGCCCGTTTCCGGCGCTTGATTTGGCATGTTGAAATAACGTTCGACCGCTAACTCAACTTGTTCTTTACACTGTTCTTGCCAACGTAGTTCTTGCTCGTCATGCCATATTCCCTGATTAATCAAAAAGGCTTTAAGGCGGCGAATAGGCTCATATTGCCATGCGGTTTGTACTTCATCTTCATTACGATAGCGGGTGGCATCGTCGGCGGTGGTGTGGTCGCTTAAGCGGTAACTTACGGCTTCTATTAGCGTGGCTCCTTTGCCTTTTCTGGCGCGTTCTAAGGCGGTAATGGTGGCGTCATATACTGCGACAACATCATTACCATCGACGGTAATTCCGGGAATACCGGCCCCTTTGGCTTTTTCAGATAGAAACTCAGCAGCACATTGCAAACGACGGGGAACAGAAATCGCCCATTGGTTATTGTTAACAACGAATACCAATGGAATGTTCCAAGCTCCGGCACAGTTTATCGATTCTAGAAAGTCACCTTTAGACGTAGCGCCATCGCCACACATAACCAGAGCCGCTTCGTGATTGCCTTGGATCTTTAATGCTGAAGCAACGCCCACAGCGTGCGTGCATTGAGTCGCGATAGGAACACAAAAAGGTAAGTCTCGGCTGGCAATTGGGCTGCCTTGAGGTGCGAAGTCGCTGCCTCGTTCATCACCTCCCCAATATTGCAGGTTCTTTTCCA
>Ga0193961_1000576_pt1 | contig 14035 bp, 13 predicted proteins | sample FB_4_MG_FD_140371 | JGI IMG/M metagenome (GOLD analysis project Ga0193961, IMG submission 140371) | Microbial mat bacterial communities from the Broadkill River, Lewes, Delaware, United States - FB_4_MG | ecosystem: Environmental > Aquatic > Freshwater > River > Microbial mats | place: USA...
AAGAAAGAGTATTGGCGTGATGTGCATTAATTGTGCTATCATGGCGTGCTAAAAACCATATTCAACTGTTCACAATGGAGGCTTAGCCTCCATTGTTTTTTATTTCTGTAAGTATGCTGGAGGGCTCCATGGCTGTAGCTGCCAATAAACGTTCCGTGATGACTCTGTTTTCAAGTGCATCTGATATGTATAGCCATCAGGTACGAATCGTGCTCGCTGAAAAGGGCGTAAGCGTTGAGGTTGAGCTAGTTGATGAAGCAAACTTGCCTGCGGAATTGATTGAGTTAAACCCGTACAAAACTGTTCCAACTCTAGTTGACCGTGAGCTTGCTCTGTATGATTCAAAAATCATCATGGAGTACCTAGACGAGCGATTCCCTCACCCACCTCTAATGCCTGTTTACCCTGTTGCTCGTGGTAACAGTCGTCTAATGATCTACCGTATCGAAAAGAACTGGTACTCACTAGCAGAGAAAGTGGTTAATGGTACAGCTGAAGAGTCAGACGCGGCGCGTAACAAACTACGTAACGATCTACTTACTCTTGGTCCTGTTTTTGCTGAGTTTGAATACTTTATGAGCGAAGAGTTCAGCCTAATTGACTGTTACCTAGCTCCGCTACTATGGCGTTTACCACAACTTGGTATTGAACTTGTAGGTCCTGGTTCTAAAGAACTTAAGATTTACATGAACCGTGTATTCGAACGTGATTCATTCCTAGCTTCTTTGACTGAAGCTGAACGTGAAATGCGTTTAATGCGCTAATGGATATATCAAGCATGACACCACGCCGACCATATTTGCTGCGCGCATTTTATGAGTGGTTGGTGGATAATGATTTGACGCCTCACCTAGTTGTAGCTGCAACGTTACCGGGTGTGAGAGTGCCACAAGAGTTTGTCCAAGATGGTCAAATTATTCTTAATGTTGCACCTCGCGCGGTAGGTAATCTACAACTGGGCGATGACGAGGTTACTTTTAGTGCTCGTTTTAGCGGTCGACCTCATACGGTCATTGTGCCTCTTTATGCTGTTCAAGCTATCTATGCTCGTGAAAACGGTGCTGGAACTATGTTTGATGATGAAGAGGCGTATATGGGCACGTTTGATGAGTCTGATGAAGGCTTCATTGAAGAGGTTGAGGAAAGTGCTGGTTTATCTTTGGCGGAAGAGACTGTTGAAGAGTCATCATCCTCTGATGATGAACCGCCAAGACCAAAAGGTCGCCCAAGTCTTCGCGTAGTAAAATAACTCAAGCGTTATTTGCTAAGATTGGTATAAAAAAAAGCAGCGTGAAAACGCTGCTTTTTTGTTGTCTGTAATTAATTGATTAGTCACCGTATTGGAAGGCTTTGATTACTTGCTTTACCCCTGAAATATTACGCGCAATTTCAGCTGCTTGATCTGCATGTTGGCGTGATACATAGCCAAGCAAGAAGACTTCACCACCTTCTGTGATGACTTTGATTTTGACAGCGCTAAGATCATCGTTGGTGATGAGAGCTGATTTTACTTTAGTGGTAATCCAACTATCGTGGCTAATTTCACCAAGTGATAATGGTTGCTTGATGCGCACTTGGTTGTGAATTTGTGTAACCCCGGAAACCTTACGTGCTTGTTGTTCAAACTCGTTCAGCAATTGTTCGGTACTCGATTGGCCCATCAACACCACAATGCCTTTATAAGAGCTTGCTGTGATGCGTACGTTGCCTTGATAAGGTGCTTTGTTAGTCAGACCTGCAACTTCAAACTCGATGTTGCTGTCGTTCCAAATTTCTTTGGTCGTTCGTGTATCGGTAACGATATTGACAGTCGTGGCTGCACCAGCGACGAATAAACCTGCACATCCAGTGCTGGAGAGTAGGATCAGGCTAACAAATAGGGCTTTAACAAATTTCATTTGATTACTCTTCGTGAGCTGGGAATAGAACCTGATCTATCAAATCACATAAGCAGTGCAACGTCACCATATGCACTTCGTGAATTCTTGCCGTTCTGTGAGATGGAATACGAATTTCGACATCATGCTCACCAAGCAACCCTGCCATCTCGCCACCATCTTTACCGGTTAGAGCGATAATAGTCATATCACGTGTAACCGCGGCTTCCATCGCTTTAATAATGTTTTTACTGTTACCACTGGTTGAAATGGCCAATAAAATATCACCCGGTTGACCGAAGGCTCGCACTTGCTTAGAGAAAATTTGTTCGTAATGATAGTCGTTTGCTACAGCCGTCAGGGTGGTGTTATCAGCGGTTAACGCCATTGCCGGTAGGCTTGGACGTTCAGTCTCAAAGCGGTTGAGTAAGCAAGAAACATACTGCTGAGCATTAGATGAGGAACCACCGTTACCACAGCACAAGATCTTATTACCGTTGAGTAAGCTAGAAACCATCGCCTGGGCTGCGTGTGTTATCGCATCAGGTAGAGCTTCTGCTGCAGCGATTTGGATTTGAATGCTTTCAGTGAAGCTCTCTTTAATGCTATCGAGCATCAGTTATCCTTGCGTAATTGCGTTTTTTATCCATTCGACTTGCGCTCCATTTTGATGAATAGCAATGACGTCGAAACGAATATCGGTTGAGTGAATAGACAAGCCTTGCTTGAGTAACCAAATATTGGCTGCTTTGATTATACGTTGTTGTTTACTAAACGTAATCGTTTCAGCAGCATGTCCATAATTTTTATTCTGTCGGTAGCGAACTTCGACAAAGATAACGGTCTCTTTGTCGCGCATGATGAGATCAATTTCACCACCTTTGGTGCGAAAGTTTCGCCCAATTAGTTTGAGTCCGCAAGCGGCAAGATGTTTTTCCGCTTGGGACTCAAAAAAAAGCCCTTTACTCAGCTTGTTCAGCAGTGCCATGTTCAGCCCAACTGATCTCGCGTTGTACTACACAGTTATCATCAATAGAGAGCACACCCGTATTACCGGATACCGTTGCGCCGTGAATCACTTTCATTTGTGGCAGTTGCTCCATAAGCAAATAGGCATCCATACCAAGCGCTTGTAAGCGTTTTTCTGCATTTGAACCTCTTGGCCACATTTGCGTCATCTGTGCTTCAATTGCGGAGTTTGGCTGAATGAGTAATGGGATATCACTGTACATCACGCCAGTAAGGTCTTCGTATTGCTGACGTCCGCTATTACTGCTTGAGTTAGAAAACAATTTTGGCGGAATGGTATCTGGGTTGATCGCTACTTCAATAAATGGCTTGATCAGTGTGAGCTCACTACTGCCAGCAACAATGTATACCGCATCAACATCACGGCGACTACGCGGTTGGCTCTCTAATGGAATTCCAAGTAGTGACTCCATCTGTGCGATGTGCTGCTGGCTAGCTTGTAGACCAAATGCCGAGTTGATATTGCGTTGAAGCTGACGTTTATCGGTAAATAGATTTACCGCAACTTTGTTATCACTGTATTTTTTCCACTCTTGCTCAAACGCTTCAGATACTCGCTGGCCTAGCTTACCTTGTGGGGCAAGAATCAATGGGTAGCGGTAACCTTCTTTGAACAAGTGTTTCGCTGCCTGTGCTACTTCCTGCTCTGGAGATAGCGCGAGGTAGCAGATATTAGTGCCTAGTTCGATTTCATCTGGAATGTTGAGCGCTAGCATAGGTAGAGGGCTACCCGTATAAGTTTGCGCTTGCTGCAAGTTGACGATGTTATTTTTGATTAATGGACCGACAACAAAATCGATATTCTTTTCAATGAATGTCTGTTGTAAGCCTGTCGCGTCGGTGATGTTGGTATCAATAACCGTCAACGTCGCGTTAGGATCACGCTCTTTGTCGCTCATCATCTGCAAGATAAAGCCATCGCGGATTAATTGCGCTTGCTTAGCAAACTTGCCTGATAAAGGCAGCAATAACGCAGTATTCACTGGTTTAGTGATCTCAAGCGCTAAGATATCTTGGATGGATTGTGGAGTGTAAAGCGCCGCAGGATGAGACGGATTTTCCGTTAGCCATTGTTCCAAGGTGTTCTTCAGTTGTGGAATATTGTTTGCCAATGTTGCTTGGTAAATCGCTAACTGCAACCAACCATCAAACTCAGCTTCATTTGCTGTGGTGCTAAACTGGGTGATTTTCGCTTCAGGATATTGAGATAAGTTTTCCCAAATAGCTTGCGCTAAGAAAGCTTGCTGAGATTTGTCTTCAAACTCAGAAAGTAGGGACAGTTCACGAGCCGCAGCGAAGTAATTTTGTTGTTTAGCAAAAATATCGGCACGTAACTGGTGGTAATCTTTCCACTGTTCGTTGGCTAAACGCCAAGTCGGGCGAAAGTTCAGCAACTCGCTTGCTTGGTCAAGTTGTTGATTATTATACAGTAGGCTTGCACGAGCGAGTTGCCACTCAGCTTGTTGCATGTCAGTCAGTGGTTGACGGGAAAGGCGCGTGATTAATAGCTCCGCCTGATTCATGTCGTTTGCTTCAACGGCGGCTTTTAACGCCATGATTAACCAATCACTTTGTAGGCTGCCTTCGCTACTGTCTGCTCGCATTAGGTAGTTGGTGACTGATTGAGTCGGATCTAGCGTGATATCGACAGATTTTGAAGTCGATGAAGTAGATGAACACGCTGCTAAAACGACCGCGAGGGCTACAGGAGTCAGTAAGCGTGGTACACTTAGTCGCTTGTGGTTATTTATGGCCATGAGTTCTTCGTTAAATTCCGTATAAGATTATGTCTATATTAATCGTTGAAGTGATGCTAAACAAATGACAGATAACAAAACCTTACCTGCACAGATCCCAACTCTCTTTATTGTTCCAACGCCAATTGGCAATTTAGGTGATATTACCCTGCGTGCCATTGAAGTTCTAAAAAGTGTCGATCTCATTGCTGCGGAAGATACTCGTCATACTGGTAAGCTTCTAGCTCACTTTAATATTCCGACTAAAACTTTTCCATTGCATGATCATAATGAACAGCAAAAAGCACAGTTTTTGGTCGAAAAATTATTGTCAGGTCAATCAATCGCATTGGTATCAGATGCTGGTACCCCGCTGATCAGTGACCCAGGTTACCATCTCGTTTCACAGTGTCGTCAAGCGGGAGTCAAAGTTGTTCCGTTACCTGGTGCTTGTGCCGTAATTACTGCTCTAAGTGCATCAGGTCTGCCGTCAGATCGTTTTAGCTTCGAGGGCTTTTTACCACCAAAGAGCAAAGCAAGAAAAGATAAGTTGTTAGAAATCGCCAAAGTTGAGCGTACTTGTATCTTTTATGAGTCACCTCATCGCATTTTAGACTCTTTAGACGACATGCTCGACATTCTTGGTCCTGAACGTGAGGTGGTACTTGCGCGTGAATTGACGAAGACATTTGAAACCTTTCAAGGTTTACCTTTAGGTGAATTGGTTGAGTGGGTTAAGTCAGATGACAATCAACAGCGTGGCGAAATGGTCCTACTGGTTCATGGTCACCGCGAAGTTGCAGACGATTCATTGCCTGATGAAGCAACGCGTTCTTTAGCTATTTTAACTAAAGAGTTGCCATTGAAAAAAGCGGCAGCGTTAACCGCGGAAATTTACAACCTGAAGAAAAATGCACTTTATAAGTGGGGCTTAGAGAACTTAGATTAAGCTGAGTTGTTGGCAAATTGAGCGTTTGAATATCAATTGCAGCAGATTGTGTGATCTTCCTAGACACTGTTAGGAGAACTCTATACAATCCGCTCCGGAGCTGACTGGGTAGTCGCTGCTTTGTTGATGTCCTTCGGGAGACTGACAAAGGGGAGGAAAGTCCGGGCTCCATAGAGCAGGGTGCCAGGTAACGCCTGGGGGGCGCAAGCCTACGACAAGTGCAGCAGAGAGAAGACCGCCGATGGCCCGCAAGGGATCAGGTAAGGGTGAAAGGGTGCGGTAAGAGCGCACCGGACGACTGGCAACAGTTCGTTGCAAGGTAAACTCCACCCGGAGCAAGACCAAATAGGCCTCCACATTGCGTTGCTCGCGTAAGGAGGCGGGTAGGTTGCTCGAGCCAGTGAGTGATTGCTGGCCTAGACGAATGGCTACCGCCGCGCAAGCGGAACAGAACCCGGCTTATGTGTCGGCTCTAATCCTTTGGATTCACAAGGCCTCGCATTTATGTGAGGCCTTTGTGATCCTGGCGATAAGTAATGGCTTTGGTGAGCTAAATTCGTTGTGCTAACAGCACTACCCTATAGGTGATAAACCAAAGCGAACATTTACCCTCATGGGCTAGGTATGGTAACCTCCTTCGCGCTTGAACGGTGGTGGCTTCATCATGCTTTGGGGCGAAGGCTTGAGCTTAATGTTTAGCGCTTTGCCCTTAATGTTGCCAATAAACGGACTAGACGTTGGTTTATTATGCCGCGACACCTTTTCGAGACCCATTGTGACGCTTTCGTTATAATGGGTTTTTTGCTTTTTATTGACGAAAATTATTTCGTAAGCAATAAACTTAGCGCAATATCACGTGATGCCGCCCTTGTAAGGTGGCGCTATGTGGTGAAATAAGTACACTGAGAGTGAGCGCGTATTGATACGCTAGCTAGATGAGATAACTATGACAGAAGCATTTAAACACATATCTGTATTACTAAATGAATCAATCGATGGATTGGCAATCAAACCTGATGGTACTTACATCGATGGCACATTTGGTCGTGGCGGTCACAGTCGCACAATCTTATCTAAGCTAGGTGAGAACGGTCGCCTATTTAGTATTGACCGTGATCCTCAAGCGATTGAAGAAGCGAAGAAAATTGATGACCCTCGTTTTACCATTGTTCATGGTCCATTCTCAGGTATCGCAACTTATGCTGAACAACATGATTTAGTTGGTAAAGTGGATGGCGTCCTATTTGACCTTGGCGTTTCTTCTCCACAACTTGATGATGCTGAGCGAGGTTTCAGTTTTATGAAGGACGGTCCGCTAGATATGCGTATGGACCCAACTTCTGGTGTGTCTGTTTCTCAGTGGTTAATGGAAGCGGATCTGGATGACATTACTTGGGTTATCCGCGAGTTCGGTGAAGATAAACATGCTCGCCGTATTGCTAAAGCTATCGTTGCTTACCGTGAAAACGAAGAAAACGAACCATTGACTCGTACTGGTCAATTGGCAAAATTAATCTCTGATGCGGCACCAAAAAGCTTCAAAGAGAAAAAACATCCAGCGACTCGTTCATTCCAAGCATTTCGTATTTATATCAACAGCGAATTGGAAGAGATTGATACGGCATTAAAAGGCGCGGCGAGTATTCTTGCACCTGAAGGTCGTCTCTCTGTCATTAGCTTCCACTCGTTAGAAGATCGCATGGTGAAGCGTTTTATTCGCAAAGAGAGCAAAGGTCCTGAAGTACCACACGGTATTCCGCTAACTGAAGCGCAAATCAAAGCGATGGGCAGTGCCAACCTAAAAGCAGTAGGTAAAGCGATTAAGCCGAGCCAAGAAGAAGTTGAAGTAAACACTCGCTCTCGTAGTTCGGTGTTGCGCATTGCTGAAAAACTATAATCGATGATGAATAAAACCACACCCAACCTTGCAAAATTGATTGGACTCGACTTGATTACTGTAGGACGCGTTCCTATGGCGATGTTATTGTTGATTTTTGCAAGCGCTATGGCTGTGGTTTTTACTACCCACCATACCCGCTCAGCCATCACGGACAAAGACCAAGCCTTGGTTGAACGAGAACGTCTTGATGATGAATGGCGCAACCTGCTGTTGGAAGAAACAGCTCTGGCTGAGCATAGCCGAGTGCAGGCGGTGGCAAAACAAGAGTTGGAAATGAAGCGTCCTGATTCTGACAAAGAAGTGGTGATTGATTTACCATGAGTTCTGCAAAAAAAACTAAACCAGTAGCTAAACCATCCACTACCGAACCGCCGCAATTAATTCGTTGGCGCTTCTATCTCGTCCTTTTCTTTGTTTTTCTAATTTTTGCTGCGCTGGTGGCGCGAATTGGTTATATCCAAATCATTGAGCCAGATAACCTGATCAAACAAGGTGATATGCGCTCTATTCGAGCGAAGACTCTCTATTCTGCCCGAGGTATTATTTCTGATCGCAGTGGTGAGCCGCTAGCGGTGAGTGTACCGGTTGAAGCTGTGTGGGCAGATCCGGTTACCATCTTTAAGCAAGAAGGCTTGGGTGATGTTGATCGTTGGCATGCGCTAGCAGACGTGCTTGGCTTAGATCGCCAAGAGATGCTGGATAAAATTAATGATAACAAGTCACGTCGCTTTATTTACTTACAACGTCAAGTTAGCCCTGCAATGGCGAACTACATCCGTGAGTTGAAATTGGCGGGTGTGGGTCTTAAACCTGAATCTCGTCGTTACTACCCTGCGGGTGAGGTGAGTGCGCACTTAGTCGGTGTGACGGGTATTGATGGTCATGGTTTAGAAGGGGTTGAAAGAAGCTACGATAAATGGCTTACCGGCGAAGCGGGTAAACGCATTATACGTAAAGACCGCTACGGTAAAGTGGTCGAAAACATTGCATTGGAAGAGCGTGAAGAGGGCAAGCCATTAACCCTCACTATTGATCAGCGAGTACAATCCATTGCCTATCGTGCAATCAAGCAAGCGGTCGCCGATTATCGTGCCACGTCAGGTTCTGCTGTGGTGTTGGATGTGAAAACTGGGGCCGTCCTAGCAATGGTGAACGCGCCTTCTTATAACCCTAATAATCGTGCCGATCTACAATCAGCAAAAATGCGCAACCGCGTCATTACCGATGCTTTTGAACCCGGTTCAACCATTAAACCTTTTGTCGTACTTGCCGCGCTAGAAAATGGTGTCGCGGATGAGAAGACGGTTATCGACACCGGTAACGGTATCATGCAAATTGGTGGCAGCCGTGTTCGAGACACGTCTAAGGTGGGTAAAGCGGATTTAACGACCATTTTGAAGAAATCGAGTAACATCGGTGTGACCAAATTGGCACTGAAGATGCCGCTTGAAGCCTTGCTGGGTATGTATAGTTCAGTTGGTTTTGGTCAGCGTTCAGGTTTGAATTTAGTCGGTGAAACAGAAGGTATTTTCCCTAATCGCCGTCGTTGGTCACAATTTGAAATTGCGACCCTCTCATTTGGTTATGGCTTAACAATTACCCCATTGCAATTAGCACATGCTTACGCCACTTTGGGTAATTATGGTGAATATCAACCTGTTCATATCATTGAAAGTAACCAACAAGACTTCTCTCGTCAGGTGATTGATGAGAAATACGCCCGCATGGTATTGGCAATGCTTGAAACCGTTACCCAACCTGGTGGTACTGCAACGAAAGCCGCCGTTCCGGGTTACCGTGTTGCGGCTAAAACAGGTACTTCAAGAAAAGCGATTGCTGGTGGTTATGGCGATGAATATTTTGCTTATACCGCGGGTGTGGCACCTGCCAGTGACCCAAGAGTCGCATTAGTGGTGATCGTCAATGAGCCGCAAGGTGATAACTACTACGGTGGTTCTGTTGCCGGTCCGGTATTCTCTGAGATCATGAAAGGGACATTGCAAATTCTTAATATTGCCCCTGATGAAAATAAATTTAAGTAGAAATAGAGTGAGACCGTTTAAATGTCGTTAAGCCTCACAATGAAAGAATTACTCGCGCCTTGGCTCGATGTACCGCCAGCTTTTGCTGACATCGCGGTCCAACAATTAGAACTTGATAGCCGAAAAGTTGCCGCTGGAACCACTTTTGTGGCGATAAAAGGACACGCTATCGATGGGCGTCAATTTATCGATTCAGCTATCTGCCAAGGTAGTAATGCAGTTATTGCACAAGCATGCCAAGTTAAACCTCATGGCTTGATAGAGTTGCAAGGTGAGGTGGCGATTCTCTACATTGCAGATTTGGGTGATATTCTTTCCCAACTTGCAGGTCGACTTTACGCACAACACAACAATCAGTTGATTGGTGTAACAGGCACCAATGGTAAAACCACCATTACTCAGTTGATTGCACAATGGCTAGAGCTGGTCAACTGTCGCGCAGCGGTGATGGGGACCACAGGTAATGGTTTTTTGAGTGATCTTAAGCCTGCCGCGAATACCACGGGTAATGCGGTCGATGTACAGCGGACCATTGCTGATCTTGCTGATCAAGGTGCTCAATATACCGCACTGGAGGTCTCTTCTCATGGGTTGGTTCAATGGCGAGTCATAGCTTTGCCTTTTACTGCGGGTGTATTTACTAACTTAAGTCGTGATCACCTTGATTATCATGGCAGCATGGAAGAATACGCTGAGGCAAAATTTACCCTGTTTACCCAGCATGTATGCCAGCACCCAATCATTAATGTTGATGATGCGGTTGGCGCGCAATGGCTAACTAAGCTAGACAATGCGGTTGCAGTATCGCTGCAACCACAAACCAACCCTGATTCAGTATGGGCCAAGCAAGTGCACTACTCAGAGCAGGGCATTGATATTGAGTTTGATGGCATGTTTGGTAGCGGTCAGTTTCATGCTGCTTTGATTGGTGAGTTTAATGCTTCCAATCTGATGCTTGCTCTTGCAACGCTTCTGACACTAGGTATTGATAAGCAGTTGTTGCTTGAAACCGCTCCGAGATTGGTTCCTGTATTAGGGCGTATGGAGCTATTTGCTAATCAAGGAAAAGCCAAAGTGGTTGTTGATTATGCTCACACGCCAGATGCGTTAGAAAAAGCGTTGCAAGCGTTACGCGTTCATTGCCAAGGTCAACTATGGGTTATTTTTGGCTGTGGTGGCGACCGTGATAAAGGCAAGCGCCCAATGATGGCAGAAATCGGTGAGCGTTTGGCCGATCATGTGATTTTGTCGGATGACAACCCTCGTAGTGAAGATTCGGCTGAAATCGTTAGAGATATGTTGGCTGGTATGCACTCTGCGCAAAAAGCAGTGGTAGAGCATGATCGTTTTAAAGCGCTGCAATATGCGGTTGCACATGCTGATGCCCAAGACATTATTTTATTGGCAGGCAAAGGGCATGAGGAGTATCAAGTTCTTGCCAATGAAACCATCCACTATTCGGATCGTGAATCGGCTCAACAATTATTAGGATTAGTTTGATGATTGCAGTGACATTAAGCCAACTCGCGAAGGTGCTCAATGCTGAACTTATTGGACAAGATTGCGAAATTACCCTTGTTTCCACCGATACTCGAAATATTGAGTCGGGTGCGCTGTTTGTTGCCTTAGTTGGTGAACGTTTTGATGCGCATGACTTTGCTCATCAGGCGGTTGAAGCCGGCGCTTCAGCATTACTGGTGTCTCGAGCGCTTGAATTAAATATTCCCCAGTTGCTGGTTGAAGACAGTAAATTGGCGTTAGGTCAGTTGGGCGCTTATATCCACCAACAATGTGCAACACCGACCGTTGCTATTACCGGAAGTTGCGGTAAAACGACGGTGAAAGAAATGGTCGCCAGTATTATGTCACAGCAAGGGCAAGTGCTGTTTACTGCGGGTAACTTCAACAATGATATTGGAGTGCCGTTAACCTTGCTGCGCTCAACCTTAAGTGATGATTATGCGGTGATTGAGCTGGGTGCCAATCATATCGGTGAAATTGCTTACACTTCTGAGTTGGTCAAGCCCGATGTAGCATTGGTTAACAACGTCGCCGCCGCTCACTTAGAGGGCTTTGGTTCAATTGATGGTGTTAAACAAGCTAAAGGCGAGATTTACCAAGGTTTGAAGTCCGCAGGTGTGGCGATTGTTAATTTGGAGAGTCATGGCGGTGAGTGTTGGCAAGCGGCGCTTGCCGACAAACAGGTAAAGACGTTTTCTACGCAAAATAGCAGCGCCGACTATTATGCCGATAACATCTCGGTGAATGAGGCAGGTGAAGCGCATTTCACATTGCATACACCAATGGGTAGACAAAACATTCAGTTAGGCATTATTGGTCGACATAACGTAGCGAATGCATTGGCGGCGACAGCGTTAGCATTAGAACTGGGGGCAGATCTCACAATGATCGCCTCAGGCTTGGTTCACTTATCAAAAGTGAAAGGTCGAGTGGAAGTTGTTGAACTAGCCGATAATCTTAAGCTTATCGATGACAGCTACAATGCGAGCGTTCCTGCGATGAAAGCGGCTGCTGAACTATTAGCTGGATTTAGCGGCACTCGCTGGCTTATTTTGGGCAATATGGCAGAGTTAGGCGATCAAAGCCTTGAACTTCATCGTCAAGTCGGGGAACATGCAGCCCCATTTAATTTCGAGCAAGTACTGACGTACGGCGCTGACACGAAAGTGATTAGTGAAGTTTGTCAGGGTAAACATTTTGCCTCACATGACAGCATGATTGAATTTATTGTACAGCAGTTGCCTCATCATTCTGGTCCTCACACTCTGCTAGTAAAAGGCGCTAACAGCGCTGGTATGAGTAAAATTGCAACTGCGTTGAAGGAGATCTATTCATGATTATTTGGCTTGCAGAGCTGCTACAGCCATATTTTTCATTCTTCCGTCTGTTTGAATATCTGTCGTTTCGCGCGATCGTCAGTGTTTTAACTGCACTGGGTATTTCATTGTGGATGGGACCTCGAATGATCCGTCGTCTACAGATGTTGCAGATTGGTCAAGTTGTTCGCAACGAAGGTCCTGAATCTCACTTCAGTAAACGTGGCACCCCAACCATGGGCGGCGTGATGATCCTTGCGGCGATTATCATTACTGTTTTGTTATGGGCTGATTTAAGTAACCCTTATGTTTGGGCGGTTATTTTTGTTTTAGCCGGGTACGGCACCGTCGGTTTTGTCGATGATTATCGCAAAGTGGTACGTAAGAATACTGATGGCTTGATTGCGCGCTGGAAGTACTTCTGGCAGTCGGTGATTGCGTTAGTGGTGGCATTTGCACTGTACGCTCACGGTCATGATACCAGTGCAACCCAGCTAGTGGTGCCTTTCTTTAAAGAAGTGATGCCTCAACTTGGCTTGATGTACATCGTACTGACTTACTTTGTTATTGTTGGTACCAGTAACGCGGTAAACCTAACGGATGGTCTTGATGGCTTAGCAATCATGCCAACTGTGCTGGTGGCGGCTGGTTTTGCTGCTATTGCATGGGCAACCGGTAACGTTCAATTTGCCAGTTACTTACATATTCCTCACGTACCTTATGCATCTGAACTTGTGGTGGTTTGTACCGCTATTGTTGGTGCTGGTCTTGGTTTCTTATGGTTTAACACCTACCCAGCTCAAGTCTTTATGGGCGATGTCGGTTCGTTAGCTTTAGGTGGTGCGCTAGGTACGATCGCAGTCTTGGTTCGTCAAGAATTTGTATTAGTGATTATGGGCGGTGTATTTGTAATGGAAACCTTGTCGGTTATCTTACAAGTGGGTTCATACAAGCTGCGTGGACAACGTATTTTCCGCATGGCTCCGATTCACCATCACTATGAGTTGAAAGGTTGGCCTGAACCTCGCGTTATTGTGCGTTTTTGGATCATCTCTATTGTTCTTGTTCTTATCGGTCTTGCGACGCTGAAAGTACGTTAAGGAAATACACACCATGACCATGCAGCATTGGCAAGGTATTGAGAAAGTTGTGGTTGTAGGGCTCGGCATCACCGGGCTCTCTGTTGTTAAGCATCTAATGCGCTTGCCTGTTGATTTACAGGTGAAGGTGATAGATACCCGTGACAATCCTCCGGGGCAAGATCAATTGCCAACGGATGTAGAGCTGCATGCAGGTGGTTGGCGAAATGATTGGTTAACTGACGCCGATTTGATCGTCACTAACCCGGGCGTTGCTTTAGCTACACCTGAGATCCAACAAGTATTAGCCGCTGGCATTCCAGTGGTTGGTGATATTGAGCTTTTTGCATGGCAAGTCGATAAGCCAGTTATTGCCATCACTGGCTCTAACGGAAAGAGTACCGTTACTGACTTAACTGGTGTTGTTGCAACAGCGGCGGGCTTAAATGTGGGCGTTGGTGGAAACATCGGTGTGCCAGCATTAGATCTGCTTGAATTAGATGCTGACTTATACGTACTGGAGTTGTCTAGCTTCCAACTTGAAACCACATCCAATTTATCTTTGGTGGCGGCAGCGTTTTTAAAC
>Ga0193961_1000578_pt1 | contig 13990 bp, 12 predicted proteins | sample FB_4_MG_FD_140371 | JGI IMG/M metagenome (GOLD analysis project Ga0193961, IMG submission 140371) | Microbial mat bacterial communities from the Broadkill River, Lewes, Delaware, United States - FB_4_MG | ecosystem: Environmental > Aquatic > Freshwater > River > Microbial mats | place: USA...
AAATATCAGCTAGAAAGCTCTGGTTGTTAAAATTTCATCACCACTCCGATCCCTAGCGAAAATTGGTTCATCCAATCGGTTCGAAATTGAACGATACAACCACTCGATGAGTTAGAAGGTAAGTTGCAAGCAGCAGCGGTATCGTTGTCGACCACGGTACCAAGCCAGCGAGCTTGAGTCGTTAAACTGATGCTTTGGTTTAATGGGTATTCAAAACCACCAAAGATACTGGCTGCAAAACCTGTGCTGTTGTCTACCCAGTTTGCGTCGATATAAGACCCACCAATTCCAATCCCTAAATAGGCATCGGCTTCATTGGGTAATGCATAGTAAATACTGCTTTGGAACAGTAGATATTGAATCGATGTTTTTAACTGCACTTCGCTTACATCACTGGATTGATGAGAGTAAAACAACCCAAGGCGACCAGTTTGAAAATCTGTTTCAACAGAGAGGGTAAAACTGGCACTTGGCTCTATGTCATAACTACTTCCATCGTTACTTTCTAGCTCTCCTCCGCCAGTATAGTTTAGCCAAGGTGTTAGATAGACCTCGGCATACGCGCTTGTGGTAAAGCCACCCATCACTGAGATAAAAAGTAACCATTTTATTATTGCTTTCATACGCACGTCCTTTCATTTGAACTACTCTAAGTGTGATACTAACGTCATATTTGCGCACGAAAAAAACGCATAAATTGAATGGTTTTCGATCGAGTGTTATTTTTTTGTTAAGCGTTTATGGAGGTGCTTATGGAATCAGATCTAAAATATGCTTTGATTATTACCGCGACAATTTTTGCTATTTTAATTAGCTATGGTGTTGTCGCGATAGCGACGGCTTAAAGGCTTTAGCCATGAATAACAGCGGTGTCATTACTAACACTGCTAGCTTGGTCGACATAGATCGACTTTCTAAGTACACCGGTGGGTTTAATGCTTTGGTCGCGCAAGGCGGCGGTCAAAGAGGCATTTTCACTGCTGGTGTATTGGATGCTTTTCTCCTTTCTGATTTTGACCCTTTCCATCAGTTTTACGGTACGTCTGCAGGTGCTCTAAATTTGTCCGCTTACCTATGTAGACAGAAAGGGATAGGGCGTTCCTTTATCCTTGAACTCACCACCTCTCCGGAATTTTTCCACTTATTTAGCTATATTCGCCGCAAGCAATATCTAGGCTTAGATTGGGCATTGGAGAAAATTAGTGATTATCCATATCGTCTTGATATCGATATGGGGAGAAGAGTGCTCGGTTCACGGCGAGCTTACGCGGCAGTAACCGATGCTTCTCGTTTAATTGATCGTTACCTACCCATGCTTGAAGAAGATTGGAAGCAGGTTCTGATTGCCACTTGTGCTATTCCTCGTTTGTACGAACATGAAGTCAATTTCCCCCATGGTAGCTATATTGATGGTGGTGTCTCAGCATCTATCCCCGTGCAAGAAGCATGGCGGCAAGGAGCGCGTTGTATTGTGGTTATTCGAACTGAAGGTGATGAAGTGCCGATCCCTGAGCCTTTGGGAAGAGAACAGTCGGATGCTGAGTGGTATCGAGATTCACTCAACCTTGTTCAAGACCATTGGCAACAAAAGTTGACCCAGTGGAAGGGGGAGTGGAATGAATTTTTTACTGACCGCATGCAACGCTCAAAGCAGAAAAAGCAACAACAACAGTTATTGGCATCACTCAATGGCGGACGCTGGTTATTTGGAGCGGATGACATTTATCGTCTAAGCCATCTGTTAGGCGATGGCTTTGATTCCGGTCTGATGGATATGCTGATGGTGCATTATCAAACTTATTCACTGACGCGCGAATTTTTGCTTACTCCGCCTGATGATTGTTACATCGTTCAAATAAAGCCATCTCAACCATTACTTTCGAGCTCACTTATGAGTAACCGGGAAGAGTTATTGCATGATTATCAGCTTGGGCTGGATGCGGGGTTTCGTTGCGTGGATACCTTTGACCAGTGTGGGGTTACGCAACTGGTTGAGTCTTTTAACCTAAAATAGCCTTCGACTGACAGCAAGTTTCTTGATGAATGTATGGATAATTCCGACTCAAAACTGTGCGTAACATCTAAAAGTCTGATTTTTTCACACCGCAAAATAACCGAGTTGCATGACAAATTATTACTGCGCTATATGACAGGGAACACAAACAATTAGTATTATACGTGATGCCTGTCACGGCAATCCACCAAGGCGCTTCACAATTACTTCGCAAAGTAAAAAAATTAATTAGTTGTTGATTCTCGGAGTTTCTTTCATGTACATGGCTCAACCTGGCCATATTGATCACATCAAGCAGGTCAATGCTGGCCGTGTATATAAACTCATTGACCAAAAAGGCCCTATTTCTCGAATCGACTTATCGAAGCAGAGTGAACTTGCTCCCGCAAGTATTACTAAAATCACTCGCGAGTTGATCGAGGCTCATCTTATTCACGAAACGACAGTGCAAGAGTCGATTAGTCGTGGTCGCCCTGCTGTAGGGCTACAAGTGAATAACGAAGGCTGGCAGTTTTTATCAATGCGTCTTGGTCGTGGGTATCTCACCATCGCACTGCATGAGCTAGGCGGTGATGTTCTTATTGATACCAAAATCGATATTCACGAAATCGATCAGGAAGACGTGTTAGCACGACTTCTACACGAGATCGAAGAGTTCTTTCAAACCTATTCCGATCAGTTAGATCGTGTGACCAGTATTGCCATTACCTTACCGGGCTTAGTCAATTCTGAGCAAGGCATTGTATTGCAAATGCCTCACTACAATGTTGAAAACCTCGCGCTTGGTCCGGAAATCTATAAAGCGACCGGGCTGCCAGTTTTTATCGCCAATGACACTCGTGCTTGGGCGTTGGCTGAAAAGCTATTTGGTCACTCACAGGAAAATGAAAATTCTGTACTGATTTCCATTCACCATGGTTTAGGGGCAGGGATCATTCTTGACGGGCGAGTTTTGCAAGGACGGCACGGCAATATTGGTGAACTAGGGCATATCCAGATAGATCCACAAGGCAAATTATGCCATTGCGGGAATCGTGGTTGTTTAGAAACGGTGGCGAGCTCGCAAGCAATCCGTAATGAAGTGACAGAACGTATTGCCAATGGTGAAGAGTCAGTGCTTGCTGATATCGAAGATGTGTCCGTTGAAGACATCTGCGAAGCCGCGGTAAATGGTGATGCGCTCGCAATCGACGTAGTTGAAAAGTTAGGCCGATATTTAGGTGCAGCAGCGGCACTCGTTATTAATCTATTTAACCCAGAAAAAATACTCATTGGTGGTGTGATAAACCAAGCCAAAGAGGTTTTATATCCGTCGATTCAAAAGTGTATTAGAGAGCAAAGTTTACCTGTCTATCATCAAGACCTAGAGTTAGTTGAGTCACGCTTCTATAAACAAGCAACTATGACTGGTGCTGCTCTCGTAAAACAGGCACTATATGATGGCTTATTGCTTATGAAAGTGATAGAAGGGTAATGAATTCATCTCGTTGCGTGAACTGGCTATTTTATTTGTGTTAACAGTCAGCGAGATACTAAGCATCGTGTGATCCAGATAACTGCTGTAGAGAATCGATATGACCGGAGTATTAAACACTGTAGACCAACGAACCAAGTTGGTGGGTGAAAACCGTTTGGAGTTGTTGCTGTTTAGTTTAAATAGCAGCCAAATGTTCGCTATTAACGTGTTTAAAGTGCGTGAAGTAATTAAAGTGCCGCCATTGACTAAGATGCCGGGATCCCATTACAACATCACTGGTGTCGCTTCTTTACGTGGTGTATCGGTACCGATTATTGATCTACGCGCTGCGATTGGATTTCCACCATCTCGTCTTGAAAACCAAGAAGAAAACCTGATCATTACCGAGTATAACCGCACGGTACAGGGATTCTTAGTTGGGCAAGTTCGTAATATCGTTAATACAACGTGGAGCGAAATTCAACCACCGCCGAAAACGGCAGGTCGTTCAAACTACTTAACCGCAATCACTCGAATCAAAGACGCTGAAAGCGAAAAGATTATTGAGATTATTGATGTTGAAAAAGTGTTGGCTGAAATTATCGATTACGATGTGTCTATCTCTGAAGGCGTATTAGACGAGCAACTTGCTGCACAGATGATTGGGCGTAATGTTTTGATCGTCGATGATTCTTCAACAGCACGCGCACAGGTGAAAGGGACATTATCTCAGCTTGGACTGAATATCCTCGAATGCTGTGATGGTCTGCAAGCTTTAAGGCTACTTCAATCTTGGTGTGATGAAGGCAAGGATGTAGCCAACGAATTATTGCTGATGATTACCGATGCAGAGATGCCAGAAATGGATGGCTATAAACTGACTCACGAAGTACGCAGCGATCCAAGAATGAAAGATCTGCATGTAGTATTGAATACCTCGTTAAGTGGTAGTTTCAATGACGCTATGGTTAAGAAGGTTGGCTGTGATCGCTTTATCTCTAAGTTCCAGCCAGACTTGTTGGTTGAAGTGACGCAAAATCGCCTAAGGACCGTACTCGGTCTATGATTTGAAAGAAGGGAGCGAATCGCTCCCTTTTTTAATTCAGTTTGTTTAAGTGGTTTTGTTTCAACAGCGAATTAATGAAAATCGCGCGATTTACTCTGTAATCCAGTCAGCAACTCGGTTAAATCTTCTAATTTTCCCGCTATCACATGCGTGACTTCTCCCTCTCGTTCTAAAATGCCTTTTACGCGTAGTATCTTTGCGGTTAAGTAGGCTTGCTGCTGTGCTCTTGCCGTTGCACGCCAAACCACGACATTGATATTGCCAGTGTCATCTTCCAAGGTAAAAAAAGTGACCCCAGCTGCGGTTCCTGGAGATTGCCGACCTGTCACCACGCCGATTACCGTTACTAAGGATTGATGCGTTTTACTGGCGAGCTGATTCATACGAGTAAAACGCCCTAACATCCCCGCTTTATCTAATAGGCTAATTGGATGCTGGGTAAGAGATAGCCCCGTGGCTGCATAGTCTTCCAGCAGTGTTTGAACATCACTTGGCGCACCAATTGATGAATGAATAGCTGTGTTGTCTTGTTCTTGTAGAGTTTGAAAAAGCGGTAAATCTGACAGCGAATCCATCATTGCCCAGCGCGCTTGATAACGATTGTCGGCAATGGTCCGCAATGCATCGGCTGATGCCAGTAATTCAATATCTCGCTTGTTTAAACCAATGTGCTTAAGTTGGTGTGGATGGTGGAAGCCATGCGTACCGCGAGCGTGTACCAGTTGTTCACAGCTTTCTTTGCTCAGCCCTTTTATTTGTCGAAAACCAAGCCGAATCGCTAAACCATTTAGCAAACTGATCACTTGATGATCGTAAAAAGAGTGGTTAATACACACCGGTAATATAGTTAATCCATGACGTTTGGCATCTTGTATTAGCTGTGAGGCGCTGTAGAAGCCCATAGGCAAGCTATTGAGCAGTGAAGCATAGAATGCCTCAGGATAATAGAATTTAAGCCATGCAGAGCAGTAGGCGAGCACAGCAAAGGATGCGGAGTGGCTTTCAGGAAAGCCGTATTCACCAAAACCAAGAATTTGGTCAAATATTCGTTCGGCAAATTCTGCTTCATAGCCACGGCTAAGCATGCCTTCAATGAGCTTCGTTCTAAATTTCACTAAGTCGCCATTTTTTTTCCAAGCCGCCATCGCACGGCGTAATTGATCGGCTTCACCACCACTAAAACCAGCCGCTACCATAGCAAGTTTGATGACTTGCTCTTGGAAAATAGGTACGCCCATGGTGCGCTCAAGCACTTGTTTTACCTCTTCTGAAGGGTAAGTGGTCGCCTCTTCACCATTACGGCGTTTCAAGAAAGGGTGCACCATATCACCTTGAATAGGACCGGGACGAACAATGGCAATTTGGATCACTAAGTCGTAATAGCTAGCAGGTTTTAGCCTCGGCAACATGCTCATTTGTGCGCGAGATTCGATTTGGAAAACACCGACAGTATCAGCGCGTTGGATCATACCGTAGACATTGGCATCATCTTGGCGGCGAGTGATCTCAGCAATACTTAATGATTCACCGTGGAAGCGCTTTACTAACTCAAAGCATTTACGAATGGCACTGAGCATACCGAGCGCTAAAACATCCACTTTGAGCAATGCTAGGCTTTCTAGATCATCTTTATCCCATTGAATTACGGTGCGATCTGGCATTGAGGCATTTTCGACTGGCACCAATTCATATAGAGGACCGGATGAGATAACAAAACCACCCACGTGCTGAGATAGATGACGAGGGAACCCCATGATTTCGTTCACCAGCCGGATAAACTGTTCACCTTTGAGAGAACTTGGCTCGATGCCTAATTGGACGACTTGTGCTTGCCAGCCTTGAGCACTATCACGTCGGTTCACGTTCTTGATGAAGTAATCGAGCTGGCTCTCTTCAATACCTAACGCTTTCCCCACATCACGCACCGCACTTTTAAAGCGATAAGAGATCACCGTTGCGGCTAAAGCCGCGCGTTCACGACCATACTTCTGGTAGATATATTGAATGACTTCCTCGCGGCGATGATGCTCAAAATCTACATCGATATCAGGTGGCTCATCGCGCTCTCTACTGATGAAACGCTCGAACAGCACTGAAATTTGTCGCGGGTCAACCGAGGTGATCTCTAAGCAATAGCACACCACCGAATTTGCCGCTGAACCACGACCTTGGTAAAGAATATGGTTACGCTTGGCGAACATCACAATGTCGTGAATGGTCAGAAAATAGAAAGGGTAATTTAGTTCCTCAATGAGTGTCAGTTCTTTTTCAATGGTCTGTTCAATATCATCGGGTACACCATCGATAAAGCGCAACTGTTTGCCATAAGTCACTAGCTTACGTAAGAAGCTCATTGGTGTTTCACCATTAGGGATCAGCTCACTCGGGTATTCGTATTTCAGCTCACTAAGGCAGAACGTGCAACGTTGCGCAATTTGTACACTTTCTTGTAACCATTGAGGTTTAAACAGCTTATTGAGTTTATCGATACTACGCAGTGAACGCTCTGTATTGACTAAAAGATGGCTGCCAATGTTCTCGACACTTGCGCTATGCTTAATGGCGGTGAGGGTGTGCTGTAACGGCAAACGAGTCGCAGTGTGCATTAATACTCCGCCACAAGCTGTAATGGGCAATTGCAACTCGCTGGCTAACGATTCGCAGTGCTTAAGGTAGCGTTGGTCATCAGACCTTAAGTGGCGTTGTATACCAAGCCATAAGCGTGATTGGTGGTGTTGATGGAGCCATTGCCCCCACTTAGCATCCTCTTCTTGGTGAGTGGGCAGCCAAAGAATTAAGCAATGGTGGACCGACATCAAGTCCCATTCTGAGAGTTGGTAATATCCCTTTTCAGTGCGGCGTCTGGCGTTGGTAATAATACGGCATAACTCCGCATACGCTTGCCTGTTTGGGCACAACAAAACCATTTGGCATTCATCGTTTAGCCAAAACATACTGCCAATAATGAGTTTTACACCGAGCTGGTGGTTTTTGATCGCAGTATGAGCACGAACCACACCAGCAACGGAACATTCATCGGTAATCGCGAGCGCATGGTAGCGAAGAAAATCGGCTTGTAGTATTAGCTCTTCTGCATGAGAAGCGCCGGTCAAGAACGAGAAGTTACTTTGACAAAAAAGCTCTGCGTACGACATGGTTTTTTCTCCGTTTAGCTAAATTGACCGTGGAGAAACCACTGTTTGTCTTGGTTGCGAAACACCCAAAGCCAGCGCCCTTCATTGCTACGAGCGATAAAGTAATCACGAGTAATGTCGTTACCATCCCACCAGCCGGTGACAAATCGTTCAGGACCTTGAACAATAGAGACTTTGTCGTACAAAGGCTCGGGAGTTGGTAAAAGAAAACTTGGGCGGCAACGATTACCCAGTTTTAAAGGGGGAATGACGAGGCTAGGGTCGTACAGTTGGGTGGCTTTTTCTGGGCGAGGATCGCTGCTTAGTGTGACTTTATGTACCTTATCTTTACCGAGCTTGGCCTGTAACAGACCGATTAGCTCAAGGGGTGTTTGCTTGCCTTGTGGACCACTAAACATGTCTCGACTACTGGCGTCTAGCTGACCACCACGCACAATCGTAAGCGTTAAACCTTGCACTGGCGCTTCAAGTTTGATCGACTCCAGGGTAAGTTGGCACAGCTTTAACCACTGCTTTGCTGTGTAATCGCCACTGGCGGAAGTAAAGTGAATACTGCTGGTTTTGTTGTCACGCTGGTGCAGTTGTAGAGCAAGCTCGTAGGCAACATGATTACGTAAGGTCAAAAATAGTTCTAAGCGTTCAAGTAGTTTTTGGAGTGGTTTTTCTAGCCATTGGATGTTTTCTATTTCATACAGTAGCTCTAAATAACGGTGAAATTTTTCCGGCGGATGATAAAAATCGACAGGGTGTTTGAACTGACCCAGTAGCCTGCCAACATAATTGACTAAATCGATGTCGAATCGACGTGCTAATTCAGCCATTGGTAAGCTGAGTAAATCATCCAAGCTGTTGACCCCAACGCGTTGCAATGCCATGACTTGCTTAGTTGCCAGTTCTGTTTGAGCTAGTGTGAAAGAGCGCACCGTATTCATCAGTTTATCTTTATCACCAGAGATCAACATCATCGCCGATTTAGCAAGTAACATCGCTGAATATGGAGAAAATCCAGTAGAAAAAGCGTATTGATAACCCAGTTTGTCAAGGTGTGTTGATAACGCTTGCCAATAAGCATCAAGACCGCCGTAGAGACAAAGCATATCGCTCACTTTCAGCAAAATGCCTTGTGGAGGCAGCAACACAATATCGGAGGTGACAAGATAGAGCCATTGCGCAATATCGGTCAGTGTTTGTTGTTCTATTTTCTGTTGGTAGGGGTGCACTTGTAACTCATGGCAAAGTGCACTGGCACTGCCTAGCCCCATCCCTAGTTGGATACCGAGTTTTAAAGCATGTTGGTTCGCCTGTACGATTTGGAAACGTTGCCCGTCAACGATAACGATCGCTTGCTCGTGTGGCTGAGTAAGCGATGTTTCTGAAAACAACGCGTCCAACTGCAGGGTTGGAAAATGTAAATAGAGCCAGAGTTGCATTATTAGCCTTGCTTACGCAGCGGGAAAGGGATCACCACAGGATCAGCTTGTTCAACAGCCAATTGAGACCAGCGCGAGCGCATATCAAGCACAAAACTGCCATGAGACCAGCCGCCTTTACGCTTGGTGATGGTGATATTAAGCCCGTAGTTATGTGGCTCTAAACGCATGCAAAGGCTGACAGGCAGCGAAAACAGATGCTCTTGTGCTTGTTTAAATAAAAAGTGTAAGCAATGGCCAGTTTCACTGGCCACTTGTAAACGGCGTGCTTGGTGGACTTCTAATTCAGATTGCCATAACAACACATTGCTGCAAGCACCACTTTTTAGGCATTGCTCCGCCGCCCACAAAGCATGGCGGGGATTCGCAGGGTAGATAAGCAAAATTTGATTCAGGTCGAACCCTTGCTCAGCCAGCATTTCTGCGCATAGATAACCGGGAGGCTGAATAAACACGCTCATGCGCTCTTCACTGCTGGCAAGCAAATGTGGGAGCAGCAGCCTTAACTCACCAATACCAGAAGCACTTTGCAGTTCAATCATACCGTGCTTAGGAAAGCCACCATCCAGTTTGCTGTCTAGCAGTGGGAAGCCAGTTGGGTAGGTATCTAAAGGTTGGTGTTGGGCGGTGCCTTGCCATAGCCATTGTTTCTGTTTGAGGTGTTCAATAAGTTCGTACATAGGCAGTTGTTAAATAAATTAACCTGTATATTTGTACAGTATAATTTATCCTGCAAACACTGCAATAGCCAGCACAACGAAAAACGCCTTGTGGAGTCACAAGGCGTTGATGTAATGAACTTTATTTTTTGGGTTGAGCATCGAGACATTGCCCATGAACTTCTCTGCCTTCTGGTGCCATCAAATAGAGGTATAGTGGCATAATGTCCAGCGGTGTTTTCAGCAAATCCGTGTCTTCTGCAGGGTAAGCTTTAGCGCGCATACCAGTACGAGTAGCACCTGGGTTAATCGCATTAACGCGAATCGTGCTATCACTTAGCTCATCAGCTAACACTTGCATCATGCCTTCAGTGGCAAACTTTGAAATGGCGTAAGTGCCCCAAAATGCACGACCAACATGACCCACGGTCGATGATGTGAATACGATACGCGCATCTGGTGATTTGTGTAGCAGCGGTAATACCGCCTGCGACATTAAAAATTGTGCTTTGACGTTCACTTGCATGACGTCATCGAAACTGTCTTCACCAATTTGATCAAACGGGCTGATCACACCTAACATGCCGGCGTTATGCAGTACACCATCAAGACGACCGAATTGGCTTTCAATGGTATCAACCATATCTAAGTAGTTTTGTTTCGTCGCGCCTTTCATATCGAGTGGAATAATGGCTGGTTGAGAGTACCCTGCCGCTTCAATCTCATCGTAGGTTTGTTCCAGTTTTTTTACTGTACGTCCAAGTAAAATTACGGTTGCACCGTGCTGAGCAAAGCTGATTGCGGCTTGTTTACCAATGCCAGAGCCGGCACCAGTAACGAGAATGACTTTGTCTTTTAGGGCGTTATCAGCAACTGAATAATCCACGCTATGCTTCCTTATTGTAATGAACTACTTTTAGTCTTCGTGACAAGATGGTTATACCCAAGTGACTTCAAGATGCAGAATTCAGAGCGTTGTCACTGAGTCGCATTCAAGGAAAATAATGCAGTGTAATAGCATTCTATTTTCAAATTATTTGACACAGAAGTCGGCTCAGTGACTCGCTCCCAAAGGGCGAGTTGTCTTGGTTTGTATACGTTGTTAGTGATACTTGATTTAGAATGACTAGATCTTCGTATCACCGCCTAGTCTACAAACCAAGTCATTCTCGCTGAAACTCGCACCTTGAGGTTACTTGGGTATACAATACACCAATTCGCACATTGAGAGGATATTCAGCTTGGAATTTTTGTTGGACTACGGGCTATTTTTAGCCAAGATTGTGACTGTGGTAGTCGCATTGGTTGCGATTTTAATTGTTGCTAAAAGTGTTGGTGGTAAAAGCGGTGCGGCAAAAGGTGAGTTGGAAATTACCAACCTTACCGAGCAGCATAAACAAACCGTTGAGCAACTAGAACATCATTTGCATGATGATGCATTTCTAAAAGCACGTGATAAAGCCGAAAAGAAAGACGAGAAAGAGAAAAATAAAGCACGCGAGAAAGAGATCAAAAAAGCAGCGAAAGAGGGTGAGCTTGAAAGTAAGCGTGAAGCACACCTGTTTGTACTGGACTTCAAAGGCAGCATCGATGCAAAAGAAGTGGCGTCACTGCGTGAAGAAGTAACGGCAATTTTAGCGGTTGCGCGTGAAGGGGATGAAGTGTTGCTTCGCCTTGAATCGGGTGGTGGTATGGTCCATGGCTATGGTTTGGCTTCATCACAACTTGATCGCCTGAAATCTGCAGGCTTACCACTGACGATTTCCGTGGATAAAGTGGCAGCCAGTGGCGGCTACATGATGGCATGTATCGCAGATAAGATCGTTTCTGCTCCGTTTGCTATTGTTGGCTCGATTGGCGTTATCGCCCAGTTACCGAACTTCAATAAAGTGCTGAAAAAATACGATATTGAATATGAGCAACTGACAGCGGGCGAGTACAAACGCACGCTAACCATGTTTGGTGAAAATACCGACAAAGCTCGTGAGAAATTTAAAGAAGAGCTTGAAGAAACCCATGTTCTGTTTAAAGACTTTATTCGTGACCACCGCCCAGAGCTTGATTTAGAAAAAGTGGCAACGGGTGAGCATTGGTTTGGTACTCAAGCATTTAACCTTGGTTTAGTTGACGAAATCAAAACCTCAGATGACATTGTGGTTGAAGCTTGTAAAGACAAAACGGTATTGGCAATTCATTACGTAGAGAAGAAAAAAATAACCTCTAAGCTGGCATCGCTGATGGGCGAAGCTGCTGATAATGTATTGATGAAATTGATCGACCGTGGTCAGCGCCCAATCGTTTAATCGCTAATTGATTGTAACGTCTACATATAATGCAGTGCTGAGTGGCTAACTCGCACTGCATTTTTTATTCCTCACATAAAATCGAGCATGACCTTTTTATCTTCTGAGAATTTGAGTTTGATCTATGCAAAGAAAACTTGCGTAAACAACACCGATTAGCAGAGTAAATACTCGCTTGCCTAAGTTAATACAGAGGAAGGTATTATGTTCAAACGCATCTTAATTATTATCACTGTCATGTTTAGTACATTAGTTATGTTATCGCCTGTTAAAGCAGGTGATCATGGCATGGACAAAGGCGATATTGTCGACGTTGCCGTTGAGAATGGCTCTTTCACCACTCTTGTTGCCGCTATCAAAGCTGCTGGGCTAGTGGATACGCTCAAAAGTGAAGGTCCCTTTACGGTATTTGCCCCAACAGATGACGCATTTGCAAAACTGCCAGATGGCACAGTAGAGATGCTGTTGAAGCCAGAGAACAAAGACAAGCTGGTTGCCATTTTGACTTACCATGTGGTTCCAGGAGAGGTGATGGCTGCGGATGTGGTGAAACTTGATGAAGCGAAAACAGTACAAGGTCAAGACGTGATGATTGCGGTGCAAGATAATAAAGTCATGGTTAATAATGCCCAAGTTATTGCTACGGATGTTACAGCCAGCAACGGTGTAATTCACGTGATTGATACCGTGCTTATGCCCAAGTAGTCGATGAATAAATAAAAAGGGGAGCCTTGACTAGAGGCTCCCTGAAAGTAACACCGAAAATAGGGGGTGGGTGTTAACCCCGCACAACCATAAATGGACGTTTGGGGGTGTTAGGAATAATTAAAGTTTGCCTTCACTGCCACACATGCGGATCTTATCCATTACCACTTGTTTCATTGCCGCTTTACCCGGAGTGATGTATTTACGTGGGTCGTTGGCATCTGGGTGCTCAGCAAAGTGCTGTTTTACGGCATTTGAGAAAGCAATTTTAAGCTCTGTCGCCACGTTAACTTTGCATACGCCCAAATCAATACAGCGACGAACCATCTCATCTGGCACGCCCGACGCGCCATGCAGTACCAGTGGAATATCAACCACAGAGCGGATCTTTTCTAGGCGGGCAAAGTCCAGTTTCGGCTCTGCTTTGTATAGACCATGAGCCGTACCAATTGCGACCGCGAGTGAATCAATGCCTGTGCGACGAACGAATTCAGCCGCAGATGCTGGGTCAGTCATCAGTGCGTCGGCGCTATCAACGATAAGATCATCTTCTTGCCCGCCTAAGCGACCAAGCTCGGCTTCGACACTGGCGTCAAAACGGTTGCAGTATTGAACCACAGAGCGAACAATTTCTATGTTCTGATCAAAAGCGTGGTGCGAACCATCAATCATCACAGAGCGAATGCCGTGCTCTACTTTGTTACGAATATCTTGCAGGTCTTCATGGTGATCAAGGTGCAGCACCAATGGAATAGAATGTTTGTGCGCCGCTTCTTTACAGATGCTGATCAAGTAATCGGTACCGGCATAATCATATGTACCTGGCGTACCAGCCAAAATGACAGGAGAGCCCATCTCTGATGCTGTTTCGACAATGACTTGCACAGTTTCTAGGTTATGGATATTGAATGCAGGAACCGCATAGCCGCCTTGCTGAGCACGTTTTAGCATTTCACGAGAAGAGATTAGATACATAAAGCCTCCTGACTTGGAACCGATTCAGCCTTGAAAACAAGACGTCCGTTAACCCAAGTTTTTTCAATTGAGAAATCTGATTTAACAGCGACCATGGAAGCGCGTTTGCCCACTTCTAAAGTGCCGATTTGATGTTGTAAACCTAATGATTGCGCTGGCGCTAAAGAGGCCATTAGCCACGCTTGCTCTAGCGGTAAATTGAGCCATTGTTGAATGTTCTTCACTGC
>Ga0193961_1000580_pt1 | contig 13955 bp, 12 predicted proteins | sample FB_4_MG_FD_140371 | JGI IMG/M metagenome (GOLD analysis project Ga0193961, IMG submission 140371) | Microbial mat bacterial communities from the Broadkill River, Lewes, Delaware, United States - FB_4_MG | ecosystem: Environmental > Aquatic > Freshwater > River > Microbial mats | place: USA...
CTAGCTCTTTACAGAGATTAACACTGTATGCATTAAATAATTTCCCTAACCTTTGATCATGTCACTTCTCATTTTAAATGAAATAGGCCAAAAAATTCAGTCAATTGGCTGATTTTGATTCCCAGTTTGAGTATTGGCATGAGTTAATAGCTGATGAAATAAGGTAAGGTATCATTTACCTTTAAGCTCCATCCAAAGTCCTTCAAGTCTAAATCTTAGCTCATTTATTTAATGCACATTTAGTTTGTTCACTTACTGCCGGTTTTTAAGGATTTAAAGTGATATATTGCGTAACGTAACAAATTCTTCAGCTGCAGTTGGGTGAATACCAGTTGTAGAATAAAATATCTCTTTAGTTGCACCTGCTTTCAGTGCAATCCCGATTCCCTGAATGATCTCCCCTGCATCCGGTCCAACCATATGCACGCCCAATACTTTCTTTGAATCTGCATCCACAAGCATCTTCATAAAGGTGCGTTCTGCACTACCGCTGATAGTATGCTTCATTGCCCGAAATTCTGATTTATACACCTCAACATTGGTATATTCTTCACGTGCCTGCTGTTCATTTAAACCAACTGTACCAATATTTGGCTGACAAAATACTGCGGTTGGAATCAGACTATAGTCGACGGTCTGATTCATACCCGCATATAGATTACGCACTAAAGCTATACCTTCAGCGAGAGCAACCGGTGTTAGTTGTACCCGATCAATTACATCCCCTAAGGCATAAACGGATGGGACATTCGTCTGGAAATCATCATTTACTACAATCGCACCATTCTTACCTTGTTTTATACCAAGCTTTTCCAGACCAAGGCCTTCTACTTTTGGGTTGCGGCCAGTTGCATACATGATCAAGTCAGTTTCTATAGCTGATCCATCGCTCATCCTAGCTAAGTAGGAACCATCTGGCTGCAGGTCAATCGAATCAACATTGTTATTAAATAACAAATCAATACCTTTCTTTGCCATTTCGGCTGCTGTGAATTCGCGAATTTCCCGATCGAATCCACGTAGAAATAGATCCCCACGATATGCCAACTTCGTTTCAGCCCCCAAGCCAGAAAAAATCCCGGCAAACTCAACTGCGATATAGCCACCACCAACAACAAGTACACGTTTGGGAAATTCTTTTAGATAGAAAACTTCGTTAGAGCTAATTATGTGCTCTTTACCTGGAATATCTGGAATGTTTGGCCAGCCCCCTACAGCAATCAAAATGCGCTTAGCTGTATATTGTTTATCACCTACTGCAACTACGTGGGGGGCAACAAGCACTGCCCTACCGTTTATCAACTCACAACCAGAATTGGTCAGCAAGCTCTGATAAATCCCATTCAAGCGCTCAATCTCTTTGTTTTTGTTATCACGCAAAGTAGGCCAGTGAAAATCTACCCCCTTATTTATTAAACCAAAGCCTGCTGCTTCTTGAAAACTTTCGGCATAATGTGATGCATAAACAAATAACTTCTTGGGCACACAACCCACATTGACACAGGTTCCACCCAAATAACGATCTTCAGCAATCGCAACTTTAACACCCATTCCAGCAGCCATACGCGCCGCCCGTACACCTCCAGAACCAGCTCCAATTACAAATAACTCAAAATCGTAAGTAGCCAATTTTTATTACCAAGGTTATTAATTATTTAAATACCCCCTTCAGCTGAGCTAAAGAGGCCAAAGAGCCTAGTAGCCTCAGGATAAGTGGGCTTTTAGACCATCGTTGGGTCAGGTTCCATCCCCATTAGTGAGCGCCCTAAGATTTGTTTACAGATATCATAATCTGTATATGCATGGGCTGCGGTCATATTCACGTCACGCCAAAGTCTCTGAATTTCATTATCATCCACCCATGATGTACCACCAGATACTTCAAATAAGCGATTAACCGCTTCACAGCACATTTTTATTGCATACGCTTGGTTTGTACGCCAAAAAGCTAACTTTTCGTCACTTGGATATTGTTTCTCAGCGGCAAAGCTCTCATGCTCTCCCCACGTTTTTTCTAGTAACGCACGTGCTGCAACAACCTGATGCGTTGATTCTGCTAAACGCATTAGCGGTGGAATTTCCTTGCCCGTTGCTGCCATTGTGTAAGCGCGAGATCGATTTTTAGTCATTTTCGTGAAAACGTGAAGCATGCGTTCTGCAATACCTAATGACATAGCTGCAAAACCGCTGGCAAACCAAGGTCTATACGGGGTAGAGAATATTTTACTATCTGGATAAAGGCCATAACCCGAAGATTTACCTGTCATCATAGCCTTGGCCCGTTCCATCCTATGCTCAGGTACGAATGTATTTTTCTTAATTTTAAGGGTCTTTGTTCCAGACGGTTTCATCCCTGCAGAATACCAATCATCAACGATTTCATAATCTTTTCTTGGTATAACAGCAAAACTGTAGTCTTTTTCCCCAGTTTCAGGATTGTTACGCAGGAAACCTAAGATAGCCCACTCAGCATGATCACAACCGGAGCTCCACTTCATCTCGCCATTAAAGAATACTCCTCCTTCTGTTTCTTCTGTCTGCCCAAAAGGAGCAATCGAACTACTAGCAGTTGCGTTTGGATCATCACCCCAAATATCATCTTGCAGCTGCTCCGAATACATTGCCAATTGGTGGCTATGCGTTATCAGTAAGCAAAAAGCCCAAGCGGTACCACCACATGTCCCTGCAAGTGCAGCCATACAGTCAGTTACATGAGTTAATGGAAGTTCAAGCCCCCCATATTTTTTTGGCTGGAGGGCACGATGAAGATTAATTGATTTTAGAAGCTTTATATTTTCCTCTGGTGCCTGACGAAGTTCTTCCGCCCTCACTGCATTATCAGCTATAACAGGAAGGATTTTTTTCAATTCATCTAACATTAAATTCGGTGAAGTCATGTGGCAGAGCCTTTCAATTATTATGATTCGATACTTAACGCGCTAGGTTGGTACACACTTTAATGAATTCATTTTGCCCGCCAAACATAATAGATAGAATTCAAAATCCAATCATGTACAAGTACTTTCCAATGATAGAAAACAAGAGCATAGATACAAAACGCACACAAAGCTCTCATGAGACAATTCATAACTACCTGATATTTAATATCTTTTTCTAACATTGTATTTTTGTGCACGAATCTAATTTGCACTTAACAGCAAATTAACACTAAGATTAAAAGAGGCTTTATTAGTTGCAAAAAATTTAACTCATATGGTGTTTTACAATGGTGATCACTTGAAGGAACCTTTATCGAATACTGAAAAGATACCAAATATTGATATTGGTAAGGCATATGATCAGCGTTATATAAACGCTGACATCCACTATGAAAATGTAGCCAACTTAGCAGACTTTTTTGGTAGAAATATGCCTATTCATCATCACGACCGCTTCTATCAAATACATTTTTTTTTAAATGAAAATGTTCATGTCCACTTAGATGAAGCCAGTTTTAGTGTTCAAGGTCCGATGTTTTTTTTAACACCTCCTACAACTCCTCACGCTTTTGTGACGGACAGCCAAACAACCGGGCATGTGATAACAGTTAGGCAAGAAACCTATTGGAAGCTGATGAATGAAATTGATACCGTTCATCCTCCGAAGTCCCTTAACACTCCATTATGTGTAGAGCTCAAACCTGAAATTAATAAAATTGCGGAGCACCTATTGAGCCTTTTAGCTTTTATGGCATTTGAGGCTGAAAAGTTTGAAAAGCCATATAACTGTGTTCACTCGGCACTGTTACAACTAATCTTGGTTGATATATCGAGATTATCTGAGAATCATTCTCCCAAGCAAAATACCCGTAAGGAAGACGTGAGGGTTTTTCGCCGATTCAATGAAATGATTGAAAGTAATTTCAAGCAGCACGCTGCCTTACACTTCTATACTGAGCAGATTGGAGTTACCGAGGGGCGTTTAAATAACATTTGCAGACGTTTAACAGGCCAGTCGTCCAAAAGTCTAATTACTGATAGACTTATGCAAGAAGCTAGAAGGTTACTTATCTTCACTTTATCACCCATTACTGAAATAAGTTATGAGCTTGGGTTCAAAGATCCTGGTTACTTTTCTCGGTTCTTTAGTAGAAGCGAGGGCTTAAGCCCCAGCGATTACAGAGAGCAAAAATTGGACAGAAAACCTAGCACATAAAACAGACATTACAGCGACTTAATGAGCTAACACTTTCGATTAATAATCTCTTTCAAAAAATCTATTAGCAACTTTGTTTTGGCAGATACTAAGCGTCGACTTGGGTAAACCGCAGATATAATTGATTCTGGCTCAACACTCCAGTCTGGTAAAAGCAACTCCAGTTCCCCGTTTTGAATCTGATCCTGACAGAAAATGGAAGGTACCAAACCAACCCCTTCACCAGATACTATCAAATCTCTAACCATTAAAGGGTCATTGCTAACACTTATATTTTTGAAGTTTATCGCTTTTCTTATCCGTCCCTTCTTCATACTAAGATCAAGTTTAGTGTAGCGCTTATCAATAATTTTTATGTGACTGCTTATTTGCTCTTCATTAAATACATGAGATTTAGAGTATGCGGGGCTACTTACCCAGATCAAAGGAGCCTGCATAAGTTTAGTAACAATCAATTCAGAATCAGGTAGCTCACCTACCTTAATTGCTACATCAACAGGATCGCTTATAACATCAATTTTATAATCATTAGATACATGAATATCTAACTGAATTTCCGGGTATTTCTGCATAAATTCTGTAAGCTGTCCCTTAACTATCTCCCGGCTAAATGCCATTGTTAAAGCTATTGACAACTTTCCTCTAGGCTCCCTTTGCAAGCCACTCATTTCAGCCTCTGCAAGTTCAAGGTGCTCCGTGATTATTTGGCTATGTTTATAAAAACTCTCGCCTTCACTCGTTAAACGAATATTTCTTGAATTACGTTCAAGCAGTCTGACCCCCATAGCTTTTTCTAATCGATTAATTGCATTACTGACAGTTGATTTAGGTATACCCAAATAATTAGCCGCAGCCGTAATTCCTTTGTGTTCAGCAACCGAAGCGAAGATAGGGATATCATTTGCGTTCATATTCATGGACGATTCTTCCAAAAAATAGATATTGTTCAACTTATCATTATTAAATACTATTTTTAAGTGTCAAAACACCCAAAAGGCATTTAATGATGAAACAAAACGAAGACCTCACCTTCTTCTATTTTCCTCGAGCATGCTCTCTTGCTGTGCATATTGCTCTAGAGGAATCAGGTTTGAATTATCAACGAAGGCTTGTTGATTTGCGTACCTTAGAGAATCAAAAAGAAGATTATCTTGCTCTGAACCCTACAGGCGCAATTCCAGCTCTTTCCATTGGCGAGCAAACACTCACAGAAACTCATGCAATCCTTAGCTTCATCGCTGATAACTCTCTCAACGACAAGCTGTTACCGGCTTGTGGAAGTTTTGAACGATATAAAGCTCATGAGTTTATGAATTTTTTATCAAGTAGTGTTCATACATATATTCGATCAATTTTTAGAAGCACTGTATACGCTGGTGAAGACCCCCAAACTATTGAGGCGGTTAATGCTCAAGGTGTAAGAAATTTAGCTAAGGCAATAAACACAATTGAACAACGTTTAGGAAACACCACTTGGGCGTTGGGTGAAACCTTTAGTGTGGTCGATTGCTATTTATTCATTATGTATCTGTGGACAACGGATGAAAGGATCAGCTCCGTCCCTGAACGCCCTAAATGGAAAGCCCTAGCATCAAATGTATGGCAAAGGCCATGTGTGCAAAAAATTGTTGCAATTGAGCAACATGATCGTGACTACCCAATACCGCTTTGAGGAGCCCAATATGAGCCTCTATTACACTCAAAAACTACTTTATAACCTCAATCGAAACTCTGAAATTCGAAAAAGATTCAATGACGACAGTGAGTCTGTACTCAAAGAATACAAACTTGATTCTGGCGAACTAGAGGCATTACGTAAGCCTGATATTGGCTATCTATATGTCGAAGGCGTTAATGGCCAGTTATTGATGCACTATGCTGGCCTTTTTGGCTACATCTGGCCGGACTATATCGCAGCACTTCGAGAAGGCATAGAAAAATACGGCCCGGTAAAAGCTGGTCTTTATACAATGAAAGATGGTCTTGGGGCCATATAAGAGGAGTCTATCTATGAGTTTAGTTTATGCGGGTATTTGCTGTCACGCACCGGGCATCACTTCGAGAAGTGAAATGGCACCAGAAGAACTCCGAACAGGCTTATTTGATGCTTACAAGCGCCAATCAGAAGCGATTCAACGCTCTGGTGCTGAAGCGATAGTAATGGTCTCTTCAGAGCACTTTGCTAACTTCTTTATGGATAACATGCCAAGTTTTAGCATTGGCATGGCTGAAGAATATCATGGTCCAATTGAAGACCCTAAATGGCTTAAAATTGATCCTGTAGATGTACCAGGGAGCCCTGATCTATCTCTAAGAATCATCAAGTCGGTGATGCAGACCATAGATGTAGGCTTTTCACAGGAATGGAATTTCGATCATGGGATGTCTGTCCCATTACATTTCCTGACACCAGATTACGATCTTCCTATTATCCCTGTAAATATCAACTGCCAAGCGCCACCAATCACTCCTCTTCATCGTTCGTGGGAGCTAGGGAAAGCACTTAGAAAAGCTATCGATACTCTTCCCGAGAAAATCGCTTTAATAGGTACAGGTGGAACTTCACATTGGCCGTGCACCCCTGACTCCGGAAAGATTAACGAAGATTGGGACCGAGAACTTATTGATCATGTCATCAATAAGCGAAAAGACGCCTTACTTTCCTATAACGACGAGCAAACTTACATCGATGCAGGTCAAGGTGCTGGCGAAATGCGTACTTCTATTTGTGTAGCTGCAGCAACCGAGGAGACTAAGGGTGAAATATGGTTTATGGAGCCAATACCTATTTGGGCTACTTGCTGCACAATCGCGACTTTATTTGAATGAAAAATTCGCATAATACGCCTGAAAAATAAAAATAAAAATAATTGGAGATTCTTACAATGCTAAAATTAAGCAAATTAACCATATTGCTCATAGGTTTTATACTGAGCACAGCGTCATTTGCAGAACAAAAAACATTGAGAGTAGCTGCATGGCTACCACCAAGCCATCCACAGAACTCAATCGTCTGGCCTACATGGGCCAAATGGGTTGAGGAAGCAACTCAAGGGCGCGTTGTTGTTGAGATGGAATACGGTATGGGACACCCCAAAACTATGTTTGATCTTGTAGAGGATGGAGTTGCTGACGTTTCATTCAGTTATCACGGATATGTTCCTGGTCGATTCAAACTTACACAAATCGTTGAACAACCTCTTTTAGGTGTAGGCGCAGAAGCTGCATCTGTAGCCCATTGGCGTATTCATCAAAAATACCTAAAAGGCGCAGGAGAGCATGAAGGGCTAGAGGTTATCGCATTATTCACACATGGCCCAGGCCAAATACAGATGAGAAAGCCAATTAATTCAATAGCTGAATTAAAAGGCAAGAAAATACGCCTTGGAGGTGGAGTCCAGGGTGAACTTGGGCACCGCATGGGAGTAACATCTGTTGGTGCACCTGCACCAAAAGTATATGAAATGATGCAACAAGGAGTGATAGATGGAGCATTTATTCCTCTAGCAGAGCAAAAGTTCCTTAGACTGAAAGAAGTTGCAACGAATATTATTGCCCTTCCTACTGGAATGTATTTGGGTAGTTTCTCTATTTTTATGAACCCAGAGTTTTTAGAAGAGATAGCGCCAAAGGATCGCGAAGCGATCCTAAGTGTATCAGGTGAAAAGCTATCTGCTTTAGCTGGTAAGACTTGGGATGAAGCAGACTCAGCCGGACTAACTGCGGCTAAAGATGCGGATGTGAATATCACCTTTATAAACGAAGAGGATTCAATCTATCTGGAATTTCTAGAACTTACTAAAGGTATGGAAGAAGAATTCCATAAAACCGTTAGCTCTCGTGGTGTTAATACAAGAGCAGCCCTTGAAGAGCTCAAAGATATTGCTAGAAATTACCACTAAGTTATTAATAGAGCTTGTTGATGTTTTTCAACAAGCTCGCATTTTGGAAAAGATAATGGACATTCACATTTGGCTCTCATTCATAGCTACATCAGTTATTCTTTGTATATCATCAGGACCCACAACGCTCTTAGCAATGGGGCAATCTATAAAACATGGTAAACAAGCGATCATTCCCTTAGTGTAGTGGCATAGTACTAGGCACCGCTGCAGGGGACATACTATCCATGACATTATCATTTCTTGGATTAGGAATGGTCTTATCAACCTCTGCGACTCTATTCACGATGATGAAATGGATTGGCGCTATATATCTTATTTACATAGGTGTTAAAGCATTTAACTCAAAATATTCGCCCAATGTTCAAGAAGAAGCTGCAGCTGGTAGCATTTTTAATAAAGCCTTTGTCGTAACAGCACTTAACCCCAAAGGAATAATTTTCTTTCTTGCTTTTTTTCCACTATTCATTGACCTAAATACCTCTGTATTACCTCAGATGCTGATACTGGGTGCATCTTTTGTTGTGATCGCTGGCTTAACTGTTACTAGTTACTCGTTGTTCGCTAGTTGTATAAGAACCAAATCTAACTCGCCAACGTTCCATAACTTTATGAATAAAACCAGTGGAAGCATGTTAGTACTTGCAGGGGTAATAACAGCTTCCTTATCTAAAGAGAATATGTAATCGAACTCGGCACTTAACGTCTACATAAGAAACATCAGGCTGTGTCTAACGTAGCCATGGACTATTCAATAAAAAAATCAAATCAGGCTAATACTTCAATCTGAAACAAAATAATGAGAAGTAAAATTAGCTAGAACGCTGTCTCACCGATTCAAACAGACAAATACCTGTAGCGACGGAAACATTTAAGCTACTCACTTCGCCCGCCATTGGAATTTTGACCAATTGATCGCAATGCTCCCGGGTTAATCGGCGCATTCCTTGTCCCTCAGCTCCCATAATAAGCGCCATCGGGCCACTTAAATTTGCTTGATAAACATCTAAATCAGTCTCACCTGCTGTACCTGTCGTCCAGATACCGCGCTGCTGTAAACTTTTAAGTGTTCGCGCAAGGTTTGTCACCAAAATATAGGGAATCGCTTCAGCGGCGCCGCAAGCTACTTTTGCTGCTGTGGCATTTAAAGGAGCAGATTTATCTTTGGGCGCAATGACCGCTTGCACACCTGCGGCGTCAGCGGTACGTAAGCAGGCACCCAAGTTATGAGGGTCTGTCACACCATCAAGCACCAGTAAAAAAGGAGGCTCGTCTAAGCTATCTAGCAATTGCTCTAAATATTTTTCATTACGGGTTGGTATAGGTTTACAGAACGCTACCACCCCTTGATGAACACCACCTTCAACGAGGCCTTCAAGCTCACGTTTAGTGACCTGTTCCACCTGAATTTTGTGGCTCATCGCCGTTTCAAATAAACCCTGCATCCGTTCATCATTACGCCCTTTGAGAATCAATATTCTCTGCACGCGTTTAGGATCACGCTTTAAAACAGTATTAATCGCATGGATACCAAATAGATGTTCATACTGCATATTTAACGTTCCCCAACCCAATCACCAGCCTGCTCTTTCACCAAAGCAGCCAGCAGATCTATAAAACCACTCTGTGCATTCAAAGCAGATATATAATCATAACGTTCACCACCTGCTTCTAAAAAAACATCCCTATTTTCTATCGCTATCTCTTCTAACGTTTCTAAACAATCAGCAGAAAAGGCTGGGCAAGTAATATGTAATGTTTTAACCCCTTTAGCCGGCAAGGCTTCTAAGGTTTTGTCCGTATAAGGCTGCATCCACTGCGCTGGACCAAAACGGGATTGAAATGTTGTCATCCATTCGCTATCGGCCAAACCCATTTTTTCGGCCAACAACGTTGACGTTTGATGGCATTGATCTGGGTAAGGATCACCTTTATCAGCATACTCTTTTGGTATGCCATGGTAAGACAAGATTAATTTATCTGCGCTACCTTTCTCGCGTTTAAATGCTTCTATATGATCGGCTAAAGCAGAAATGTAAGCGGGATGGTCGTAGTAAGAATTTACTATACGAATATCGAGAACACAGCGCTGTTTCAATTGATACTTAGCGGCTAAATCATAGATAGGTGCGGTTGTTGTCGCTGAATATTGAGGGTACATCGGCACTAACAGAACTTTTTTATACCCACTCTCAGATAACTTTTCCAAGCGTTGGGTCAAACCTGGCTTGCCATAAGTCATTGCAGAAAAGACTTCTGGAGCATGATCCCCGTACTGTTTCTGCAATAGCAGATGCAGCTCCGCTACCTGTTTATCTAATATTTTGCGCATTGGGGAATCATCTTCCCAAATACTGGCGTAGGCTTTGGCCACTTTTTTAGGGCGAATATTTAAAATGATGCCATTCAGTACGGAAAGCCATAACAGACGGCGCAACCCTTTGCCTTCTACAACCCGCTGATCAGAAAGGAATTCTTTTAAATAACGCCTGACAGCACTAGGCTCTGCTTTGTCGGGTGTACCAAGATTGACTAATACGACCGCTGTTTTTCCTGATTGACTCATTCAATAACATTCCTTCTACATAGACCCGAGATTATCCCGAAACTATCAGCAAAAGCCTATAGGCATTGTAAATTGCAGGCATAAAAAAACCGTACCTTTTCAGATACGGTTTTTAAAACGATCAGATCAGCAGATTATGCGTTATCTAAAGCGGCAAACACTTTATCACGGATATCTTCTACAGAACCTACGCCCGCTACATAAACATAGGCTGGAGCAGCAGAAGCATTTTCTTCAGCCCATCCTTTGTAATAAGTAATAAGAGGTGCAGTTTGATCATGGTAAACGTTTAAGCGGTCACGAACGGTATCTTCAGCATCATCTACGCGCTGAATTAGCTCTTCACCGGTCACATCATCTTTACCTTCCACTTTAGGTGGATTAAAAACGACATGATAAGTACGGCCTGAACCAGGGTGTACACGACGGCCAGCCATGCGCTTAACGATCTCTTCGTCAGCAACATCAATTTCTACTACAGCATCAATCTTCACACCAGCATCTTTCAATGCATCAGCCTGAGGAATGGTGCGAGGGAAACCGTCAAACAAAAAACCTTTCTCACAATCTGCTTCAGCAATGCGCTCTTTAACCAGACCGATGATCAAATCATCAGATACAAGCTGGCCTGCGTCCATTACTTCTTTGGCTTTCACGCCCAGAGGGGTACCCGCTTTAACAGCAGCACGTAACATATCGCCAGTAGATATCTGAGGAATGCCATACTTTTCAGTGATGTACTGTGCCTGAGTACCTTTACCTGCGCCTGGTGCGCCCAGAAGGATCATACGCATACAGGAGACTCCTAACTTAGTAAGTTTATAATTTAAAAAAATGTTACATTCCCGACATTTCATGGAACATCGAAAACGTGAAATTATTATTCTGTAAAAAACGCTAATGCCGGACAATACCATGCCTCTGGTATCGAACAATTCGACATTAGCACTACCGACCCTGAACTAAAGTCCGGCGAAAGGGCTACAATAACCCGCTAATCAAGTATAAAACGCTAGATTATAAGACCTTAGGCATATAACCAATATTCCGTCGATTATATGCCGCCAGCTACTGTACATGATCAACCAGTATTTCGCATCCCCGCTGAAATTCCCGCCATGGTCACCATCAATGCTTGCTCTAAACGCTGGTCAGGCTGGTTGCGATCACGATTCAACAATTCTGCCTGCAAAAAATGCAAAGGATCTATATAGGGATTACGTACATCGATCGACTGCCTAATCACAGGACTACTATGCAGCAATGAATCCTGCCCTTTAATACTATTGATAATCGACACAATATTCAGCAAGCGCCCTCTTAAGCTTGAGCCTAAGATTCGCAACTCCTGCGATACCAGTCGCTCATCATAATAAGCAGAGATATTTGTATCACTTTTGGCTAACACCATCTCCAACATATCGATGGTCGAACGAAAGAAAGGCCATTGCTGATACATCTGTTTAACGAGTTCAGCACTGCTGTTATTCATCGCTTCCTCTAATGCTTTATCACTGCCTAACCATGCCGGAAGCATTAAACGAATTTGTGTCCAAGCAAAAATCCAAGGAATAGCACGCAAACTTTCGACGCCGCCATCTTGCTTACGTTTAGCGGGGCGAGAACCCAATGGCAGTTTTGCCAACTCCTGCTCTGGCGTCGCTGCACGGAAGTACGGGACAAACATAGGGTCCTCGCGCACTATCGCACGGTACTCAGCTAAACCACGCTGCGCCATCACATCCATCTGCTCTCGCCATGCTTTCTCAGGGCCCGGAGCAGGATTTAACGTCGCCTCTAAAACCGCACCTGTGCATAACTCCAAATTACGCACAGCTAAATCAGGCATACCGTATTTAAAACGGATCATCTCACCCTGCTCGGTTAAACGCAGACTATGATCCACAGAACCAGGCGGCTGGGCCAAAATAGCCGTATGGCTTGGGCCTCCGCCCCGCCCTACAGTACCACCACGACCATGAAACAGCGTCAGATGAACGCCGTACTCTTTGCATAACTGCGTCAACGCTTCTTGCGCTTTAAACTGCCCCCACGCAGCAGCAAGCTGACCTGCATCTTTGGAGGAGTCAGAGTAGCCTATCATCACCTCCTGATGGCCTTCGGTATACGCTTTGTACCAATCAACATTTAACAAAGCATCGATGCAATCACGCGCACTATCTAAATCCGATAAGGTTTCGAACAGCGGCACAACACGCATATTATGGCTAATACCCATTTCGCGCAGCAGTAAAATAACCGCTAACACATCCGATGGCTGGCTCGCCATTGAGATGACATAAGAGCCTAATGCATTTTTATCCGCCGTTGCTACCTCTTGGCATGTATCCAGAACCTCTTGGACCTCTGCTGATGGAACCCAATCATTAGGCAGCAACGGACGACGGCTTTGTAGCTCTTTTAAAAGAAAGCTCTGCCGCCCCTCTTCACTCCATCCGTTATACGAACCGAGCCCATAAAACTGCGCTAGCTCTTCAAACACCTGCGCATGACGATCCGAGCTCTGACGAATATCAAGCTTAACTAAAGTAAGGCCAAAACATGAAATCCGGCGAATAATATCTTCCAATGCGCTTTCAGCAATAATGCCCATGTCGCATTCCTGAAGTGAGCGGTAGCAAAGCATCAACGGCGCTAACAACTCATCTTCTCGAACTAATACTTCATCATCTTGTTCAGTTTTACCACTGAGCTGCCGAGCTACCCAGTTTTTGGTTGCTACAAGTTTTTCCCGGACATCACCTAATAGTTTCCTGTACGGTTCCGAACATTCACCTACACGCTCGCGCAACTCTTTACTTGCTTGCGACATAGATAATTCGGCTCGTAATGCATCGATATCATTCAGATACAGATCGGCAGCCATCCAGCGAGATAACAGTAGGACCTCCGCTGTTACTTTCGCCGTAACATTTGGATTACCGTCTCTATCCCCTCCCATCCATGATGCAAACCGGATAGGTGAGCAATCCAATGGAAGGTTTTCACCCAATGTTTCATTCAGTTGGGCATCGAGTCGGCGTAGGAACTTTGGCACGGCCGTCCAAAGGGAATTTTCAATAACAGCGAAACCCCATTTAGCTTCATCCACAGGCGTAGGACGTTGCTGGCGGATTTCATCGGTATGCCAAATCTGACGAATGAGCTCATCTAAACGTAACTGAGCATTCTCCTCCCCTCGATCTAATCGACGCAGGCAATCAGCAATATCATCATATTTTTGAATCAATGTACGGCGATTAACTTCGGTTGGATGAGCCGTAAGAACAAGATCAATTTGCGTTTTACTCAACGTTTCTGCCACTTTCTGC
>Ga0193961_1000582_pt1 | contig 13919 bp, 9 predicted proteins | sample FB_4_MG_FD_140371 | JGI IMG/M metagenome (GOLD analysis project Ga0193961, IMG submission 140371) | Microbial mat bacterial communities from the Broadkill River, Lewes, Delaware, United States - FB_4_MG | ecosystem: Environmental > Aquatic > Freshwater > River > Microbial mats | place: USA...
ACGGCTGTGTTTGCCGAGATGATGGGAACCTTGAACCCTTTTTACGGTATTGATGTGGGCGAACATTCCAGCCCGGTGGTTTTGGACCTTGACGGTGATGGTGATCTTGATGTGGTCTCCGGCGAGATGCACGGGGGGCTCCGTTGGATCGAAAACATCTCGGTTGCCGCCGATGCCCCAGCTTTCAAACTCAAAGACCCTGCTGACACACCCTTTGCGACCTTTGCGGCTGGTGTTGTTACCATGCCCGCTGCGATAGATATCGACGGCGATGCCGACATGGATCTCGTTGTGGGAAATAGCCAGGGGCACCTGATTCTTCTTGCCAACCAGCACTCTCAGCCTGTGGCGAAGTCATCGGTAGCCAGCCTCACAGAGTCTTCTGAATCAACCCACCCGAAGTCCCAAATCAAAGGGGATCTCAACGGAGATGACGTTGTGACCCTTGAAGATGCTTTCCTTGCTCTGAAAACCCTGACCGAGGCGTTTACAGGCGCGTTGGGCCCCGGCATCGCTGAAGGGAGCACGTTTCCGGGGGGGATTCCCCTCGCAAACGTGTGGGGCAAGGTCGCTGTCATTAGTCTCCGGGGAGAGAGGGTCACTTCAGCCATATGGCTGTGACCCCCTTTACTCTCCACCCTATATCCCGTTCATGATCGTCCGTCACCTTCGACTCCCCCCCATTTGTCAAAGGCTTGGACGGGTTGAACGCGGATGCAAAGCCCTTTGTTCTCTTGAGCAAAGGGCTTTTGCATTATATGGGCAAGGAAGAATTATGATATTAACCTGGCGACATAATATACAAAACAACAGGTGAAAGAGATGTCAATATTGTAGGGGTGATAGTACCCCTTGACATCCACGCATTTAACCGCCGGGTTAATATCTGGTTGGGTAACTATTCAGCTATGCCTAAGGCGGCCCTGACGGGGGACATATTTTTGAAAAGTTTGATAAACAGGTTTTAAAAAACATGTCTTGGTAGTGCCCGAATGAAAGGTGGATGTGATTTGTCCCGAGGAACGAGGGGGCAAAGCACATCCGCTACCTGCTTTCAAGGTTTTCCGCTTAAGTGGCTTTGCCACCCTTGCCGCCGGAGGCAGCCTTTCCAGCATGAGTTCCCGCCTTCGCGAGGGAGGTGAGAATGGTGGCTTTCTTCACGTCTTTCATGGTGAGTGCCCCCCTATAGGGTAACCCTGTCTGGGCGCGCCGTGCTCCGCCAAAGCTCTTTTTACCGAGAACACGCCATCGCATGGATCATGCACATAGAAACCATGAACCACTCCCACGATCTCGGAAAACCACCGAATGCTGAGTCTTGACGGATATCGCGTAAATGCCGCGACGGAGCACGGCGCGCCCGAAGAGTCCTGCCTGGCGACAATCGTCAATAGTTACACTGATCTCTTCTCAATACGGGCTGCGTTGTATCACCCTCCATGCGAATGCTTTGAAAGTGATCGTATTTCGATTCCCTCCACGCATTCGCCATAGGGTTTCCAGGTGCCCCCACCTGGCCGCCGGAGGCGCAAGCTGAATAGTTACATCTGTTTTTCCGTTAAGGGGGGGGGCTTTCACTTGCCAAACGGAATGTCATGGGTATATTTTGAGTATATGCCCATAACGAGGTGTGGGCGTAGTTTTGAAATGGGTACCCACCGTCTTATTAACCCATGACCTGTGTGCGAAACCCATTCGGATACCGCCATCAAAGAAGATTGGCATCCGGCATTGCCGTTGGAGGCTCATTCGAAACCAGATACACAAAGCAGGAACCTTTTTCCATGCCAACATCCCACCCCACAGTTCCAATGACCTCCGCTATCCTGGAGAGTATCTCCGACGGCGTTTTTACCGTTGATGACGCATGGCGGATCACCAGTTTCAATCGGGCGGCTGAAGAGATCACCGGCGTGAACAGGGAGGAGGCACTGGGGCGCCCATGTTGTGAGGTACTCCGGGCAAGCCTTTGTCAGTCAGGCTGTCCTTTGCGAAGGACCCTGCGGCAGGGAAAACCACTGTTTGATATTCCGGCGTGGTTTGTTGATGCAGAAGGGGAGAGGGTACCGGTACGTCTCGCGACGGCGATTCTTCGGGATGCCGACGGCAGAGTTCTGGGGGCCGCAGAAACGTTCCGTGATCTTCGGGAACCTGTGGAGTCAACCAGGGTTCGTGAGTTCATGGGCTGCTTTGGGGATCTTTCCAGCCGAAGTCCGAAGATGCAGGAAATCTTTGCCATGCTCCCCAAGGTGGCTGCCAGCCAAAGCACGGTTCTGATCACAGGGGAGTCGGGAACAGGCAAGGACGTTCTGGCCCGTGCCATTCACGGGGCAGGCCCGCGGGCTTCGGATCCATTTGTGGCGATCAATTGTGCGGCCTTCCCCGACACCCTTATTGAAAATGAACTCTTCGGGCATGAGAAGGGGGCCTTTACCGGTGCAGATCGCAAGCGGGACGGGCGGATCAGCCAGGCAGGCAGCGGGACTCTTTTTCTGGATGAGATGGGGGATGTCTCTCTGGCCTTTCAGGTTCGGCTGTTACGTCTGCTCCAGGAGCGAACTTACGAACCCCTTGGTTCCGGAAGCACCAAAAAAAGTGATGCGCGTTTTCTGGCCGCCACCCACCAGGACCTCGCCGCCTTGGTTCGTGAGGGGCGATTTCGTGAAGACCTGTTCTGGCGCCTTGATGTGATTCGAATTCACCTGCCTCCGTTACGGGAGAGAAAAGAGGATATCCCGGAGTTGGCCCTTCGGTTTGCCCAGCGGTTCGGGCGCATGGCCGGGCATGCAGATGTGCGGATTCATCCTGCTGCCATGGAAGAGCTGTTGGCCCATGATTGGCCGGGGAATGTTCGGGAGCTTGAAAATCGAATCGAACGGGCCGTGGTTCTTGCCGACACCAATGAGATTTTGCCGGAATACCTCATCCCGGGCCACAGCCATGATGATGAACAGGGACAAGGCCTCGTGTCGGGCCGAGATGCCGCGGAACGTCGGATGATCCGGCAGGCCCTCTCCTCCACCGGCGGCAACCGCACAGCAGCCGCCAAGATTCTGGGTATTCATCGCAGCACCCTGATTCGTAAAATTGCCAGGTTCGGTGATGGGAGTTGTGAGTGGTGAGTGGGCAAAATATCTTCTCTGGTCAACGTGTGCCTTCGGCGGCCAGGGGATGATCCCCTGCACCCCAGGTTGCGAATGCTCCGAACCCTCGTACCTCAGGTTCGTCACACTCGCCGACGGGCTTCGCCGGTGGAAAACGATTGGGTCGCCGTGGTTTATTCACACCTTTTGAAGGATGAACGTCGCCTGAAATTCATTGGAAAAAACGTAGACACAACCAGAGCCCCGTTTACTCTGCCTTTAGCCTTTAGCCTTTAGCCTTTAGCCTTTAGCCTTTAGCTTGTGTCGCAGTGCTGCGACAGATGCGACGCCGGGTGTTGCAGGAATGCGACGGGTGAAAACTTGTGTTGTGGGTGGTAATTGGCTTGATATCAAGCGGTTGTGGATCTTTTCTGTTTTGGCATCGTTGATGCACTCAATAATACGCATGAAAGGAGGTCTGCGATGAAAATCGCTCTTTGTGTGTGGCAGAACCGGATAGCACCGGTGTTCGACGTGGGGACCGTCATACTCATGCTTGAGGTGGATGGTGACCGGGTGGTGCATCGGGTGGAGGAGAGGGTTCCGGAGGATCCGGCGGGGAAGATCCATCGACTGGTGACAGCTGGTGTTTCGGAGCTGATCTGCGGTGCCGTTTCTCGGCCGGTCCGGATGATGCTGGAGGCAGGGGGGATTCGTGTTTACGATTTTCTTGCAGGCGATGCGGAAGCCCTTCTTGAGGTGCGACTGAAAACCGGGACGGTTCCTGAAGCATTTCGAATGCCCGGTTGCGGTGGAAGGCACCAGAGAGGAAGGGGACGCGGACGAAGACAACAACGATGCAAAGGAGGACACCATGCCAAGAGGTAATGGAACAGGACCCATGGGGCAGGGGCCCCAATCAGGAAGGGGCATCGGGCCATGCCGTGGTAACAATCAGGATGAAAACGAAGCGGTCTTTGGAGGCGGTATGGGGCGCGCCGGTGGTCAGGGTGGAAGAGGAGGCCGTCGTGGTGGAAGAGGCCGCGGAGGTGGACGATGCCGAGGCGGCATGGGGAACGGAATGGGCTGGGACCAGGGCCCTGGACGTGTACCAGCAGTTCCGAAGGACCAGGAGGAAGACCCCTCAGAGGCCACGTAACTCGGATGCTTTATCAGCATACATGGGGGGCTCAAGATCTCTCAGTTCGAAAAAAAAGCCTCCGGCGGCAAGGGTGGCGAAGCCACTGTAGCGAAAAGCCTTGAAAGCGGGTAACGGATGCGTTTTGTCCTTCGTTCCTCGGGACAAATCACATTCGTCTTTTTAGTCGAGGGGGGGCACCGGTCATGTTGAAAGGCCTGTTGGTCAAACCCAGTTCATAAAAATGGTGAACCGTTTGGCTCGCGACTGGGCCGCCGGAGGCACATGTTGATTGGCCACGTGGGGTGTGCGGTTGTGTGGTGACCCGCATCTGTAGCCTACAGCTGCAGCTCATGGTCACCTTCCAGTTCCTCTTCATTGTCCGAAGAGAACCGCTGATACGGGAATTTCACCACGATCCGTGTTCCAGACCCTTGCTGGGACCGGATGGTTAACTCCCCATCAAGAAGGTTGACCCGTTCCTCCATGCTTTTGAGTCCCATCCTTTTTTCCTTCAGGGCTGTTACCATTCTCACGTCGGGGTCAAAGCCGCAGCCGTTGTCCTCGATTCGCAGGATCAGATCGGGGTGAGAGGCGATGAGGCGGACACTGATCAGGGTGGCATCGGCATGGTTGTTTGCATTGTTGAGTGCTTCCTGAAGAATCCGGAAGAGGTTGATTTTCGTGTCGGTATCCAGATTGAGGCGTTCAATACCCGCGGTGTACAGATCGACCTCAATGTCGGTTTTTTTCGAAAAATCAATGCAGTACTGGTCCATGGTTTTGACGAGCCCGATCTGGGTCAGGCCCGGTGGCCTTAAATCGTAGACCAGATCCCGTATGGAGGCGATGGTCTTTTTCAGCACCCCTGAAAAGGTGCTGTTGCGTTGCCTGACCTCGTCTGGGATCTCCTCAAAGTCCTCAAACAATGAATCGTTACTGATAATAAGCGATGCCAGATCCTGGGCAACGTTGTCGTGAAGATCCCTTGCGATTCGTCGGCGCTCGTTTTCCTGGGCCTTGATCAGTTGTTGGGTGAGGCCGTGGATCTGTTCCTGTGCCTGTTTTAAACCGGTGATGTCCCGTGAATAGAGAGCCAGGCGATCCACCTTCTCCTCCGCATTAAAGACCGGGTAGATGGTATTCTGGTAGTGGCGACCGTCCAGGTTGGTCTCAAACAGGTAGGGCTCTCCAGTCTCAACAACCTCTTTGGCGTGGCTCAATGCCTGGTCTACGGTATGCTGGCGCAGGAAGTTTGCCAGTTGTTTTCCTTTTAACGCTTCAGGGGTAAGCCCGAGTGCGTTTGCAAAGGGCAGGTTGGCTGAAATGATGGTCCCGTCAGATTGGACCAGCAGTGAGAGGTCCTTTGTTGCATTTAAAAGGGCCCTTGAAACCTCCTCGCTATCCCTCAAGGCAACCTGTGCCATCTCCCTGTCGCGAAACAATTCGTCGATGTCCGCTTTGATAAGGGCAATGGCGTCATAGACGGTTTTGAAGGGGTGGTCATCGTTTTTTTCTTCAACCAGTTGATTTGCCCCTTCGATCTCCCAGTTGATGTTGCCAAGAAAACAGTTGAGTTCGTCTGCGTAACGTTTGACGGTGTTTTTTCTGCGTGTTTTTGCACGGGTACAGCGAGAACGGCGCATGGGCCTGTGTTCTTTGCTGTCCTGAATGATTGCCATCGCCTCTTCAAAATCACTGGCAAAGACAATGGAGTAGGGTTTGCTGTACATGGCGATGCTTAAAGCGGCTCGTAGGAGTCTGTTGGCACCATACACAACCACCTCACGCAGGTCCGGATGCACTTCAATCCACTCAGAAAACAGACGAGAGTATTTTTTTCGTGCCTTGAGAGAGGATTCTCGAAGGTCTTTGACACCGTTCACGAGATAGTAGGGATGGCCCGAGAGCCCACAGCTCTTGATGATTTCATCCTGCGTTGTGTAGATGGGGCTTACAAGGTCGACGCTGAGGTATCCTTTGGAAACTTTATGAATGATGTTGCCATTGATGAGTTCGAATTGCACTGTGCATCGCTCAAAATCTTGGTTCCACTCTTTCCGGGCAATGCGAGACAGCGCGATAGGAGTGGCTTTTTTCTTGCGGGGGAAGGGCAGTCGGTTGAGGATGATATGCTTAAGGCCTCGCGGGGCAGGGGGAGCTTCTCCTGAAGGGCTTTTGAGGGGTTCCGCATGAAACTCGTGATCCAAGGGCATCCCCGATGCCTGATTGGCCAGAAAGGCCGCTTGTCTAACAGCAGCCGAATAGTCTTTTTCAACCTTTACGCTGAATTTAATGAGATTGAATCTCTTGCTGAGGTTGCCGGCAAGCATCATGAAAGGCGAGGATGAGCACAAGATGAATGAGTTGAGTCGGTTGAGGTTGTTTAGGTAACTTATATAATATTTTCTGGCATTTAAGGTGATGCTGGTTATGCCCGTGAAGTCACCTATGTAGAAAAAATCCTTATTGGGGTTGAAATAATCTGCGATTATATTTTTTGTAAATTCTGTAGAGTCTGCGACAACATCAAGGGTGGAGTGCCCCTTTATTTTGACGAATACAATACGATCACCAATGATGGTGAGAGACAGGGAATAATCGATCCCGAAGATGACATCGGTCCATTCGGGTCGGGTATAGGTGGTTAATCCCGTGTGTGGGCAAACGGACGTTATCCCCTTGTTGCCAGGGGCTGTGGCACTTTTCGTCATAATACCTCTAACCATCTAAAGTACGGCTTGACATACAACCTTGCAAAGCAGGGATGATAAAACGATTGTTTTTTGAGGGACGTCAATGGGGCTTTAGCTGCAGGCCAGAAAATTATGCATATAATAGTAAGTGTTAAGTGTGTGGGTCAAGTGTTTCTTGAAGCAATCGTTCGGGGGGACGTTCCTGGACGTTGGAACACGGCCAGGCAACCATGACGTATCGTCATTAAACTCGGTTGATACTATGAGTGATTGGGTTGGTGTTGGCGCGAAACAACACTTCTGCAGGGGCATAATACCGCCTGCAGAAGGTTGCTCCTCTACTTCCTTTTTACTGGTTAAATTTTGTTGAGAAAACCTACGATCTGTTGGGCCAATTGGGTTGGTTTCTCAAACTGAGCGGCGTGGGCCGTGTCGATGGTTTCAAGGGTGTTGGGGCCGTTGTTGGTGAACTGGTGCCCAATAAAATCCGCCACCTTTTTGTTGTCCACGATCCGGTCGTTCTCTGCCAGGATCGCCAGTGTGGGGCATGTGTTGGCAAGGATGGCGTACCAGGAACGTTCCTGGATTTCATCCATGATGTTGGCCGACTTGAGGGTGATTTGTGTTGTTTTCAGCGGGTCGTTGTCAATGAAGTCCAGCCATTTCTCTTCCAGGGTAAAATCTGCCGGCTCCATGGGAATGGGGATGCAGGCGTGCTCTCTCTCTGGCTTGAGGTTGAACTCGGAGATCATCTCCATCATCACATTCTCGGCGATGGTGATCACCGAACGGAACCGTTCATTCCAAAAGAATCCGGGGGTCAGGAGGATGAGGCTGTCGGGTTTTTTCTCAAGTGTCGCGGCTGCAATGGCGGCGTACTGTGCTCCCTGACACCAGCCTGCCAGGTGAACCCTGGTAAAGGAGTCTTGAAGGAATGCCACATGGCGCACCACATCGTCGATTACCTGGGGCATGGTGCCCAGGTCTCCACGGTTGGGGTTGAGGCCGCAGCCCCGCCTGTCAGCTGCCATGACGGTAAGGTTGCTGTGGCGATCTTTCAGAGCCGCGGCAAGGGGTGCCTGCCAGCCGGAGTGGCTCATTCCACCGTGTAGGATGAGGATGACATCCTCGCCCCTCTCTTCCCCCCAGACCCGGTAGTGGATGGGGTAGTCATCGGGCATGGTCAGGGTTTTGATACTTGGCTTTCCGTCGTTGATCACTTCCGGCATGCGGCAGCTCATGCCGAGGCCGGAGGACCAGGTGCCGGGATCCACGCGCTTCAGACCCTGAACCGTTTTGAGGTGGTAGGGAAATTGGAGGTTGAGCCGGCCTTCCTGGTGAAACGTCAGCATGGGAAAGGCGGGTTCGCGTTTTAACAGGTAGTCTCCAAAGGCACCTTCATGGGCGATGAGGGACTCACCCGCCATGGCGACGGCAACCAGGCCGCACCGGGTCAGAAGGGATGTCTCTCCCACGTGGCAACCGATGATGATGTCCCACCCCAAGGTTTTTATTTTTTCAATGAGTTTTCGGGCACGAATCAGCCCACCCACCCGGGAAATTTTGATGTTGGCAATGAACTGGCCGGGCAGGGATTGAAATATTGCAAGGTCCGCTTCGGTGCAGAGGCTTTCATCAAGAATCACCGGAAGCCCTGTCTCAATGGAAAAGTGGCTCAATGCCTCTGCATTGCCGGCACGAAGAGGTTCTTCTACGGCGAAGAAGTCTCCCTTCAGTTCGTTTATGAATTGAATCGAACCGGGGAGGTCCTCCTTCCAGAGGTTGTTCGCATCCAGGCGTACCCGGACTCCTTCTGCTTGATGCTCCAGAGCCTGCGCCTTAAGGCTCGTCAGCTTGTCCTGATCCTTTGTCAGATCCCCGCAAAGCTTTACCTTGAAATCGGTGATGCCCTTGATGAGGTACAGGTCTGTCTGGCCTTTGAATTTCCAGGGTTTGTCGTTCCCAAGGACGGCAGAGTAGCGGCTGTGCCGTCTGTCCGTGGGGAGGTGAAGCAATTCCTCCACGGATATATCGCGCTCCCTCGCGAACAGGTCCAACAGGGCTGTTTCCACCGCACACCAGGCAGACGGGTAGGTGTCGATGAGGGAGCTGTTTTGGCCTGTCCATTCGACCAACTCTTCGTATGTCTGAATCGGGCAGGTTGTGTTTCCGAAAACCTTATTTACCCAGGCAAGACTCGAGTTAAGGTCGTCACCGGCCACGTACGAACGGGGGCACCCTTCCCCGTAGCCGGTGTGCTCTCTCCTTTGGGCCTTCACCCAGATGCTTTCGCCTTTTTTTCGTGAGGCACTGGCATGACGGACCGTGGTTTTCAGGGAAAGTTCAAGTGTGGTTGCCTGGATGGTAATGTTTCCGGAATGTGAAATATTAGTCATGTTTTTTGTCCTTATATCGTTTTAATAGTGGTTTAGGCCCCATTTTTCATGTGGCCTGGTCGGGGCGGCTGTATTAACCCTATGGTTAATGGTGTGCCTGGTTAGAGAGTTTGTTGATATCGGAAAGGTACTGTATGTAGTCATTGGAAAAGTTGTTGTTGAGAACCCAGAACAGATAGTTTTTTTGGTAGCTGAACCCAGCCATCTTAACCCAACTGAAAGGGTAGATAAGAGTGGGCGTTTTTGTTGTCTCGTAGGTTTTTGATAGACAGTTCAGCACCAGGGTAAGGATCTCTTTGGTCAGCATCTCCGGTCGTGTAATGCACACCTTGATGCAGTTGGTCAGTTCCGACATATTCAGGGCCACATCGGAGGTGTTGACAATGACGATGGCTGTGGTGAGGTCGTTGTGCCTGATGGCCCAGATCTGCCTCTTTTTTTTGAAACCTGCTTTGAGATATCGTGCACCGAGTGTATTCCCGGGGTCCTGCCGCCCAAAAAGATCAAGGGACTCCACAAGCAGGCCGCCAGAAGTCCTTTCATAGCTTTCCTTAAGGTTTGATAGGTCTTTGTACTCCGCTATTTGAAGAGACCAACCGCTGGGGAGTTTCCTTGTTTTATTGAGATCTCGTCGAAAATAAATGTAGGCAAAGAGGTCCGCTGAGCATACTTTTGGATTCCCCACCTTTTTTACAAAACCATTGAAAAAGAAGTTTGGAAATTCATTGTCCGGTCTGAAGTAACAGAGCAGGTAGTCGAAACTTGTGGCATGCAGGCAGAGGGAATCCGTTATATAATCCGCAATGTGATTCAGAATCCCCAGCCCCACCTTAATTGATGAACCTTTAAGTGCTGCATGGTGATGAACAAGCCAAGACCTTTCGGTATACTGAAGCATGGAAATATGCCCAAGGGTCCGTCCCTTGTCATGGTAGGTCACATGCCTGGTGATCTCCGTGGGGGCGGAGTAGAGGGTGTGGTAGGTCTCTTTGATGTTCTCCTTGTTGCTGAGGAAAAGCCGGTACTTGCTCTTGTAGATAAAGCCCGTCTCAAAGAAAAATCGCCACAGATCGTCGGCCTCAACGGGTGTGCTGAGGCGGACATTCCGGTCCTCCGCCTTATGAACCATGGTCTGGAGTTTTCGGTGGGTCGAAAGCTCCATGTCGACAAAGTGAATGGCGCAGCGGGTTATTTTTTCTCCTTTATTATTAACGGTGGTTTTGGCGGATGACACCTGGGCCGTAAGTGGAAGGGTGTACAGGTCTCCCAGGGTAACGGCGGCACTATCCAGAACCATTCCGGGAATGAGGGGAAGGTTCTCTTCATGGAGGGTTACGGAAAGGCCGACGGCCGACAGGGAGTCAATGGCCAGCGTATTCATGGTTTCGGTGAAGGGGTGGCGAAAGAGAAAATCCGGCGCCGGAATCATCTCGAAGGCTTTTTTCCCGAACTTCTGGCCATCGTGACGGGTAGGGATCGATTCTGTGGGTGAGAAATGGAGCGTGGTGGCGTCGCCTTGGGTCTCCTCTCCCATGAGCCACGCCTCGGTTTCAAAGAGGGGGGTTTTGCCTTTGATAAACGTCAGGCGCAGTTTTGCCTCCGGTGTAATTCCCCTCAGGTAGTGGGCGCTCACAGGGGAGAGACGGACCTGAAATGATTCGGCCTCCAGAAGGCTCAGGCTTCCCTTAAAGACCAATCCTTGCTGGAGGAAATGAATTCTGATCTCTTCTGAGGTTTGTGCGTCTCGCGGGGGCCCCTGGATACGTCGGCCTGTTTCCGGCAACACGATGCTCAGCCCTTTGCTGTTGAGCGCCAGAAGCCGGGGTTCGACATGGATCTCCCCGGGACCGTCGGGGATGATGATGCGGGCCAGTCTGCTTGACTCAAGGTCTTCAGGGGGGGGCTGCAGGAACCGGAAGACGGGGTAGTCGCTTAAGACCGGCATGGGGGATGCCTTGAGACGGTGCGACGTACCTGCGGTTGGGTGTTCAAAAACAAGGGAGACCGTTTCCTCCCTGAAGTTTGTGTGGTTGAGAGCATTGATCAGCTGTTTTCTGCTGACCTCCTTTGCTTTCATCCAGCGAGGGTCCGAAGGGGCGGGGCGTGCCGGGCAGTGTGTTGCCGGAGCAAGTTGCGATGCGGTCATGGTACGTTCTCCTTAAATAGAAGAGTTGACCCCAACGCGGCAGGCACAAGTGGTTATGTTTTGCTTACCGTTGGTAAAACACCCGGTACAGATAAGCCAGCCGGTACTGCATGTTGTTCAATTGCTGCCTTCGGGTTCCCTTAAAACATTTCATGTCGCACGATCGTTGACGTTGCGTAGGAATGCCTTGGGGAACCCGTGGGTTGGCACAGGGGTTACTTCCGGAAGGTGTCTGCCACGTTGAGAGTGAATAAAGAAGTACTTCCTGTTGTTATTCCGAACACAGTATTCGGAAAATCGTAATTGCCCTGGATCTTGTGTTGTGTGCCTGTGATTCTTGTTTGTCAGGCCTGTGGGAACATGTATGGCGGCTATTTTTCAGCTTGCAGAACGCCATTATCGCTTTACTCTATCGTTACGATCTTTCTGTGTGAATGGCGAATTATGCCGCAGGGGGAAACGGCAGCGGGTGCCTTGAGCCCCGGAACCCCTGTGGGGGAGGGGGGTGATGCACGCCCGACTCAATGTTATGAGGGTGTTACGTCTGACTCACCCATGGGTTGCTGCGTTGTTTTTTTCCTTTTTTTGCATCTCCTCTTGTTGATATTGTGTGAACAATGGATTAAAATTATTTAGTTTATGCCCATCTCACTCGTTGACCTCTCTTTGTTGCCGCTGCCCGTGTCATTTTAATGATGTATGTGTCGTTCCAGCCTCACCCGGATATTTCACGAGAAAACAATTAGATCAAAGCAACAACACGTTATGACTGATCGTTACCGTGAAAAAATAAGATATTTCAAAATCACAACATGTCATTCACGGTTACGTGGTCGCCTTATTCACCCTTCGGACAAGCCGAGCGTACCCATCTTTAACGTTATCAAAGCATTGAGGTAAACCACTACATCTGCAGCTCTGATGCCTTGAATATGGGTGCTCTCAACTCGTTAGATATGGCGGCTATGGCTTCATATTTATCTTACGTTTCATATGAAAGGATCCGCTCATGAATGCGCCGCTCAGGGTTGCCGTTATCGGTGCCGGAGTTTCCGGGATCACGGCGGCCTGCCTGCTTAAGGATCTTCACGATGTAACCCTCTACGAAAAGAACGGGTACATCGGAGGGCATACGAACACAGCCGTCATCGCCACGGGGCCCGATGCGGGGACGCCTGTGGATACCGGTTTTATCGTGATGAACGGAAGAACCTACCCTCTGTTCAGTCGGCTCCTGGCTCACCTTGAGGTCTCCCTCATCAAGACAGACATGTCCTTCAGTTACACCTGCAGGCGTACGGGCCTGCAGTATGCGTCCTCCAATTTCAACACCCTTTTTGCCCAGCGCCGAAACCTGCTGAGCCCCTCCTTCTGGTACTTTCTCTATGGGGTGAACGGGTTGATGCAGCGCATACGAAGGGGGCTTTCTGAAGGGGGCTTTTCCGGCCTTACCCTGGGGGAGTACATGGCCCGTGAAGGGGTGGCCGGGTCTGTTACAGATCGGTTTGTCCTCCCCATGGCTGCGGCCATCTGGTCTGCTCCGGATGACCAGATGATGAATTTTCCCATGGAGATCTTTGCCCGTTTCTATGACAACCATGGGCTGCTTGCGCTGAACGATCATCCCCAGTGGTATGTGGTGGAAGGGGGAAGCCACACCTACGTGAAGGCCTTTTTGAAGGGGTTTAAAGGGACGATCATGGAATCCATGCCTGTGAGGGGCATTCGTCGGACGGATAGCGGGGTGGTGGTGACGACGGAAGACGGAAGGTGCGACTCCTATGACCGGGTGGTGGTGGCTGCCCACGCGGATGAGGCCCTGAACATGCTGGAGGACCCGTCAGCCGAGGAAACGCGCCTCCTTTCCCCCTGGCGTTATGCTTCCAACCGCGTGATTCTCCATACGGATCCCTCTTTTTTGCCCTCGGAGCCAAGGGCAAGGGCATCCTGGAACTACATCCGGGAAACGGGCACAGGAAAAGGGGACCCCATCACCGTTACCTACCTCATGAATCGGTTGCAGCACCTGAAGACAAAGGAGACCTGGTGTGTGACCTTAAACCCCGCGCGGGAGATTCCAGAGGCGGCGATCCACAGGGATCTGACCTACGACCATCCGCTTTTTACCTTTGAATCGGTGGCCACACAAGCAGGGCTCCGGGAACTCAACGGCAGGCGAAACACCTTTTTCTGCGGAAGTTACTTCGGATACGGCTTTCACGAGGATGCCGTGAGATCTTCGGTGGATGTGGTGAAGGCCCTGGGGGGGACTCTGTGAACTCATCCATCATCAAAGGGGTCGTGGAGCATGTTCGCGTGAAACCGGTAAGGCACAGGTTCAGCTACCCTGTCTCTTTTTATTGCATTGACCTCGACGAACTCCCCGATCTGGACCGCCGCTTGCCTCTTTTCGGGCACAACCGGCTTCGTCCGATTTCCATAGTCGAGGAGCACTATCTG
>Ga0193961_1000588_pt1 | contig 13858 bp, 13 predicted proteins | sample FB_4_MG_FD_140371 | JGI IMG/M metagenome (GOLD analysis project Ga0193961, IMG submission 140371) | Microbial mat bacterial communities from the Broadkill River, Lewes, Delaware, United States - FB_4_MG | ecosystem: Environmental > Aquatic > Freshwater > River > Microbial mats | place: USA...
AGTGCAATGCTGCGCGCTCTGTGGGGCGCTCTTGCCAAAACGGGGGGGAAAAAGCGAAACCCCTTGTCATACCCACACCGGATTCCCCGGTTTGGGCATCAGAATTGAAAACCGAGGGAAAAATCGATGAAAAAGGTTCTCTTCGCGACTACCGCGCTGATCGCCACTGCTTCCGTAGCAGCTGCCGACGTTCGTATGTCCGGCTACGGCCGTTTCGGCCTGGACTATAACTCCGCAAACGAGCGTGTTGCTGGTGTTTCCGAAACCAACATCACCAGCCGTCTGCGTCTGCAGTTCGACATGTCCACCGAAGCTGACGGCGGCATTGGCTTCAACGCTCGCTTCCGTCTGCAGGCCGAAAGCCGTGACGGTGTTGTTGCTGGCGGCGCAGCCAACGGCACAACCACTGCAAACGGCGCGCGCTTTGGCGTGACCTATGGCGGCCTGGCTGTCAACGTTGGCAACATCATCGGTGCTGTTGAAAACGCACCTGGTCTGTACACCACCGGTACTCGTTCCGCTGGCACTGGCATCGACGGCATGGGTTTCCACTCGCTGGCGATCAAATCCCGCACCGGCACCGCGTTTAACTGGGATGCATATTCCTCCGGTGGTACCGGCGTAAACGGCATCGAAGCTCTGTACTCCGTAGGCGGCTTCACCGGTCACGTTTCCTACAGCCAGCGTAACGGCGGTACCGTTCTGGGTACAGCTGGCGGTGAAGACCGTACCGGCGTCATGGTTACATACTCCTTCTCGGACTACTATGTAACTGCTGCTGCTCAGTCCTCTTCGGTTGCTGCAAACGACATCACTTTCGTTGCTGCTGGCGGTGACTTCGGTGCATTCGGCGCGAAAATCGCTTACGGTACAACTGACGCGGCTGACTCGGTTACCCTCGAAGGTAACATGGACATCGGCGCTGCTTCCAACATCCTGGTTTGGGTTAACTCCACCGACGTTTCCGGTGTTGTTACCGCAGCTGACACAGCTGACGGCACCTCCTTCGGCATCAACTACCAGTACGACCTGGGTGGCGGCGCTACCTTCGTTGCTGGCTACGTTGACGAAGCAGACAACGACAACCAGTTCCAGGCTGGTGTATACTTCAGCTTCTAAGCTGAATTACGCTTAGCGTGAATTGGGGGCGGGCTCTTAACAGAGCTCGCCCTTTTCGTTTGGCTCTTAACATTTGCTGCCAAACAGTGTTGATCTGGCGTTAAAACCGGAGAATGCGAAATGTCGCTGCAAGAAATCAAAACCCGTATCACAGCGGCAGAGGCTGCTGCTGATCGTCCCGCAGGATCAGTAACCCTGATCGCGGTCTCCAAAGTCCAGCCAAACGACCGGGTTGCTGCGGTGCTGGACGAAGGCCAGCGCTGCTTTGGTGAGAACCGCGTGCAGGAGGCCATGGGCAAATGGCCTGATTTTGCCGAAACCTACACCGATCTGGATCTGCATCTGATCGGCCCGTTGCAAACCAATAAGGCGCGTCAGGCAATGGAGCTGTTCAACACCATTCATACAGTGGACCGCCCCAAACTGGCCAAGACCCTGGCAAGGCTGGCGCAGGAGCTGGGTAAATGCCCCGATCTGTTTATCCAGGTCAACACTGGGGCAGAGCTGCAAAAGGCAGGGATCCTACCAGCTGAGGCTGATGATTTCATCGCTGAATGCCGAACACTGGATCTGCCTGTCAAAGGCCTGATGTGCATCCCGCCGGTGGACGAGGTCGCAGCCAAACATTTCACCATGCTGGCGGAGATGGCTACGCGCAATGGGTTGGACGGTCTGTCGATGGGGATGAGCAGTGATTTTGAGCAGGCCATTGCCCATGGGGCCACCCATGTGCGGGTTGGCTCAGCTATTTTTGGGGCCCGCGCCTATGCTCAGGCCTGAAGCGGTCTAGATGAGCTTGGGCACAATGACCCGGCTGCCCAGTGCGACACGGGCGGCCAGCCAGTGCAGATCTTGCCGGGCAAAAGCGATGCAGCCTTCGGTTGGATAGCCCGGACGACGCCATTGATGGATAAAGATGGCTGAGCCCTTGCCAGGTTCGGCATTGGGCCAGTTCCAATCCAGTATCAGCACCAGATCATATAGCGGATCTGAGCGGCGCAGGCGTTCATGACTATGAGGATAGGGGGCGGTGACCTTCCTGTTGTACTGACTGTCTCGCCCGTCATCGGACCACAGATCGCGGGGTCCGATGGGATGTGCCCAGGCATTGGGCGGGGTCATGCGATCGGGACGATAGAGCATTCCGACGATATGATGCACACCGGTGGGGGTTGCCCCATCACCTTCGCGCTTGTGATCCGAAATTCCACCCTTGCCGATGCTGCAGGGTAACAGGCGTCCGGCAAAGCGTAGACCTTGCCTGGTCAGCACCAGATCGGCGGGGGAATAGGGCCGGGGGGTCACAGCATATGCCCGGATTTCGCGGCCTTGGTGGCCAGATACTGGGCGTTAAAGGCGTTCTCGCCCACCTTCAGCTCGACCCGCTCAGTGACCTTGATGCCTGTCTTCTCCATCATCGCGATCTTGTTGGGATTGTTTGTCAGCAGCCGCACCTGGGAAAATCCCAGTTCTTTAAGGATGGCTGAGCCCAGGCGGAAATCCCGTTCGTCATCCTCGAATCCCAGGCGGTGATTGGCCTCTACGGTATCAAACCCCTGATCCTGAAGCGAATAGGCCCGCATTTTATTGGCAAGCCCAATGCCGCGGCCCTCCTGGTTGAGGTAGAGCAAGACGCCGCTGTCCTCTGCTCCCATCTGTGCCAGGGCCGCGTTGAGCTGCGGGCCGCAGTCGCATTTCAGGGAGCCCAGCACATCTCCTGTGAAGCAGGCCGAATGCAGTCGTGCCAGAACCGGCTCGCTGCGATCCGGGCGGCCTATTTCGATTGCATAGTGTTCTTCAGCGCCATCCTCGGGGCGGAAGATATGTAGTCGCCCGGCCTCGGCGGCCTGTATTGGCAGACGTGCAGCGGCGACCGCGTGGAGCGGTGAGCTTTGGCTCATCAACGGTTCTGCTGCGGCCTGGGGCAAAAGGGTTAGCCCGTGATCGGCCGCGAATTGCGCGCCTGCCTCTTTCAACGGCACCAAGAGCGCCGCTGGCAGAAGCCGGGCGGATTTCACCAGAGCGATGGCGAGGCGGTGCGGCGCGGCATTCCCGTCGCGGAGGCTGGTCAGCGGGCCTTTCATCGGGGAGTTGAGGTCATCTGCCGGATCGGCCAGGGCCTGAATCCAGCTGAGACTCGCCGCTTCTGGCAGGCGAATGCGGGCGATGTCGCCATCATAAGCACGGGCTTTCAGAGTTTCGGCGCGCCGTGCCGTCAGGGTCAGCGTGACCTCTCCCAGTGCCTGCATGTCCTCCAGCCGTTCCTGGGACAGGCTTTCGGCGGCGATGGCGAGTGCGGCCTGACCGTCCTCGATCAACACAACGGGCAATCCCATGCGCAGATCGACCCGCGCGCGAGCTAACAATTCGATCATGGTGGGCATCAGGCTCATGCAGCAGATCCAGCGGTTTGGAACACAATAACGGGCCTTTCCTAGGCCCAATTTCTACGGAAGTGAAACAAATCCTTTGCTATGGACACGTCGGCGTGAATGTTTTGCAGCATATCTTGTCCTTTGCATGCGGGAGGCGCATCTGTCAGTCACGGAAACAGGAGACCAGAGGCAGGAGAGTAGAGATATGGCGCAACTGAAGAAAATTCTACTGGTGGATGACGACGAGGACCTGCGGGAGGCCCTGAGCGAACAGCTGATCATGACAGAAGACTTTGATGTCTTTGAGGCAGAGAACGGCCAAGGCGCCATGGAGCGTGTCAAAGAGGCGCTTTATGATCTGGTGATTTTGGACGTCGGTCTGCCCGACACGGATGGCCGTGAGTTGTGCCGTCTGATGCGCAAGCAGGGTGTGAAGGCACCGATCTTGATGCTTACTGGACATGACAGCGATTCAGACACCATTTTGGGCCTCGATGCCGGCGCCAATGACTATGTGTCAAAGCCCTTTAAATTCCCGGTGCTTCTCGCCCGTATCCGTGCCCAGTTGCGCCAGCACGAACAATCCGAGGACGCAGTTTTTGTGCTGGGGCCCTACACGTTCAAACCTGCGATGAAGATGTTGATGACAGAGGATGACCGTAAGATTCGTCTCACCGAAAAAGAGACCAATATCCTGAAGTTCCTTTATCGCTCCACTGATGGTGTGGTTGCACGGGATGTGCTGCTACATGAAGTCTGGGGGTATAACGCAGGGGTTACAACCCATACATTGGAAACCCATATCTACCGCCTGCGTCAGAAGATCGAGCCTGATCCATCAAATGCAAGAATTCTAGTCACGGAGTCAGGCGGATATCGATTAATCAACTAAAACGTGCATTTTGACATGGATCAAAGACACATTTTCTGCACATCTTAAGTTGTCTTCACATCCCGCGCATGTCCGGGTCATGACATGCACCTCCCTGTTGGACTGGGCCGGGCTTTGCGCCCGGCCTTTTTTTCTTAGCGGGCCAGCAGGCGCAGGCGGCTTTCAAATTCACCGCGATCGATGTAGCAGCCGTGCAGATGCCGGAACCCTGTTTGTGGATCAAAAGCTTCGCGGCCATGCAGGACGCGGCGATTGTCAAAGACCACCATCTCTCCAGCCTTGAGCTTCAGCGTGACCAGATAGTCGACACTGCGGGTTAGGACCATGAACCGGCGATAGGCGCGGTAGTAGCGGGTCATTAAATCGGGTGCGAGGTCGAGGATGTCTGCCAGATGGGCGTTGAAACAGATCTCAATGATCTCGCCGTCTTCGTCTAGATTGATAACCTGTTTGCGGTTGCGGATGTCTGTGTCCTGATCGTGGAACCGGAACGGGATCGACACGGTGGACAACAGAGAGAAGGCCTCTGGGTCAGCGCCGCGCAGGTCTTCTGCGATGGCGTAGCCGTCGCAAAACAACGAGCCGCCGCCGATGGCCTCATTTGCCAGGCAATGCAAGAATTGAAAGCCAGGAGGCAGCTCTTGGTTGGTCAAATCCGTGTGCAGGGGCAGGGCAATGGGCGTATAGGCGAGATTGTTTGGGTTGGGTTTGGATTGGACCTCAAAGGTAAGGCCAAAGTTGGTTTCCCGCAAAAAACCGATACGACGTGCGACCTCCATGCCCGCCTCAGTGCTGTCACCCAGCCCTTCGACAATGGACAACCCGTATTTCTGGGTCTGGACAAGCCAGTCTTGCAAGGCTTGGTCTGAATTCAGGATTGCATCGGCCTTGGCACGGGGCACCCCCGCAGCGCCAAGATCTTTACGCCAATGGGTAAAACCGGTGCGGGCGGGATCGGCGGCATATTGGCCCGGGCGGTGTGCGCTCAACCAGTTGAGATCAAAGGTCGAGACGGTTTTCTCCCCCTGCCACCAAATTGTGAGGGTTGTGTCAGTGGTGTCGATTTTGTCAGGGGTCACATCCAGCGGGATAGCGGTCAGATCTGCAATTCGTTCTTGGGTCTGTGGGTGAAAGCCGGCAGGATCATTGTCGCGCAACCAGATATAGGGAAAATCAGCGCTGCTACCATCGGGAAAGATTACGTGAACAAGGGACTCGTCAGAGCGAAGAGAGGCATTGGCCATGGATAGGCCTCCATAAAAAAGCATGCACGCAGGCATGTTAGACAGGTTAAAGGGTGGGAAAAGGCTGAAGGGTCAGCCCAAAAAGGCGCGCCCAGGGGGCGGCCACCAGTCATAGGCTTTTTTGTAGGGGTGCCCTGGTCGTTGTCCCAGGACAGATGAGCGTGGCACGGCGCTGAGCCTCTGTGTGAAGAGCTGTTTTGCCAGCTTTGGAAAAGGAAGTGAAAAATGGCAAGCAAATTTCACCAAAATCCGATTTCATGTTCAAAAAAAGATGCCTCATTGACTTTCCACTCTAGAGGTTCCCCTTCTGTTCATGCATGTTCAGGAGCAACACACCTAGGAAGAGAGACGCGGAATGGCCTTTACCCTTGCCACTTGGAACATCAACTCTGTCCGCCTGCGTGAAGGGCTGGTGCAGAAACTCATGCGAGAAGAGGGCCCGGATGTGCTGTGTCTGCAGGAATGTAAAAGCCCGGTGGATCTAATCCCAACTGAGGGTTTTGCCGAGCTGGGCTATCCCTACATGGTCGCAAGGGGCCAAAAGGGTTATAACGGCGTTGCTATTCTGTCGCGTTTGCCCATTGCCGAGGCTGGAGCGGAGGATTTTGCCGGTCTTGGCCATGCCCGCCATATCGCAGGGCGGTTAGAAAACGGCGTCACGGTCCATAATTTCTACGTGCCTGCAGGCGGCGACAAGCCTGATCGAGAGGTGAATGAGAAGTTTGGCCAGAAGCTGGACTACCTCACCGAGATGCGGGATTGGTTTAAGGCCGCGGCGCCTGAAAAATCTATTCTGGTTGGCGATCTAAATATTGCGCCGCGCGAAGATGATGTCTGGGATCACAAGAAAATGCTGAAAATCGTCAGCCATACTCCGGTAGAGGTCGACCTCCTGGCAGAGGTGCAAGAGGCTGGAGGATGGGCAGATGTGACACGCGCTGATATTCCCGAAGGTCTGCTCTATAGTTGGTGGAGCTATCGCGCCAAGGATTGGGACGCTGCAGATAAGGGGCGTCGCTTGGATCATGTTTGGGCCACCGAAGACATTCGTCAGGCAGCGCATTCCAGCCGGGTGTTGCGGGCGGCGCGCGGTTGGGAAAAACCCAGCGACCATGCACCAGTTTTTGCGACATTTGATCTGTAACCCTTCTTTGATCAAGAGGGGGCTCTCCCGCCCGTCGATCGGGCATCGCAGATGCCCGCCTCCCGTTGGGCCCAGCGCCGCGCTTATGCGCGGCGCGGTTGCGCATTGATCAGTGTGATTTCACGCATGGAGAAATAGCGTGAGAGAGACCTGAGGCGAACTCCTCTCTTGGTTTCTGCGTCTCGGCGTTCCATATAGGGGCCAAGCTTCAAACGGAGAAGATTGGGACAATGGATATTATTGGCGGAGCGGGCACAGCAGCCCCCGCAGGTGATGTGATCAAGGACGTCGGCGAGGCGACCTTTATGCAGGACGTGATCGAGGCCTCGATGCAGGCTCCGGTGATTGTGGACTTCTGGGCACCTTGGTGTGGTCCTTGCAAGACGCTTGGTCCCGCTTTGGAGGCTGTGGTGACCAAGGCCAAGGGTGCGGTCACCATGGCTAAGGTCAATGTGGATGAGAACCAGCGTTTGGCGCAGGCCTTGTCACAGCAGGGGTTGCCGCTGCAATCTATTCCAACGGTCGTTGCCTTTGTCGAAGGGCGCCCCATTGATATGTTTCAGGGCAATATCCCTCCAAGTGAGATCGAAGCCTTTGTAAACAAGGCTATCGAAGCTGGTGGAGGCAGTGCAGACGGCGGTTTGGGCGAAGCCTTGGAAGTGGCCGAGCAGATGCTCGCAGATGGTGACGTTGCGGATGCGGCGCAGACCTTTGCGGCGATTATCGGTGAAGATGACAAGAGCGCAGCTGCCTATGGCGGGTTGGCGCGGGCGCATATCGCTCTGGAAGATCTGGACCAGGCCGAAGCGGTTCTAAATGGCGCCCCGGCGGAAATTGCCGATGCTGCAGAGATCGAGGCCGCGCGGGCACAGATCGAACTGGCGCGACAGGCAGAGAATGCCGGACCGGTTGCGGAACTCGCTGCCAAAGTGGAGGCTAACCCTGAGGACCTGGAGGCGCGGTTTGAACTGGCACAGGCACTGCATGCCGCTGGCGATGCTGAGGCTGCTGTGACGGAACTCCTGGAGCTGTTCCGGCGTGATCGTGAGTGGAACGATGGTGCCGCCAAGGCGCAGCTTTTCACCATCTTTGATGCGTTGCAGCCAAATGATCCGGTTGTTTTGAATGGCCGTCGCAAGCTGAGTTCATTGATATTTGCCTAATTGGGCCACTGCCCTACAGTAATATCCATGATGCACATTGCAGATCTGCCGGACACTATTGCTGTCTTTCCATTGCCCAGGGCGATTTTATTGCCCAGGGCGCGCTTGCCCCTGCATATCTTTGAACCACGCTATTTGCAGATGTTCGAAGATACGCTGAAAACTCCGGAGCGCCTGATTGGCATGATACAGCCCTGCACGGGCTCTGGGGATGCCGGGGCCTTGCAGGCCATCGGCTGCGCTGGGCGGGTAACCCAGTTCTCTGAGACCGAAGATGGCCGCTATATGGTAACCCTGTCGGGCCTATCCAGATTTCGCATTATGGAAGAAGTCACTGGCTTTAGTCCGTATCGCCGCTGTGCGGTGAACTGGGGTGGATTTGAAGGCGATCTGGCCCATGCGCCAGACGTGGATAGAGAATTTGACCGCAACCGGTTTTTGGCTTTGCTGGGACGGTTCTTTGTTAGCCAGGGGTTGTCGACCGATTGGGAGTCTTTGAAAGAGGCCGAAGATGAGCTGCTGATAAATTCCCTGTCGATGTTGTTGGAATTTGATCCCGAAGATAAACAGGCCTTGCTAGAGGCTCCCAGTCTTGCCACAAGGCGCAAAACGCTGGTGACATTGATAGAGTTTTCCCTCAGGGGCGGCGCAGATGAGGATATCTTGCAATGAGTGATACAAAATCGGCGACTTTTGATCGGCGCATGTTGGAGGCTCTGGTCTGTCCACAAACCCAGGGGACCTTGGAGTATAACGCAGAGACGCAGGAATTGTTGTCAAAGGCGGCCAATTTGGCCTTCCCAATCCGCAATGGCATTCCCGTCATGCTGGTGGATGAGGCCCGCACCTTAGACTAGACCGGCTCGTCTTCTCGGCATGTCTTGATGGTTCCATGAATGCCAGCTGCCTTGCCTTTAGTTGCGCTAAAAACACTAGGTTTCCTGTGTTTCAAAGAGGGACGAGCGGTCAGATGGCTTTACCTTTGAGTAGACGCGGCAAATCGCCCGTCAAACCGGCGGCCTCACGCATGAAGCCGCGTCGGAGGCCTGGTAGGCTGTTGACCAGCCCCATCCCCAGATCCCGGCCAAGGCGCAGCAATGGGTTGTCGTTGGAAAACAACTTGTTAACCATATCTGTGCCAGCCACAAGCGTGGCCGTGTCAAAGCGGCGCCACTGCTGATAGCGGTCCAGAACCAATGATGAACCGGCGTCTTCACCTCGCCGCTTGGCCTCAGTCAGGATCTCTGCCAAGGCACCTACGTCGCGCAGACCGGCATTAAGCCCCTGGCCTGCGATGGGGTGCAGGCCATGGGCTGCATCGCCAATCAGCGCCATGCGCGCCGCCGTGAAGCTATTGGCAATAGTCAGGTTCAGCGGATAGGAAAAGCGTTTGCCGGCGAGGGGAATCTCGCCCAGGAAATTTCCAAATCGTGGCTTAAGCGCGGCGATATAATCGCTTTCATCAAGCTGTTGGATCGCCTCGGCCATCTCGGTCTTTTCACTCCATACAATCGAAGAGCGGTTGCCCGGCAGGGGCAGGATTGCCAGAGGGCCTGGTTCCATAAAAAACTGATGGGCAATGCCGTGATGTGGTTTTTGGTGTTCAATCGCGCACACCAGTGCAGTTTGGCCATAGTCCCAGCCGGTGCGCTTGATCCCGGCGCGCACGGCAGTGCCGCTTTTACGACCGTCTGCCCCAACGAGGATACCACCGCGCAGGGTGTCACCACTTTCCAAGGTCAGCGTGACCCCCGTTTGATCCGGTTCCTGTGCCACCACGCGGGCCTCATTGATCAGGGTGATGCGAGGGTCATCTGCCATTGCCTTGAGCAAGGCGCGGCGCAAATAGCGGTCCTCCAGCATATAGCCCATTGGGCCATCTTCGATCTCGCGGTGGTCAAAATGCACAAAAAATGGTGCCGCCCCTTCACCAACATGGCCATCGCTGGCTTTGATCTCCAACATCGGTTGGGCCTGGTCTGCAACCATGGTCCAAATCCCGATCTGATCCAGTAGACGCTGGGAAGCCAGTGCCAGCGCATAGCCGCGCCCGTCAAAGTCCTCCTCTTCAAACCCGCCCCTGGGTAGAGCATCCACAAGGGTGACGCTGTGGCCGGTTTGGGCCAGAGCCAAGGCCAGAGCGGGGCCATTCAAGCCACCGCCTATGATCAGAATATCGGATGTGTTTTTCATATCTCGCAATATGCGCCGATTGGCGGAATTGTCCATGGCGGTGCTGCGCAATTTGGCAAATCTCAGCCACTGGTCGGCAGGGAATCGGGGCTACGGGATTGTACGGGTTTAAGCACAAGGCTACCGTTGCAAAAAATTCAAACGGAGAGATGGCAATGCAGGACTGGCTAAAGATGAGCGCCGCAGATCTGGGGCGGGGAATTGCGGCGCAGGAGATCGACCCCGTTGCCCTGGCACAGTGCTACCTCGCAGCCATAGATGCGCATGCGCACCGAGATCTCATCTATAGTGAGGTAACCCACGAACGTGCTTTGGCGGAAGCCACTGCCGCCGCTGAGCGCGCGCGGATGGGCCTGCGACGCTCGCCCTTGGACGGGGTGCCGGTCAGCTGGAAGGACCTGTTTGATTCTGCAGGTGCCAAGACCGAGGCAGGATCTCACTTGCTCAAAGGCCGGGTGCCTGATCAGGATGCCTTGGTTTTGGAAATCGCGACCTCGATGGGGGCTGTGTGTCTCGGCAAAACCCATATGAGCGAGCTGGCCTTCTCTGGCCTTGGGCTTAATCCTGTGACCGCAACGCCGCCCTGCGTGAACGACGAAGCCGCCGTGCCGGGGGGCTCTTCCTCCGGTGCGGCGGCCTCGGTGGCTTTTGACTTAGCTCCGGTGGCCATTGGATCTGATACTGGTGGCTCGGTGCGTATTCCTTCTGCCTGGAATGATCTGGTGGGCCTGAAAACCACCGCAGGGCGGGTGAGCTTGGAGGGCGTGGTTCCGCTGTGCCTGAAGTTCGACACCGTTGGCCCATTGGTGCGTTCGGTCGAGGATGCCGGTCTGGTTTTGGGGCTACTGGAGGGCACAGAGGGGCCGGATCTGCGCGGTGCAGGCTCCCTCAAAGGGCGGCGCTTTGCCGATCTGCAGAGCATAGCGCAGGACGAGCTCGACCCTGTTGTCGCTCAAAGTTACGCAGATGCCCTGCAAAAGCTGCAAGAGGCCGGGGCAGAGATTGTTCCGCTGGAGGTGCCTGAGTTGTCAGAGGCCATGGGATTGAGCGCAATCCTGTTCACCACTGAAGCCTATGGCCTGTGGAAAGAGGTGATCGAAGCCAGCCCGGACGTGATGTTTGACAAGATCCTCGAGCGGTTCCGTTCCGGCGCGCAATTTTCGGGGGCTGATTATGTCGCGGCCTGGGGGCGGCTGGAGCAAGCCCGCATGGCCTGGGATCAGGCAACGGTCGGATTCGATGCGGTCCTATCACCGACCTGTCCGATCCTGCCCCCAAATCTGGCGCGGCTGCAGCAGGAGGAGGATTATTACGTTCAGGCCAATTTGCTGACCCTGCGCAACACCCGCATTGGCAATCTGATGGGCACCTGCGGCTTGAGTCTGCCCACAGGCACCCCCAGCTGTGGCTTGCAGATGCTTGGCCAGCCCGATTGTGAAGAGGCGTTGCTGCGGCTTGGGGTCGGCGTCGAGGCCGCTTTGGCGGGATAAGGGTGCTGCGGCAAAGATCCAAAGTCTGGCTGGAATGCCACAAATTTAGCCAAGGCCACATCCTGTGGCTGGACGCATTGGGTCTTGCTCTGTAATTTAGCTCCAAACGGGGCGCGAATGATCCCGAACTTGAGGCACAGCTATGAACTTCCCTGAGCGGTTTGCGAACCTGCCAGCCTATGCGTTTCCGCGATTGCGGGCGCTTTTGGACCATCACACGCCTGGGGGCGATGTGGTGCATATGACTATTGGCGAGCCAAAACACCAGTTTCCCCAGTGGGTGACAGATGTCATCGTTGAGAACGCGGCGGGCTTTAACAGCTATCCGCCCAACGATGGGTCTGATGAATTGCGCGCAGCAATGGCGGATTGGGTCTCGTCCCGCTACGGCGTGACTATGGACCCGGCGACGCAGATCATGGCGCTCAACGGGACCCGCGAGGGGCTGTATAATGCTGCTATGGCGCTTTGCCCTGAACAAAAGAGCGGCCAGACGCCTGCGATTCTAATCCCAAACCCGTTTTACCAAGTCTATATGGTGGCCAGCCTGTCGGTTGCAGCCGAACCCGTGTTCCTCTCCGCCACGGCAGCAACAGGCCATTTGCCAGATTATGAGAGCCTGCCGGATGAGCTGCTGGAGCGCACGGCGATTGCCTATATCTGCTCGCCTGCCAATCCGCAGGGAGCGGTAGCGGATCGCAGCTATTGGCAGCGGCTGATTGCCCTGGCAGAAAAGCACGATTTCTGCATCTTTGCCGATGAATGCTATAGTGAGATTTACCGGGAGGAGGCCCCCATTGGCGCCCTCACAGTGGCGCAGGAAATGGGCGCGGATCCGAACCGGGTGGTGCTGTTTAACTCTCTCTCCAAACGTTCAAACCTACCGGGGTTGCGGTCAGGGCTGATTGCCAGCGGTGCGGAGAATATCAAACGAATCAAGCAACTACGGGCTTACTCTGGGGCGCCCTTGCCGGGGCCTTTGCAGGCCGCCGCGGCAGCGGTCTGGGCGGATGAAACCCATGTGGTGGAAAACCGGGCGCTTTATGTTGAGAAATACAAAATCGCGGATGAAGTTTTTGCCGGGCTCGACGGCTATGTATCACCCGAGGCGGGCTTTTTCCTCTGGCTTCCGGTGCCAGATGGCGAGGAAGCGGCGCTGAAGCTGTGGAGGCAGACCGGTGTGCGGGTTTTGCCTGGTGCTTATCTGGCGCAGGGCAGCGGCGAGGGGAACCCTGGTGCTGGCTATATACGGGTGGCACTGGTGGCCGCGCCCGAGGTGACGCGGGAAGCGCTGACCAAACTGCGACGCTGTCTTTACGACGCTTGAATGACTGCGATGGCTCCTCACGCACGAGGGGACATGGCCAATACTTAAGAACGACCGGTAATTAGATCCTGTGATACAATCAGGACACATCGGCAACAATGAACCGAGGTAGGCATGGCATTTCAAACCCGCAGCAGGGACCCCCTGCTTGACAGTTCGATGCAGGCGGCGATCGAAAAGCGTGGCAAGGAACTGATTGGGATCTTCCTGATTGGCCTCGGCGTTTTTGTGGCTGCGATGGTTGGCTCCTATACGCCGGATGACCCCAATTGGATGGTCTCTACCGATGCGCCGGTGCAGAATTGGCTTGGCCGCCCTGGGGCCTCGATCGCGGCACCCTTGTTCATGATTGTGGGCTGGGCGGCCTGGAGCCTTGCGCTGACGCCATTGGCCTGGGGCCTGCGGTTCCTACTGCACAGTGGTGAAGACCGCGTGCTTGGTCGGATGATTTTTGCGCCTGTTCTATTGGCTGTGGCCTCTATCTATGCGGCGACCCTGGTACCGGGTGTCGACTGGAAAGCGACCCATAGCTTCGGCTTGGGTGGATTGTTCGGTGATACTGTCATGGGGGCTTTGCTCACACTCTTGCCAGTCAGCTCGCATTTTGCCGTCAAACTGATGTCGTTGTTGATGGCCTTTGGCATGCTGGCGCTTGGGGCTTTTGTTGCTGGGTTCAGCCGGGGTGAAATGTCCCGCGCAGGGCGCTATCTGACTTTGGGTTTTGTGATTATCTACGGTGGTATTGCCAGCCTGCTGGGCCGGGGTGCCACCAGCGGCTTTAGAGCCGCTATGGCGCTGCGTGAACAGCGTCGCGCTGCCAAATTGCAGGCCGAAGAGGACGCCTGGATTGCTGAAGACGATGGCGCGCAGATGTTTGAAAGCTATCCGCAGAGCGGCACTGGTGCAGAGGC
>Ga0193961_1000589_pt1 | contig 13853 bp, 11 predicted proteins | sample FB_4_MG_FD_140371 | JGI IMG/M metagenome (GOLD analysis project Ga0193961, IMG submission 140371) | Microbial mat bacterial communities from the Broadkill River, Lewes, Delaware, United States - FB_4_MG | ecosystem: Environmental > Aquatic > Freshwater > River > Microbial mats | place: USA...
TAGGTGGAGCCCATGATAACTTCGCCATCAGCCAGCAGCTGAGGGGTTTCTGCACCAGCAGACCACCAAACAACACTGTCTTTGATGGTGTCGAGCTTGTTCAGCGCGCGGGTCACACCTTCATCGGTGCCCAGGACGTCATAGATATCGTCCTTCGCAACGCCGTCGCAGTACAGAGCCCACTCCATGTTGTCGATTGGGCGCTTCTGCAGCGAACGCTTGCCTGGGAATTTCGCCAGGTCAAAGATGTCGCAAACAGAGGTAGGTGCCTCGGCGCCAACCAGGTCGGTGCGGTAGCCAAAGGTGGTCGAGTAAACGATCTGAGGCACAAAGCAGTCGGAAACCAGCAGGTCGCCGAAGTCGTCAGAAGCCGAGGTGCCATCGGGGGCAGCGGCGAGATCTTCGTCGTGGTTGATTTCTTCAGCCAGACCTTCGTCGCACAGGCGCATCGCGTCAGAGGCAACAACGTCAACCAGATCCCAAGTCACGTTGCCGGCTTCGTTCATGGCGCGCAGCTTGGCAACCGCTTCCGCTGAGCTTTCGTCCCAAACGGCTTTGACGCCATCGTTTGCTGCGAGATAGGGCTCAACATAAGCTTTGTGCTGGCTCGACTGGTAGGCACCGCCCCAAGATACCAGCGTCATTTCGTTCGCCATATCTTCGGCAAATGCCGCAGGCGCGATCAGCGCCGTGGTCATTGCCAATGCTGACAGTTTTGTCATCTTCATGAGAGATCTCTCCTTGTTGAAAGTCATTTGTTATCTTTTACCCTCCCGGTCATAGTCGCCGGGAGTTGTGCTTTTGTGCGTTGTAGATCAGGCGTCCAGCGCGTGGCAGTCATCGGGCAACCAGCCAATTTCGATCTGCTGACCGGGCTGCAGGCGCACCTGATCTGGCGCGTTCCGTGTCTTGATGATGAACTCATCGTTTCCAGCCACCCGCAAACGGGTGCGGAAAATGTCGCCCATGTAGATGAATTCAAGAACTTCAGCCTTCAGGGTATGAACCCCCTCGGCAAGACGGTCCTTATTGTATTCGACGCGCTCCGGGCGAATGGAAACACGTGTCCGCTCGCCAGGTTTGCTGACATTCACAGGCCGACAATCGATCAGTTCACCGCCATCCAGCTGCACCAGCGCGACGCCGTTGTTGATCTCTTTCACCACGCCTTCCAGCGTGTTGTTTTCGCCAATGAACTGCGCAACAAAACTATTTTGTGGTTCTTCATACAGTTTGTCTGGCGGTGCCAGCTGCTGAATACGGCCATCCTCAAAGACCGCAACCCGGTCCGACATGGTCAGGGCTTCGGTCTGGTCATGGGTCACATAGACCACAGTAATCCCGAGGCGGTGCGCCAGGTGGGTGATTTCAAACTGCATCTTTTCCCGCAGCTGTTTGTCCAGCGCGCCAAGCGGTTCATCCATCAAAACCAGCTCGGGTTCAAACACCAGCGCCCGCGCCAGAGCGATACGCTGCTGTTGGCCACCAGAAAGCTGCGAGGGGCGGCGACCGCCAAAGGCGCCCATTTCCACCATATCCAGAGCGCGCTTTACCTTTTCCTCACGCTCGGACTTGCCCATCTTGCGGACTTCCAGCGGGAAGGAGAGGTTCTCGGCAATGGTCATATGCGGGAACAGGGCGTAGTTCTGAAACACCATGCCAATGCCACGTTTATGCGGCGGGATGTTGTTGATCGAGGTGCCACCAAGGCGAATATCGCCATGGGTTGCCGTCTCAAATCCAGCCAACATCATCAAGCAGGTGGTTTTACCAGAACCCGAGGGCCCCAACATGGTGAGGAACTCACCTTTGGGCATAATGAGGTTCAGATCTTTTACGACAAGGTTCTCACCGTCGTAGCTCTTCTGCACGCGTTCGAATTCTACGAACGCGTCATTATTCGACGCATCAGCCAAAGCAGGCTCCCCGTTTTATGTAATCGGCAGATTGGTTCTGCGCTTCTAGCGTGATGTAAGCATACCCTTAGCAGGGGATGCAACCACATCATCTGATTACCGTTGTTTCTCCAGACTAGGGGCATGTCCTCGCCAGTAAGAACCGACTGCGACCATCAAAGTGATTTTTGCGACAAGTATCGACTTGTTTACGCTAACGCTAGGGAAACCATAAGAGGGCCGGGAGCCAAAACGAGAAGAAAGCCCCGCACCCTCTTTGGTGCGGGGCCATTTTGAGGCTCTGGCCCGGCCCTTCACCCTTAGGCCCCGCCACAGCTGCCGCAGCAGGTTGCGCCAGGGCAATGGCGACCTGCTGCAATTTAGGCGCTCGTTTTCCAGAACACCTGCGCTTTAGGCACTTTGCAAAAGGCCTTTCTCCTGCAAAATCTCATAGCACTCATCCAGAGAGGTGCGGGCGCGGGCAATCAATACGTCGATCTCTTCTGGCGTGATGACCAGCGGTGGCGAAATAATCATCCGATCCCCAACATGCCGCATCACCAGGTTATTGGCAAAACAGCGTTCGCGGCAAATAAACCCAACCGTTCCCGCATCAGGAAAGGCTGCGCGCGTCGCCTTGTTTGGGGTCAAAGCAACCGACCCCATCATGCCAACGATCTTAGCCTCGCCCACCAGCGGATGATCAACCAATGATTCCCACTTCTCTTTCAGATAGGGACCAGCAACATCCTGAACGTGGCTGACAACATTCTCTTCTTCAAGAATACGCAGGTTTTCCAGCGCCACAGCAGACGCGACGGGATGACCAGAATAGGTATAGCCGTGATTGAACTCATCCGAGGCAATAACAGCGGCTACTTCATCACTGACAATCGAGCCACCAATAGGCGCGTAGCCAGAGGACAGCCCCTTGGCGATGGTCATGATATCCGGACGGATACCCATGGTCTGTGACCCGAACCAATTGCCAGTCCGACCAAAGCCACAGATGACTTCATCTGCGATCAGCAGGATTTCATATTTGTCGCAGATCCGCTGAATTTCAGGCCAGTATGTGGCAGGCGGCACAATAACACCGCCAGCGCCCTGGACGGGCTCGGCGATGAAGGCAGCAACGCGGTCCTCGCCCAGTTCCAGAATCGCCGCTTCCAGCTCCTGTGCCCGCTTCAGACCAAAATCATCCTCAGGCGTGTCACCCCCTTCGGCCCACCAATGAGGCTGGTTAATGTGATGAATGTCAGGGATCGGCAGGCCGCCCTGCTCATGCATAGCACTCATCCCGCCCAACGAGCCGCTGCCGACAGAGGAGCCGTGATAGGCATTTTTGCGACTGATGATGATGGATTTTGTCGGCTTGCCCTTCAGCGCCCAATAGTGCCGCACCATGCGGATATTGGTATCATTGGCTTCCGATCCAGACCCAGCAAAGAACACATGATTCAGATCCCCCGGCGCCAGCTCGGCAATTTTGGCGGCCAGAGCAATCGCAGGCACATGGGTGGTCTGGAAGAAAGTGTTGTAATAGGGCAGCTCGCGCATCTGACGTGCGGCAACGTCAGCCAGCTCATCGCGGCCATAACCGATATTGACGCACCACAGGCCCGCCATCGCATCTAGGATCTGGTTGCCCTCGCTATCGGTCAGCGTCACGCCCGACGCCCGAGTAATGATACGGCTGCCTTTTTCGGCCAGTTCCCCGTTGGCAGTAAAAGGGTGCATATGGTGGGCGGCATCCAGAGCCTGCAATTCGGCTGTGGGCATGTGATTGGTGATCGCGTTCATCAGGCAGACTCCATCAATGAGAGATTGCGCCCAGAATATGATCAAATTTCACCTTGTCAATCGAATCAGTTGGCACCGCCTAACCCTTGACTTACCTGCTCCATGCCCTGCGCCACGTCTTTTTCCATGGCCTGCGCCACTTTTTCTGGCTCCCCTCGGCGCATCGCTTCGATGATGTCCTTATGCCGGTCTGGGAAGCTCTGGGTACCAAAGCGCCCACAGACCACCCGCAGTGAAGGACCAAACCGTAGCCAAAGCCGGTCGGCAAGATCTGCCATGATGGGGGCATTGGCGCAGGCGTAGAGCTCAGAATGGAAGCTGTAATTTTGCACCAAATAGCCCGCGATATCCCCGGCAGAGATAGCCCGGTCCAAGGCGATATCAATCGCTTCCAACCGGGCAATCTGCACCGCATTCATCCGCAGGGATGCCCGGCGAGCCAGCTCAGACTCTATTGTTTTCCTTACAAAACTTAGCTCATCAATATCCGCGGAGCTCAGAACCGGCACCGAAACTCGGCGGTTACCCTGAAACATCAGCGCCCCATCTGAAATCAATCTGCGAATGGCTTCGCGCACTGGGGTCATACCCGCCCCAAGGGACTCCGTTAGCCCCTGAATGGTAACCGCCTGCCCTGGCGCCAGCTCTCCAAATAGGATCTGCGCCCGCAGTTGTTGATAGACGATCTCATGGGCCGGTAGTTTTGGCCCCTCATCGGGGTCAGTCTGGCCGGACTGAGCTACTGTTTTGGTCATCGACACTTGCGGTTTTCCTCCTAAATTTTGGGCAGCTTGCACGAAGTTCTGCCCGGTGGAAACATAAACAGTATTGCCGAATGAGGCAAAACTTGATCAAATCTAGGTCAGCCGGGCCAACACCGGTACCCACAGGGAGATAACAATGACACTCAAAATGATGACAACGACCGCTCTTGTCGCATTGCTCGGCTCCGCAGCCATGGCCGAAGAAGTACGCGTCTACAACTGGTCTGACTATATTGATGAAGCACTGCTGGAGAAGTTCGAAACCGAAACCGGTATCAAACTGATCTATGATGTCTTCGACAGCAATGAATTGCTGGAAACTAAAATGCTGGCAGGTGGCTCCGGGTATGATGTGGTGGTGCCCAGTGGCACATTCCTACAGCGCCAGATCATGGCGGGCGCATTCCAAAAGCTGGACATGTCCAAACTGCCTAACCACAAAAACATGTGGGATGTCGTGGAATCTCGCACCGAACAATACGATCCGGAAAATGCCTATTCCGTCAACTATATGTGGGGGACCACTGGCATCGGCGTAAACGTCGGCAAAGTGAAGGAACTGCTGGGCGACGACGCTCCGATCAACTCACTTGAGCTGGTTTTCAACCCCGCAAATATGGAAAAACTGGGCGAGTGTGGTGTGCATTTCCTAGATGCGCCCGCCGAAATGATCCCAGCTGCGTTGAAATATATCGGCGAAGACCCCGACAGCCATGACCCCGAAGTACTGGCCAAGGCCGAAGCTGTCTTTATGGGTATTCGTCCCTATATCCAGAAATTCCACTCTTCCGAGTATATCAATGGCCTGGCAAATGGTGACATTTGTGTCGCCGTTGGTTGGTCTGGAGATGTTCTGCAGGCGCGGGACCGAGCCGCCGAAGCAGAGAACGGTGTCGAAATCGCCTACCATGCGGCTGTCGAGGGCGCGCAGATGTGGTTTGACCAAATGGCAATTCCTGTCGACGCCCCCAATCCAGATGCCGCGCATGTGTTCCTGAATTTCATCATGGATCCAAAGAACATGGCAGATGCATCAAACTATGTTTACTACGCCAACGGCAACAAGGCATCGCAAGAGTTCCTGGTCGAAGACGTGATTGGCGATCCAGCCATCTACCCGGATGAGGCCACATTGGCGAACCTCTTCACCACCACACCCTATGCCCCCAAGGTGCAGCGTGTCGTGACCCGCATGTGGACCAAAATCAAATCCGGCACCTAATCGTCTGGAAATCTGATCTGGCAGGGCGTGACGCTACGCCCTGCCCCTTGCCTTATTGCACCAAACGTCTGATCCCGCGCGGCTAAGCAGCCTGCACCAGTCAGACCCTTCGGGGGAAGAAGCTTGACCAGTCCTGTATTCGAACCCTGGAACGATCCCGAGGCCAAGCCCTTGATCCAGTTCCAGAACGTCACCAAACGCTTTGGTGACTTCACGGCGATCGACGACCTGACCATCGGCATCTACGAGAAAGAGTTCTTTGCGCTGCTGGGCCCCTCGGGCTGCGGCAAGACCACCATGATGCGGATGCTGGCGGGGTTTGAAACCCCAACCGAGGGCAGCATCTATCTGGCTGGACAGGACATGGCGCCTGTGCCCCCAAACAAACGCGCCACCAATATGATGTTCCAATCCTATGCGCTGTTTCCGCATTTGAGTATCTGGGAAAACATTGCCTTTGGCCTGAAACGCGAAGGCATGGCCAAGCCTGAGATCAGCGACCGTGTGAATGAAATGCTGCGCCTGACCCGGCTGGAGAAATTTGCCAGCCGCAAGCCACACCAGATATCGGGCGGTCAGCGTCAGCGGGTTGCTCTGGCGCGCTCTCTTGCCAAAAAGCCCAAACTTCTGCTGCTGGATGAACCCCTTGGCGCGCTGGACAAAAAGCTGCGCCAGGACACCCAGTTTGAGCTGATGGACATTCAGGAAAAGACTGGAACCACCTTTGTCATTGTAACCCATGATCAGGAAGAAGCGATGACCGTCGCCAGCCGCGTTGCCGTTATGGACAACGGCAGGATCATTCAGGTCGCCACCCCGGACCGGATCTATGAGACCCCAAACTCGGTCTATGTTGCTGATTTTATCGGTGAAGTGAACATAATCGACGGCATCGCCACACCAAATGGCGAAGAGAGCTATTCTGTCGCCTGGAAAGACGGACAAGCCCCGCTGAACGTTAAATCGCCAAGTACCTTCTCCGATGGCCAGAGCTGCCATCTGGCGATACGCCCGGAGAAGGTCACCATCAATGCGGAGAAACCCACCGGGGCCGATAACGTAGTGGAAGGCAAGATCCTCGACATTGCCTATCTCGGCAATCTGTCGACCTACCATGTTGAATTGCCCTCTGGTGCAGTGATCAAGGCTCAAAGCGCCAATACCCGCCGAATTTCACGTCGTGCCTTCACATGGGAAGACACTGTCTGGCTGTCCTGGACCGCCACGGCAGGCGTTCTCTTGGCTGAATGATGCGCCGCTTTACCCTGATTGCTATCCCCTATCTTTGGCTCTTGGCGCTGTTCCTGGTGCCTTTTGTCATCGTCTTTAAGATCTCGCTTTCCGATGTGGCCTTGGCCCGCCCGCCCTATACCCCCCACTTTGACTGGGCCGCTGGTATTTGGGCCTTTCTATCAGAGCTGGATTTTGAAAACTTCGTCTGGCTGACCCAGGATGATCTCTACTGGAAAGCCTATCTCAGCTCACTCAAGATCGCTGTTATTTCAACGCTGCTAACGCTGCTGGTGGGCTATCCCATGGCCTATGCTATGGCGCGCGCGCCACAGGAATGGCGTGCGACCCTGATGATGTTGGTGATCCTGCCGTTCTGGACCTCTTTCCTGATCCGGGTCTATGCTTGGATGGGCATTCTGTCGAACGAGGGCTTTCTCAATCAGTTTTTACTGTGGACCGGGATAATTTCAGAGCCGCTGACAATCCTGAACACCAATACAGCCGTCTATATTGGCATCGTCTACACCTATCTGCCTTTCATGATCCTGCCGATATATGCCGCTCTGGAGCGGCTTGACGAATCCCTCATTGAGGCCGCTGAGGATCTAGGCTGCTCCCGCCTTTCGGCCTTTTGGCTGGTGACTATCCCGCTGTCCAAAACCGGCATCATCGCTGGCTGTTTTCTGGTCTTTATCCCCGTATTGGGCGAATTCGTTATTCCTTCGCTCCTCGGTGGATCCGATACGCTGATGATCGGCAAGGTCCTGTGGGAAGAGTTCTTCTCCAACCGCGACTGGCCCGTGGCCTCGGCCGTGGCGGTGGTTCTGTTGCTGCTCCTGATCATCCCCATCGTGCTGTTCCAGCGCAACCAGCAGAAACAGCAGGAGGCCGAGCAATGAAACGTATGAGCTGGTTCAATACCGTTTCGCTGACACTTGGCTTTGCCTTTCTCTATGTGCCGATGCTGATCCTGGTGATCTACAGTTTCAATGAAAGCAAACTGGTCACTGTCTGGGCCGGGTTCTCGACCAAATGGTACGGCGAGTTGATGCAGAACGAGGCCTTTCTCAGTGCCGCCTGGGTGACCATTAAAGTGGCGGTGATATCGTCAACCATCGCAACGGTTCTGGGCACAATGGCGGCCTATGTGCTGGTGCGCGGTGGACGGTTTATGGGACGCACCCTGTTTTCCGGCATGATCTACGCACCGCTGGTGATGCCGGAAGTCATCACTGGCCTGTCGCTGCTTTTGCTGTTCATCGGCATCGGCTTGGATCGGGGTGTCCTGACCATCGTGCTGGCCCATACAACCTTTTCCATGTGCTATGTCTCGGTGGTGGTGTCCTCGCGGCTGGTGACCTTCGACAGGTCGCTGGAAGAGGCCGCGCTGGATCTTGGTTGCTCTCCTTCTGAGGCCTTCCGGCTGGTCACCCTGCCGATCATTGCGCCCGCGGTCATTTCAGGCTGGCTGTTGGCCTTTACCCTGTCGCTGGACGATCTGGTCATCGCCTCCTTTACCTCTGGGCCTGCGGCGACAACGCTACCGATCAAGATCTATTCGGCGGTGCGCCTAGGCGTCTCTCCTGAAATCAATGCCCTCTCGACCCTGATGATTGCAATTGTCACCATAGGCGTCCTCACCGCTTCTCTGGTCAACAAGCGCCAGATCGTACGGCAACAGCGTGAAGAAAAAGAGGCTGGGCGCAACTAATGCGAAGGATCTTTTCCGACTACGCCTATGGCCCCGCGCCACGCGAAAACTGCTGGTGGGATGAAACCGTGGATGCGCCCCTCTGGCCGCGGCAGGCCGGGGAGCTGAATGTTGATGTCGCCGTCATTGGCGGCGGCTTTACCGGCGTGTCGGCAGCGCTGCACCTGGCAGAAACCGGCACCAGCGTTGCGGTTTTGGAGGCAGAGACACCCGGCTGGGGGGCTTCCGGGCGCAATGGCGGCTTTTGCTGCCTGGGCGGGACCATGCTGTCGGGCACTGCCATGCAGCGCAAATACGGCCAGCAAGCCACCGAAACCTACGCTGCTGGAGAATTGGCAAGCATCGAATTGGTGCGCAGCCTGCTGGAGCGCCACGGGATAGAGGCGGACACGCATTCCAAGGGTGAAACCCGGATGGCCCACAGCCCCCGTGCCATGGCCGCCCTGCGCCGAGAGGCGGATCAGATCGCAGCGGCAGGGAACACGCCCCAACTGCTGGAAAAGGAGGATCTTGCAGCGCAGGGGATGAGCGGAACCTTCTTTGGTGCGCTGACAACACCTGTTGGCTTTGGCCTCAACCCGCGCAAGTACCTCTTTGGCATCGCCCACGCCGCCGAAGATGCTGGTGCCAAGCTGTTCCAATACAGCCCTGTGACCAAACTGGCACCCACCTCTGGCGGGCATATCCTGACCACCCCAAGCGGGCAAGTGCGCGCCAAAAAGGTCATCATTGCTACCAATGGGTACTCTTGGGATGGGCTGCCAAAGTGGCTGTCCGGGCGTTATCTCCCGGCCCAATCAACCGTCATGGTGACCCGCCCACTGAGCGAAGACGAGCTACAGGCGCAGGGTTGGTTCAGCGATCAGATGGCCTATGACACCCGCAACCTGCTGCATTATTTCCGTCTGATGCCAGACAGGCGCTTTCTCTTCGGCATGCGCGGCGGTCTGTTTGCCTCTCCCCGTGCAGAGGCCTCTATTCGGCGGCTTTTGCGCAGCCATTTTGAGGCACTATTCCCCGATTGGCGCGAGGTTGAGGGCACACATTTCTGGTCTGGAATGGTCTGTATGGCGCGTAATTTGGTGCCCTTTGTCGGTCCGATACCGGATAATCCCGGTCTTTTTGCTGGGTTGTGTTACCATGGAAATGGCGTTGCCATGGGCAGCTATGCTGGGCGTTTGTTGGCGGATCTGACGCAGGACAAGATACCCGACCTCCCGTATTCCCGCGCACTGCAGGTCATGTATCGCTTCCCCTTTGGCCGTGCCAGGCGAATTCTTATGCCACCGTCCTATGCAGTTTTGGGGCTGATGGATTGATCCATAGCCGCCAGCTCCAGATCACAGGCCTGCCTGTCCTTTGGATTTCCCCGTCTGCAGCGCCAAAGGCAATAGGCTGCCATACGCCAATGAAACCAAGGCTTTAACGATAGGTAACGCCCGACCACGCGCGGGTCGGGGTAGGCGGAAAGAAAGGCCTCTTCCTCAGCCTGTGACAGCACCGCGCCTCTATAAAGAAACTGCATGGCCGGCGACAGAAACAGCGCCAGATCCTCGCTTGGGTCGCCAATTTGCGGGCATTGCCAGTCAATCAGCGTCAGCGTGCCATCATGGGCCAGTAGGTTCCCTGGCACAGGATCGCCATGGATCAACGCCAATTGTTTTAGAGGAGGCACCTGACCAATTGGGCACCTCCGTTGCAGCTCAGCAACCAAATCGGTCGTCAACGCGCAGTGAGAGAGAATTGCATTCCCCTGCGCCTCCAGCTCAGCGCTGCCATTGACGCCTAATGGCAGACCGCCGAACTCTGGTTGGTCATGCAACCGTCCCAAAAGCTGGGCCACATGGCCGCTATCCTGCTGCCACGGCGCGCCGGTGATGTGACCATAGATCAACCAATCATGGCCCTCAAAACAACCCGCGCCTTGCAAAGGCGGAACCATGCCGGTCCCGGACAAGGCCGCCAGGGCTGCGGCCTCTCTCGCCGGATCATTATCGAACAGCGGGTTATCATCCTGTTTCAAATAGAGTTTTATGACGAGGTCGCCAACCCGCCAGACCCGGTTGGATCGCCCCCCCTGCAAGGGAATAGGCGCAGCGGCCACCAGCCCCTGCGCCTTGAGCGATTGGAAAAACCGCTGATCAAATTCAGTATCCAAGTCTTGCAGGACGTCACACTCCGCTTTGGGCAGCTCCGTTCTTGGGGAGCAACATCTCTAGACCCTGCGGCGCCGTTTGGATCAAGCCTCTTCTTGTTCCATTTGTTCTGCTCCGGGGTCGCGCAGCGCTGTGACCGAGGTCGCCAAGATTGCAAAGCCGGTTTCGTTGATCAAGACAACATCACTGCCTGCCAATTGGGTTTCCTGCACCGTGGTATAGACCTCGGCCATCTCAGCCAAGACAACCTCTCCATCCACCGAGCTTTCGACGATGAAAGTATAATCCCCTGCCGGAACGGTATCCCCGTCAAAGCCAGTCCCGTCCCAATCATAGGGCTCTGCACTGACTGGCAGCGAGATGCGGTTGACTTCATCCCCATCTGCATTTCGGACCACAAGCGTAACTTCATCCGCCGCAGCTGCAGGGTTGGGAGACACATTGACCGGGGTGGACCCGTCAAATTTTGCAGCTGTGGCAGCACGCACTTCCATGCCAACCCAGCCGGTCAGGGCCGCCATGTTGCCCAGTCCCAGCTGCTCCAACGCAGACCCCAGGTTATCATTGGTCAGAACCTGCTGCTCAACCATGGAGAATTCCGCGAGCTGAGAGGCGTATTCTGTGTTGTCCATTGGCTCCGTGGGGTCCTGATACTTGGCCTGTGCCGTCAATAGCTTGATGAAAGTATCAAAATCAGAGGTTAGATTGGTGCCCCCCCCAGCGGAGGCGCTGTTAGCTGTCGCTGTATTGTAGTTGGTGCCAGAAACTTCTGTCGTCATCACTTAGACCCTCATGTCCACGCCGGCATTTCCAAACCGGAGGTGTTGTACCTGTTTTTCTGCAAGCTCAGACGCTACCAGGTCATCCAATTCGTCTGTGTTGGATGATGTGCCCATGCCAGATGCGCTCTCGCCTTCGCTACTGGTCTGGCCGCCCGAAGCGCCGCCGCCATTGAATTCAAACGAGACGTTTTCAAAACCCATCTTACGGAACTCATCCGCCAGCTCATGAATATGGCGGCGCATCAAATCACCGGTTTCGGCCCGCTCGGTCTGAATAACAACAGTGATTCCCGTCTCGCTGGTGGAGACCCGCATTTTGACCCGCCCCAACTCTTCGGGGTTCAGAGCCACATCAACATTGCGCTCCCCCTTGGCAAAAAAGGCCTGGGCCAGTTGCACCGCAACCAACCGGGGTGTTTCCGGGCGATGTACGGTTCCCGGCTGAACCACAGCCTCAGTCAAGAGTTGTGACAAACCCGGCAGATCTGGTGTGAGATCAGCGCTCAGCAGTTGCGCCTCGCCCCCAAGGCCAGCACCAGCGCCAGAGGCGTCACCGGCAAGCATCTGGGCGGCAAAGGCCTGCTGCACGGCGCTAATCTGCGCAGCTGCAGCTGTCGTCGGTTTGGGGGCTGTGTTCGCGGGTGATGCATTACCAGAGACTACGGCCTGCGCGTCACGGGCTTCGCGGGCCCGCCCCTCCGCCCGACGCCCTGGCTCAGTGGTCGGCGTGCCACGGGATTGGCTCGCAGCTGCCGCTGCCTGTGCCTCTCCTGAGCTTGCGGATTTAGCATTTGCCGTCGACTGAGAGGTCTCTGTCGCATTGTCAACTGCGGCCTCATCCGCCGCTGCACCTTCCGCTAGGGTCGTCTCATCCGGCCCAGAGGTCTGTGTTACGGGCGCAGATCCCGCCCCTGCGGCGCGCTGCTCGCTACGGCGAATCGCTGCGTCTTGGGCGCGAGTAACAGCAGATGCCGCTGTTGACTGCTCTGGAAGCTTGTCGCCCAGCTCCGCATCCGATGCCCCTGCCTGTGCTGTATCATCTGCATTGATCACAGCCTCAGCCGGTGCGGTGCCGGTTTGAACTGTGGTCTTAGAAGACTGAGCAGAGGTCTGTCCCGTGGGAGCAGCTAAACCAGCTGCAACTTGGGTACTGGCAGTGGATTGCGTCGCACGGGGCACATTTGTGCTTTCGCCTTCAGCACTGTCGCCCTGTGCTGCGGGAACCTCATCCGCCAGCGGCGTTGCATTTTCGCCCCCCTGCTCCGCGGCGACAGCCCCCTGCGCACCAACAGCGCCCACGGGTTTCTGAGCCCGGGCAGTGGCATCAGGGTCCACAGCGGTTTTTGCAATATCAGGCTTTCCATCAACGCCCTGAGCAATCCCTACAGGGGGAATTTCTGTCTGTTGCGCTGCAACCTCTACGGCAGCAGGCAGCGCGGTATCGGATACAGAATCAGTGTCCAAAACGTCTGTATCGGCGCTCTTCACCGCACCTTCGGGGGTCGATAGGTCAGTTTCTAAAGAGATTTTGCCCTCGGTCGAGGTCTCACTCATGCCGACCTCAGCAGCGGTTTCCCCATCACTCGCATCCCGAGCAGAGCGCGGTGTCTCTGCCTCTTGAGCTGCGGATTTACCAGCATTGGGCCGCTTCTGATCAACGTCTTTAGATCGACCATCCGCCTCTCGCTGCTCAGCTGCTTTTTCAGCCTGCTTGGAGCGCTCTTTTTCAGACGCCAGCTTTGCCTCATCTCTTCGGGCACGATCATCCATGTGATCGGAAAAGCTGCGGGTTGTTTGCTGCCGTTGGGGGCTTTCTGTCGCCTTAACGCCAACTGGGTCAGTCGCGCCAGAACGCAGCTGGCCAAGGAGTACATTTGTGAGCATTCGGATTCCAGACATTCTATCTCGATGCCCCCAGCTCTAGAGCAAAGCGGTTACGGTAATTTTAACCGCTCCTGAGGCATTCTCAGAAAAATCAAGCAAATCTGAATTAAAACTGGAGCGAGGTGCAGGATGCCCAATCTAACGACAGTTCATCAGGCGACAACAGCGCCACCCAGGCTTCAACAGCCCACACCGGATGACGCGATTCGCGATGCAGCAAAGAAGTTAGAAGCTTCTTTTCTAACGGAAATGTTGAAATCTGCGGGGCTTGGGAAAAGCCGCGAGGGCCTTGGTGGCGGCGGCGAAGGCGAGGACCAGTTCAGCAGCTTTCTGGTCCGCGCCCAGGCAGAACAGATTACCGAAGCCGGCGGCATTGGCCTCGCCGAATCACTTTATCAAGCAA
>Ga0193961_1000590_pt1 | contig 13838 bp, 9 predicted proteins | sample FB_4_MG_FD_140371 | JGI IMG/M metagenome (GOLD analysis project Ga0193961, IMG submission 140371) | Microbial mat bacterial communities from the Broadkill River, Lewes, Delaware, United States - FB_4_MG | ecosystem: Environmental > Aquatic > Freshwater > River > Microbial mats | place: USA...
AAAGTACCTTTTATCTTAAAATAAACTAAAAGTCTAATATTTTACTTATAGTGAAAGCTCTCAATGGGTTATATATTACTGTGAATAACAGTATATTTAAATTTTATCGGATTTACCTAAGAAAAAGCCCTTATATAAGGCATATTAAGTAATTATTTATTAAAATTAAGCTAAAATTAACCTCTTATTTTAGATGATAGTATGGTTTAGTACAGTGTTATAGAGGATTTTATATCTCATTAAGAGATTTGTAACCTTCTAGTAAAGATTCTGTTCTTTGTAAATTTACATTTTATATCTCATTAAGAGATTTGTAACAGTTTGGTATCTGCTAACCTGTAAGAGATGTTGTCATTTTATATCTCATTAAGAGATTTGTAACAAAATGAATATAAAAGACATTCAAAGAAATATTGATTTTATATCTCATTAAGAGATTTGTAACTATACTTAGATGGTGTCGTTACAACAAATAAAGAATTTTATATCTCATTAAGAGATTTGTAACAAGTATGCAGGGATATTTGGGGGAGCAGTACTTGTATTTTATATCTCATTAAGAGATTTGTAACTAAAGCAAGAGAAAACAAAAGGTAGTCTAAGACCATTTTATATCTCATTAAGAGATTTGTAACAATGAACTAAAAACCAAAAACACAAAGAAAAAAATTTTATATCTCATTAAGAGATTTGTAACCTTATACCGCATACACTTTCGCTGGGGAAAGAAATTTTATATCTCATTAAGAGATTTGTAACCAAATATAAATAAAGAAAAATATCAACAAGAGCATTTTATATCTCATTAAGAGATTTGTAACACTAAAAAAAGGAACATTTAAATAGTGAAAAATCGCATTTTATATCTCATTAAGAGATTTGTAACTGTAATAAGTGCTGTTTGGATATTTTTTAATCAATTTTATATCTCATTAAGAGATTTGTAACAGCCCTCCATTGCTGAACCTAAAAGTTTAAATTATTTTATATCTCATTAAGAGATTTGTAACATAGCATTGCTTTCATAGTTGTACCAGCTTGGCATTTTATATCTCATTAAGAGATTTGTAACCCACCACCACCAGCAAATGCCGTACCCCACTTTTATTTTATATCTCATTAAGAGATTTGTAACTCGTGAGTGCTGATAACCTCCAAAGTGAACCTAATTTTATATCTCATTAAGAGATTTGTAACTGTAAGTGGAAGTGCGAACGATAAAACAGAATCTATATTTTATATCTCATTAAGAGATTTGTAACAGAACTAAGTTTGTGGATAACGCTACAAAACTAGATTTTATATCTCATTAAGAGATTTGTAACGCTGATATTATTAGTGAGATGGTGGAATTAGAATATTTTATATCTCATTAAGAGATTTGTAACTTTCTTCGCATATAGTCCCAAATTATTTGCTTTAATTTTATATCTCATTAAGAGATTTGTAACGATAAAACTGGAATTGATGCGGGGGAGCTGATAGAGATTTTATATCTCATTAAGAGATTTGTAACTATGTGCGAATAATAAAGAAATTTCTATTGCAGAAATTTTATATCTCATTAAGAGATTTGTAACAAGCTTCCAAAAGTTCTGTTTGTCTCTCAAGCTCAATTTTATGTCTCATTAAGAGATTTGTAACATCTATCAGCTTCACACTCTTGACCAAAAACAAATTTTATATCTCATTAAGAGATTTGTAACGGCAATGTATGTACTATACAAGTGCAACTGCAATTTTATATCTCATTAAGAGATTTGTAACACTGAATGGGAAAAAGAACTATTTATGCTGAAAATTTTATATCTCATTAAGAGATTTGTAACTTTTTATTTTAATAATAATGTGGATTTTGTTGAGATTTTGAAAATATGATGTTACAAAGTACAACAGTAGTTTAGAATAATTTATGATTTGTATGATATAGGATTGATAGACCACTTATTTATGGGCTATTTTTAGACCAAAAATAATAAGTAAAAGCAACATTAAGATATAATTAGCTTTATGATTAAGAAAGCAACAAAAAAAGATATAATATTTATACGAGATAGGTTTTTGGAAGAGTATAGTGATGCGGTTACAGAATTGAGTTATGCCAATGATTATGAGTTATTAATCGCTATTATACTTTCGGCACAGTGTACAGACAAAAGAGTTAATATAATAACACCTGCACTTTTTTCTCAATATCCTTCAACAGAAGAGTTAAGCCAAGCAAAATTAGAAGATGTCAAGATGTTATTAAAAAGTTGTAGTTTTTTTAATAATAAAGCAAAAAACATTATTAAAATGGCTCAAAGTGTAGAGGAAAATCATATGGGTATTATTCCTCATGATACAAAAGAGCTTATGAAATTAGCAGGTGTCGGAAATAAAACAGCCAATGTTTTTATGATAGAAGCAGATGGAGCAAATTTGATGGCTGTGGATACTCATGTATTTCGTGTTTCTCATAGATTAGGCTTGAGCGATGGAAAAACAGTTGAACAAACTGAAGTGCAACTTGTGAAAAAACTCAAAGAGGATCTCCATATATTTCATCAAGCGATGGTATTGTTTGGGAGATATATCTGTAAAGCTGTCAAACCTGAGTGTGAAAAATGCTTTTTAACTGAAGTGTGTAAAACAAAAGAAACATTTAGGGTAGGGTGAGTTATGAGATATTTATCTTTCGTCTTAATGGGTCTTGTTTTATTTGTAGCTACGGGGTGTAGTACCAAAACAGATCCTTTAGTGCAAAAAACAGTTCAAAATCCAACAGAATCACAAGAGCAAAATAAAAGTAATATGGATAATGATGAAGATGCATTTTTGGATGAGTTTGAAGAGGAGATGCAAATAGAAACAAAATCAGATCCTTTCTCCTCATACAATAGAGTTATGACAGAATTTAACGATGGTTTATTTGAGTATGTTGTTAGCCCTGTTGCAAGAGGGTATAAAACAGTAGTTCATAAAGAGATACGATTAAGTGTAGGTAATTTTTTTCACAATATTTTATACCCTGTACGGCTTATAAATAATCTTTTGCAAGGAAAGTTTCAAAATAGTGTAGAGGAAACAGGGCGATTTGTAGTAAATACAACGGTTGGTATCTTTGGATTGTTTGATCCTGCAAAGAGCTATTTTGAATTGGAAGCACATGAAGAAGATTTTGGTCAAACGCTAGGATTTTATGGAGTAGGTACTGGTCCGCATATAGTATTGCCTTTTTTTGGTCCATCAAATTTACGAGATATGGTGGGTTTATATCCTGATTCTGTGATTGATCCTATAGAATACCACCATCATAGAGGATATAATCTTACAAATAGTTATGGAGAATCTCTTCTAGTCAAGATATATGGAAGACTCAACTATGTGTCTTTGCATCAGGGTGAATATGAAAAACTCAAGAAAGATTCTCTTGATTTATATCCTTATTTGCGAGATGTATACGAACAATATAGAGAACAAAAAATAAAGGAATAAAATGAAAAAATTACTACTATGTATAATGATATTGTTGACAGTATCTCAAAATGTTGTTGCGAATGAACAAATAGTGTTGAAGAATCATTTTCTTGATAATATTGAAAAGGTTATTACTATAGTTAAAGATAAAAGTTTAGATAAAGTACAAAGAAATAGTAAAATAGTACAAACATTGACACCTATGTTTGATTTTACTTTGATGGCAAAATTGAGCCTTGGAAAAGTATGGAAACAATTAAGCAAAAAAGATCAAAACAAATTTGTTACTTTGTATGTAGAAAGAATGAAACAATCATACTCTTCCAAAATAGATGCTTATAGTGATGAAAAAGTTGAAGTAACTCAAATAAAACAATCTAAAAGTAATAGAATAGAACTGATTACAAATCTTGTAAGTAAAGAAAATAAACTTGAAGTCTCTTATAAGTTTTATAAACCAAAAAATCTTAAAATGGATAAAGATAGATGGCTTATTTATGATGTTGTTATTGTAGGGGTAAGTATCTTAAAAACGGACAAAGCACAGTTTCGAGAATTTTTACAAACAAAAAGTATACAAGAGTTGATGATACAGATAAAGCTATAAGGGGATGATAGCAACACTTTATCGTGATTATTTTTTAAAATATCCAAAATATTTTTTTGTATTTATTATTTCTATTATGATAGTGATGCTTTCTTTTGCTTTAAAGTTAGAGATAGATGCAAGTGCAGAGACTCTTTTATTAGAAGGTGATAAAGATTTAGAATTTACACGACAAATAGGCAAAAGATTTACAGCACCTGATTTTTTGGTAGTCACTTATAGTATAAAAGATGATCTATTAAGTGATACAAATATTCAAAATATCCAAAATCTAAGCGATCAATTTGAACAACTTAATAGTGTAAAATCTATCACTTCAATTCTTACTGTACCTTTATTACAATCACCTCCTCGTCCTATCAAAGAGCTTGTAAAAGATGTGAAAACTCTCAAGAGTGATGGGATTGATAAGATACTAGCAAAACAAGAATTTTTGCAAAGTGCAATCTACAAAAAGAATCTTGTGAGTGAAGATTTTAAAACAACAGTCATAATGCTGAATCTTAAAAGAGATGAAAAATATTTTGATCTTATCAACAAGAGAGATAAGTTTATCAAATTAAAAAAACTGCATGTATTAACTAATATACAAAAAGTAGATTTTGAAAATACAAAAAAAGAGTTAAAACAATATAGAGATACTATCCGCTTACAAAATCATCAACTTATAGTAGATATACGAAAAATAAAAGATCAGTTTGAACATAGCCATGAGTGTATTCTCCATTTGGGTGGTGCGAATATGATAGCTGATGATATGGTAGAGTTTGTCAAAAATGACCTAAGTACTTTTGGTTATGTTATTGTTGGACTTTTAGTGCTTGTTTTATATCTTTTATTTCGAGAGATACGATGGGTAGTTTTACCATTATTTATTTGTAGTGTTTCTATTATTATCACAAGTGGTTTTTTAGGATTGTTTTCGTGGGAAATTACGGTGATATCTTCGAATTTTATCTCATTGCAGTTGATTATGAATATCTCTTTAGTGGTACATCTCATTATAAAATATAAAGAACTTTTAGTCTTAAATCCAAATGATTCACAAAAAGAGTTACTTTTGCAAACAGTTACCCAAATGTGGAAACCATCATTTTTTGTAGTGATTACTACAATAGCAGGATTTAGTTCTTTGGTTTTTTCTGGTATTTTACCTATCATTACTTTTGGCTGGATGATGAGTGTAGGCATTGTGGTATCTTTAGTAACTACTTTTATCTTATTTCCCATAGTGTTGATGTTTTTCAGAAAGAGTACAATAAATACTTTACAAAAAGATAAAAAATCATTTACACTTAGTATTGCTTATATTGTTTTTCATTATAAAAAAACTATTTTATTGATAACATTTTTAATAGTATGTTTTTCAGTATCGGGAGCTTTGCAATTAAGAGTAGAAAATAGTTTTATCGATTATTTTAAAAAAGATACTCAGATTTATCAAGGAATGAAACTCATTGACCAAAAGTTAGGAGGGACAACTCCCCTTGATGTGGTTATTACTTTTAAAAACAAAAGTGATGAGATCAAAACCATCGAAATATTTGATGAAAGTTCTGTGGATGAAGAACTTGAAAGTTTTGAAGATGAGTTTGAAATAAATGAAGCAGATCAAAAACAATACTGGTTTACACAATCAAAAATGGATAAAATACGAGAAGTTCATAATTATTTAGATTCGTTAGCACCAATTGGTAAAGTATTATCTTTGGCTACACTAATGGAAGTTGGAAAATCTTTAAATGAAGGCAAAGAGTTAGATGGATTAACACTTGCTCTGATAAATAAAGAGTTACCTCTAAAATATAAAAAAATTATTTTGAATCCGTATGTAGATATAGATAATAATATGGCAAGAATTAGTACAAGAGTGATAGATAGTTTACCTTATCTTCAAAGAGATCAACTCCTCAAAACAATAGATAAAGATCTTAGAAAGATAATCAATAAGGATTTTGAAGAGTATAAAATCTCAAATCTTTTAGTGATTTATAATAATATGTTACAGTCTCTGTTTGATTCTCAAATAAAAACGATTGGCTTAGTAGTGCTTATTTTATTTATTATGTTTTTACTTTTATTTAAAAATTTAAAAATAGCACTGGTTGCTATAATTTCAAATATTGTACCTGTTGGAGTGATATTTGGTTTTATGGGTTGGATGAATATTCCACTGGATATGATGACTATAACTATTGCAGCTATTAGCATAGGAATTGCAGTAGATGATACGATTCATTATATTCATAGATTTAGATTAGAGTATACAAAAACAGATGACTTGAAACTTTCTATACAAAATGCACATCAAAGTATAGGGCAGGCTATGTTTTATACTTCTACTATTATTATGATAGGTTTTTCTATTTTAGTGCTCTCTAGTTTTATTCCTACGATCTATTTTGGTCTTTTAACTGTGTTGGCAATGTTTATGGCAATTGTTGCGGATCTTCTACTTTTACCCGTTTTATTATTAATAATACGAAAAAAGTAGCATTTTTTATTACTATTCTTCACACTTTTGATATTTTATCACAGATAAGTACTCTTAATTACACATTTGGTACCAGAATTAACTAGAATATTAACAGAGATATTTAATATATCATCATATCAATAATAGGAAAAAAAGTATGTTAGTATTCATTTTAAATGCAGGAAGTTCGTCGTTAAAGTACCAGTTAATGAACCCAGTTACAAAAGAAGTTATGGCTGTAGGTCTTTGTGAAAGAATAGGAATTGATGGTGTTTTAAAACATGAGTTTGGTGATGATCAAAAGTTAAAATTAGATGTAGCTATGCCTACACATAAAGAAGCTATAGAGTTAGTTTTAAAAACATTATGTGAGGGTGAAGGGAAAGTTATTGATTCAATCAATGATATTGATGCTATTGGACATAGAGCGGTTCATGGTGGAGAAAAATTTGCTTCATCTGTAATGGTTTCACCAGAAGTTATAGATGCAATGAAAGAATTGATCCCTTTAGCTCCTTTACACAATCCTGCTAATATTATGGGTATGGAAATTTGTCAACAATTAATCCCTGGTAAACCTAATGTAGCTGTTTTTGATACAGCATTTCACCAAACTATGCCTGATTATGCATATATGTATGCTTTACCATATGACCAATATACAAAACATGGTATTAGAAAATATGGTTTTCATGGAACTTCTCACTATTTTGTTTCAAATGAAGCTCAGGGAATGTTAGACAAAAAACATAATACAAGAGTGATTGTATGTCACTTAGGAAATGGTTCTTCTGTATCAGCTGTGTTAAATGGTAAATGTATCGATACATCTATGGGTCTTACTCCTGTTCAAGGTCTAATGATGGGTACAAGAGCTGGTGATGTAGGTGCTGGAGCACTTTCTTATATGATGAATAAAGAAGATTTGACTATTGATCAAGCACTTGATGTAATGAATAAAAAATCAGGAATTTTAGGTATTTCAGGGCAGTCTTCAGATTTAAGAGAAGTTCTTGAGGGTATGCAAGCTGGTGATGATAGATGTAGATTGGCTGTTGAGATGGTAGCATATAATATCAAAAAATATGTTGGTGGATATGTTGCTGCACTTGATGGTATTGATGCATTATGTTTTACAGGTGGTATTGGTGAAAATTCAGCATTAATCAGAGAAATAGTATGTGCTGGTCTTGATGGTATGGGACTCAATATAGATCCTACTAAAAATAACAAAAGATCTGGTGATGCACGAGATATTGCAACTAATAGTTCTGGTGCTCGAATTTTTGTTATCCCTACAAATGAAGAGTATGTTATCGCAAATGATACATACAAGATTGTTACTGCTTCTGATAAGTAATAGTTCCAAATAGTTTAAAAAAAGTTTAGGTTTACCTAAACTTTTTTTTTAGGCAAATTTTCATCTTAAACAAAGTAAAGTAGCTTAAAATTTTCAAATTGTATACTAATTATACAAAAATCACTTGGTTTTTAGGGGCAATTATTGATAGAATATATACATGAAAACAACAGAAACACTTAAAAATTATTTATTATTTACCGATTTGGATGGAACATTATTAGATCATGATAATTATAGTTTTGATCAAGCAAAAGAGATGCTCACGCATATCAAAGAAACTAAAACACCATTAATTATTGTAACTAGTAAAACAAAAGATGAAGTTTTAGAACTTCAAAAAAAACTGAATATCTCTTATCCTTTTATCATTGAAAATGGTGCTGGTATATGTATTCCTGATCAAGAAAAACTCAAAATAATTCCTTGTGGTAAAGTATATGCTGAAACTTTAGATATATTCAATGAATTTGCAAAAAGATTTTCGATGAAAGGGTTTCATCAAATGAGTGATACTGAAGTTGCCGCATTGACAGGACTCCCTTTGGAAAAAGCAATATTAGCTAAACAAAGAACATTTTCTGAACCTTTTATTTTAGATACAACTAGTGATTTAAAGTTATTAAAACAATTAGCAAATGAGAGTGGTTTTGATGTGGTTAAAGGGGGTAGATTTTATCATTTGATTACAAAAGGGCAAGATAAAGCAAATGCTTTATTAGAAGTTCAGAAATATTATGAAAAAATACACAATACAAGTTATAGAACAATTGCTTTAGGTGATGGTGAAAATGATATAACTATGTTGTCTACAGTAGATCAAGGGATATTGATCAAAAAACCAGATCATACTTATGTAGAGTGTGAAATAGAAAATATTATAAGATCTGAATATATTGGTCCACAAGGTTGGAATGAAAGTTTGAAAAGGTTTTTTAAATGTTAAATACATTCAATAAAGAAAAATTAGTAGATGTTATATCTGAATCATTAAAAAAAATTAATCCAGAAAAACTTATTACCTCTAGTTGTAGTTACAAAGATGGTATTTTAAAAATTAATGATGAATCTATCATTATTCCAAAAAATAAAAAGATCACTATATTGGGTTCTGGTAAGGCTGCTCAAAGTATGGGGAAAGCTCTTTTTGAAATAATGGATACACATATCAATAAAATGATTTTAGTAGGACCATATACGCAAGAGTTTATACATGAAAAGATAGAATATTTACAAAGTAGTCACCCTTTACCTACACAAAAAAGTCTTGATGCTGCTAATAAACTCATACAGGCACTTGAAAAGTTACAGAGTGAAGATATTTTTATTTATCTTTTATCAGGTGGAAATTCTGCTTTGGTTGAGATGCCTGCCCATACTATCTCTCTTGAAGATTTTCAAATTGCTACATCTTTAATGCTTAAAGCATCTATGCCTATAGAAGCTATTAATAGTGTACGAAAACATATATCTCTAGTAAAAGCTGGTGGATTATGTAATTACACTCAAGCAAAAGGGTTTGTACTTGTTTTGAGTGATGTCTTAGGTGATAGTTTAGAAGATATAGGGTCTGCTCCTTTTTATTATGATAAAACTACATTTGAAGATGCGTATAATTATTTGAGAAATTACAATATTTTTGAGAAATTACCGCAAAGTATCCAAAAGCATTTGGAAAAGGGAATTAATAAAAAGATAAAAGAGACACGCAAAAAAGAATCAGACAATATAAAACATTATATTATTGGCTCTAATAGTGTTTTTTTAAAAAGTATTCACAATACACTTTTAGAGTATAAAATCTCTTCAAGTGTATTGAAAAATAGTATCAATGAAGATGTAGAGATTGTCTGTAAAAAACTTTTAGATTTTTGTGATACAAATAGAAAAGGGTGTTTTATTTTTGGTGGTGAAGCAACTGTTTTAGTAAAGGGTGAGGGGAAAGGTGGTAGAAATCAACATTTAGTACTGACTTTTTTAAGTCAACTTCCAAAAAATAAGGAATTGATTTTTATGAGTGTCGCAAGTGATGGAGTTGATGGAAATAGTGATGCTGCTGGTGCTATTATAGATACTAATACTTTGCAAAAAGTGGAAGATTTGGAGTTAGATATACAAAAGTATTTGAATAATTTTGATTCAAATACTTTTTTTCAGAAAATTGATTGTTTAGTAAAACCAGGTCCAACACATAACAATATGTTAGATGCTGTTGTACTATATATAAAATAAGGAGAAAGAGGAATATGTCAGATTTTTTTCAAAATGGGGTGATCACCACCTTACAAAAGTTAGGGGAAAGAAAACTCGAAGATATGGAGTTGGAGTTAGAAAAATTTAGTAAAAGAAGAAGGATGGTTTTGTTATTACCAGCTTTATATTCTGAGTTTGAGACACCTGCTATGCATACGATTATAAAAGAGTTAAAAAATGTAAATTATTTGTATAAAATTATATTAGGACTCGATCAAGCTACAAAAGAGCAGTTTGAAGAGGTAAAAAAGCTTATGTCTGTTTTGCCTTGTAAAGTTGATATACTGTGGAATGATGGACCAAAAATAAAAGAACTATATGCAGAGTTAACAAAAGAGGGTTTCCCTGGACTCAATACTCCAGGGAAAGGACGAAATGTTTGGACAATGATGGGATATGGATTGGCTGATAAAGATGCCTATGCATTTGCATTACATGATTGTGATATAGTTAATTACACAAAAGAGATCCCCGCAAGGCTTTTTTTACCTATAGTGCATCCTGCTCTTGATTTTGAGTTTAATAAAGGGTTCTATTCAAGAGTAACAGATAAACTACATGGTCGGGCTACCCGACTTTTATATACACCTTTGATTAACTCTCTTACAAAAGTATATGGCTCAAATAGGTATTTGGATTATATGGAAAGTTTTCGCTATGCTTTATCAGGTGAGTTTTCTTTTATACGCTCATTGGCTCGTGGTATTGCTATATCTCCTACTTGGGGATTAGAAGTTTCTACTTTAAGTGAAGTATATAAAAATACCTCAAATAAAAGAATTTGCCAAACAGAAATTATGGAATCATACGAACATAAACATCAAAATTTGGGGACACAAGATAGTGGTAATGGAATCTATAAAATGGCAAATGATATAGCCAAAACAATTTTCAGAGTTTTAGCACAAGAGGGTGTTGTATTTTCAGAAGCCTCTTTTAAAACGCTTTTGGCTACCTATTATCAAGAATCACGCTTTGAAATATCAAAATATAATGCCTTAAGTAAATTAAATGGATTAAATTATGATAGAGAGCAAGAGATTACAGCTGTAAAAACTTTTGAAGATGCTATTAGTGATGCTGCCAAAGAATTTTATGATGATCCTATGGGTTTACCTGCATTATCACCTTGGATAACAGTCCGTTCTGTCTTGCCAGATTTTTCAGATAAATTTTCAAAATATGTAGAAGAGGATAATAATTAATGCATATCTCAAATCCCAAGCATACCATAAATCAAAGACTCCATAAGCTCTATCCACCTGAAATAGCCCAGCGTGCTGTCAATGATATTATTGATTTAATATTTAAATATAAGCAACGAATTAAATCAACTGACTATCATTTAAGTCAAAAAGATATTATTTTGATCACTTATGGAGATCAAGTGTCAAAACTCAATGAACCATCACTTGAAACTCTTAATAATTTTATGAATGATCATCTTAAAGGGGTGATAAATTCTGTACATATTTTACCTTTTTATCCCTATTCAAGTGATGATGGTTTTTCTGTTGTTAATTACAATGCAGTTGATCCTCATATGGGATCTTGGCGAGAGATAGAGGCTATTAGTAAAGAGTATAGACTTATGGTAGATGGGGTTATCAATCATATTTCACAGTTTTCTGATTGGTTTCAGGCATATCTTGCAGGAGATCCTTATTTTCAAGATTTTTTTATTGATGTCGATCCTATTCTTGATTTGAGTGATGTTGTTCGACCAAGAGCGACACCTGTATTAAGTGAATTTCTGGATAATAATGGAAAAATACGAAATGTATGGACAACATTTAGTAAAGATCAAGTAGATCTAAATTATAAAAGTCATCGAGTATTGCGAAATGTTTTGGACGCTTTATTTTATTATATTGAAAAAGGTGCTACACTTATAAGACTTGATGCAATAGCATTTATTTGGAAAGAGATAGGAACCCAATGTGTTCATTTACCACAAACGCATGAATTGATTCAGCTTATGAGAGAGGTGCTGCATGAAGTTGCATCGGAAGTGATTATTATCACCGAAACAAATGTGCCACATCATGAAAATGTTTCTTATTTTGGAAGTGGAAGTGATGAAGCACAAATGGTGTATAATTTTGCCTTACCACCGTTATTACTCAACTCTATTTTACATGGCAATACAGAAAAACTTACCACTTGGGGGCAAAGTTTGACATTACCTAGCAATAAAGTATGTTTTTTTAATTTTACAGCAAGTCATGATGGAATAGGGCTACGACCTATCAAAGATATTTTAAGTGATGAAGAGGTAAAGAGTATTGTTGACTCAGTAAAAGAAAATGGAGGTTTAGTTTCCTATAGAGCAGAAGCAGATGGAACTCAAACACCCTATGAATTAAATTGTAGTTATATTGATGCTTTAAGTAGCCCTAGTGAAAGTCAAGTGTTAAGAGTCAAAAAAATGCTTGTAACTCAAGCAACCGTTTTAGCAATGCCAGGGGTTCCTGGTATCTATTTTCATTCACTTGTTGGATCACAAAATTATCATGATGGGGTGAAACATTCAGGAGTGAATAGAACAATAAATCGTGAAAAATATAATGTGGATTGGTTAGAAAATGAACTTTCAAAGCAAGGTTCTTTACACAAAACGATGTTTGATTCATACAAAAGACTCATCTCAATTCGTACAAGTGAAGAAGCTTTTAACCCTTTTGGAGAGTTCAAAATTTTAAATCTTGACACACGCATTTTTGCAATTGATCAAGTATGTAGTGAAAATACTCATAGAATTTTAGCATTGCATAATTTTAGTGATAAAGAGGTATCTATTGATCTTCCAAAAGATATACTATTACCATTGTGTGATCTTATTACCTCAAATTGTACGAATTTTTCGTATGAAGAGGAAAGAAAAAATCAATCACATACAATTACTTTAGAACCTTACCAAATTATGTGGTTAAAAGGTAAAGTAAATACAAAAAATAAAGGATTTAAAAATGAAAAATAAAATAAAAAATGAAATTACAAGATGTTTATTCCCCGCAGCAGGATATGGTACACGATTTTTACCAGCAACAAAAGCGATGCCAAAAGAGATGCTCCCTGTTTTAACAAAACCATTGATTCAATATGGTGTTGAAGAGGCTATAGATGCTGGATGTAATGTGATGTCTATTATTACAGGACGGGGGAAAAGAGCAATTACAGATCATTTTGATATCTCTTATGAGTTAGAGCATCAAATCTTAGGATCTTCAAAAGAGGAGATGTTGGTTGATATTAGACGGATAATAGAAACTTGTACTTTTACATATACTCGTCAAAATGAGATGAAAGGTTTAGGAGATGCTATATACAAAGGGAAAGTACTTGTAGGAGATAGAGATCCTTTTGCTGTTATTTTAGCAGATGATTTATGTGTCAATCCTGAGGGTGATGGGGTATTAACTCAAATGGTAGAACTCTATAAAAAGTACAAATGTTGTATTGTAGCGTGTATGGAAGTCCCTATAGAAGATGTTCATAAATATGGAGTAATTGAGGGTAACAAAATAGAAGAGGGTGTTTTTATGGTTTCAAATATGGTTGAAAAACCAGATAATGATGCGGCTCCTTCAAATTTGGCAGTTATAGGAAGATATATTTTAACTCCTGATATTTTTAATATTATAGAAACTACAAAACCTGGTAAAAATGGTGAGTTACAAATC
>Ga0193961_1000593_pt1 | contig 13821 bp, 14 predicted proteins | sample FB_4_MG_FD_140371 | JGI IMG/M metagenome (GOLD analysis project Ga0193961, IMG submission 140371) | Microbial mat bacterial communities from the Broadkill River, Lewes, Delaware, United States - FB_4_MG | ecosystem: Environmental > Aquatic > Freshwater > River > Microbial mats | place: USA...
AGATGTAGAAAAAGCACAACAAGAGGTTGAAGATCTACAAAATAATATGGGAGAGCTTTCTGAAATGGCACAAATTAGAAATTTACACTGGTGGACTGTGGAATATGGTTTAATAGGTGAATTGGAAAATCCAAAAATTTATGGGGCCGGATTACTGTCGTCAATTGGAGAAAGTAAATTGTGTTTGACTAATGAAGTTGAAAAACGACCATATTCAATAGCTGCTGCAACTCAAAATTTTGATATTACCAAACCACAACCTCAATTATATGTTACTCCAGATTTTGCACATTTAAGTTTTGTATTGGAAGAATTTGCCAATAAAATGGCATTGAGAAAAGGCGGATTGAAAGGTGTACAAAAATTAATTGCTTCAAAAAATTTAGGGACCATTGAATTAAGTACAGGAATTCAGGTTTCGGGTATTTTTACCAATGTAATTAAGGATGAATATAATAAACCTATTTACATTCAAACTACGGGTCCAACTGCATTGGCAAGTAGAGATAAAGAATTAATTGGTCACGGTACAAATTATCATGCTGAAGGATTTGGAAGTCCAATTGGGAAATTAAAGGGAATTAATTTGGCAATTGAAGATATGTCTCCAAAAGATTTAGAGGTTTATGGAATTTATGAAGGTAAAAAAACAACCTTATTATTTGAAGGAAACATTAGAGTTGAAGGTGAAGTAATTACTGGAATTAGAGATTTACAAGGGAAAATTATGTTGATTTCTTTTAAAAATTGCACTGTAACTCATAATGAATTGGAATTATTTAAACCAGAATGGGGAATTTACGACATGGCGGTAGGAAAAGAAATAATTTCGGCTTATGCTGGGCCCGCTTCAGTTTCATCCTTTAAAAATATAGGTCAAGTTTCGGAAACTAAAACTCATAAAATTACATATTCAAGTGAAGAATTAAAACTGCACGATTTGTATAAAGATGTTGCCGAAATGAGAAAAAGCAAAATTATTGATGAAGATAAATTAACTGAAATTGTTAAAAAATTAAAAAATAGTTATTCTTCAGATTGGCTATTAGCTATGGAAATTTATGAATTAGTATACAATTCTAAATCAAAATTAGCGAAGAGTACTTTAGAATATTTATTGCAACTTGGAGAAGAAAAAAAGTATACAAACCTTATAAATAATGGGTTAAATCTATTAGAAAACAATGATTAGTAACCGCAGTTACCATATTTAAGTATATATGGCTTATATTTGCGCAAAAATTAAAATTAAAAGAAATGAGTTTTTTCGGATTATTTGGCGGAGGTAATAGTGGCGAATCTATTGAAGAGTATTTAAATGAAGGTGCGGTTGTTATTGATGTAAGAACAATTGAGGAGTTCCAAAGTGGAAATGTTAATGGATCAAAAAATATAGTTTTAAATTCTATACCTGGAAAAGTTGAAGAAATTAAAGCAATGAATAAAAAAGTAATTGCTGTTTGTAGAAGTGGTGCAAGAAGCGGTCAGGCGACTTCATTTTTAAAGCAACAAGGAATTGATGTAATTAATGGTGGACCATGGCAAAACGTTGCTAAATTCGTTAATTAAACTATCAAAATATATCATATAAAAAAAGAGAAGTTTAATTTTAAGCTTCTCTTTTTTTGTTGAATATAATATGGTGTGTTTTTTCTAATTCTTGAATCTTTTTATCAAGATTTTCTAAGAATTTTAAATGCTGTTCAGAATTTGGATTGAAAGGTTTATGAGATAATCCACTTTGAATAGCTGCTACTTTTTTCATTGTTGCAAAGCATTTTTTATGAATCCATACTTCCTGAAATTGTTCCCAAATATAATTTATAGCTGTTTCATTTGGATGTAACATATCGCTATTGTAAAATCGATACTCACGTAAATCATCCATCATTATTTCATAAGAAGGAAAATAATACTGTTGCTTTCTTTTATCAATTACTTTATGAATTGCAGTAAGTAAATGTGCCTTACTTTGTGAATTTTCAATGAAACCATCTTTAAGATGTCTTACTGGACTAACCGTAAAAATTATATGTACAGATGGATTGATGCTTTTTACAAGCGTACAAATATTTTCTAATGAAGAGGCAATTTCTTCAACTGAAAGCAATTCTTTTAAAAACTTTTTTTGAGGAACTTTATGACAATTTCCAACAAATTGATCAGTTTCAATAAAACGATAAATCCAAGACGTTCCTAAGGTAATTATAAGGTGTGATGAGTTGTTTAACCTTTTTTTTGTTGATGTAATTGTAGAATTTAAGTTGTTGAGTAATTCAATGTTATCAGTTGAACTTAAATCGGAATGTGCATCAAAACAATGCCAACGTTCATTGAGTTGAAATATATCTTTTTCTGAATATAATTCTTCATTAATAGTGTTGGTAATTAGTTTTTCAATTGCTTTAGGATTGAATAAAATACCAAAAGGATTACTATAAGTATTAAACTTAAAGTAATCCAGTTTTTGATGTATATTTTCTGAAAAGCAGGAACCAATAAGTAACAAGTTTGAATTGTAATCAATTTGATTACGTTCTTTTTCAAGCTTTATATTGGTTCTAAAATTCAATTTAAGATATATAACTTTTACCTTTTTCTAATGCTTCTAAAATACCATTTGGATTTTTACCACCTGCAGTAGCAAAGAAAGGTTGACCCCCTCCACCACCTTGGATTAATTTTCCAAGTTCACGAACTACTTGCCCAGCATTTAATTGTTTTTCTTCCACCAAATTTTTAGAGATAAAACAAGTTAAGAATGCCTTTCCATCTGATTCAGCACCAACTAATAAAAACAAGTTTTCAACTTGATTAGCTAAGTCATATGCTAAATCTTTTATGCTATTTTGATCTAAATCTAACTTCTTAGCTAAGAAATTAACGCCGTTAATCGCTTCAACTTCATTTATTAAATCACCTTTAAGGTTTTTAGCTTTGTCTTTTAATAAGCCTTCAATTTGTTTCTTAAGAGCAACATTTTCCTCTTGTAAATCAACAATGGCCTTTTGAGGGCTTTTAGGATTTTTTAATATGTCTTTTATTTCATAAAAAGCACGATTGCTTTCAAAATAAAACTCTTTAGTAGCATCATTTGTAATAGCTTCAATACGTCTAATTCCCGCTGCAATAGCACTTTCTGAAACAATTTTAAAATGCCAAATATCACCAGTATTTTGTACGTGCGTTCCACCACAAAGTTCTACTGAACTACCATACTGAATTGCACGGACTGTATCTCCGTATTTTTCACCAAATAAAGCCATTGCCCCTTTTTCAAGAGCAGTTTCCATAGGTATGTTTCTAAATTCTTGTAATGGAATTTTATTTTCAATACGAGCATTTACATAATCTTCAACCTGTCTTAACTCATCAACCGTTAATTTTGAATAATGAGAAAAGTCAAAACGTAAACTTTTTGAATGTACTGCCGATCCCTTTTGTTCTACATGACTTCCTAATATTTCTCTTAAAGCCTGATGTAATAGGTGTGTAGCTGTATGGTTACAAGCTGTTCTGTTGCGTTGTTTTTCATCAACCACAACTTTTAAAATTTGTGTTGGATCTTTTGGTAAATGTTTTGCAAAATGAATAATTAAATTATTCTCCTTTTTAGTGTCAACAATATAAATTACGTTTCCATTAGTTACTTCAATATATCCTTTATCTCCAACTTGTCCACCTCCTTCTGGGTAAAAAGGAGTCATGTTAAATACCAATTGGTATAAATCACCATCCTTTTTTGAAGAAACCTTTCTGTATCGAGTTATTTTTACATTTGCTTCCAAAGTATCATAGCCAATAAATTCTTCTACATCATCTTCTTCTAAAACTACCCAGTCATCAGTTTCAACAACTGCAGCAGCTCTTGATCTCGATTTTTGTTTCTCCAATTCAGTATTGAAATCTTCTTCATTAAGAGTCATTCCTTTTTCAGAAAGAATCAATGCTGTTAAATCAATAGGGAAACCGTAAGTGTCAAATAATTCAAAAGCTTTTTTACCTGAAACTTCTGTTCCTTGTGTATTTTTTATAATTCCATCCAATAAAACCAATCCTTGATCTAAAGTTCTAAGGAATGAATTTTCTTCTTCTTTAATTACATTGGTAATCAATTGAATTTGAGCTTTCAATTCAGGGAAGTTACTTCCCATTTGATTGCTTAATGTTTGAACTAATTTGTAAATAAATGGGTTTTTAGTATCTAAGAATGTAAATCCATATCGAATAGCTCTTCTTAAAATTCTTCTAATTACATAACCAGCACCTGTATTTGATGGTAATTGACCATCGGCAATAGCAAAGGCAACAGCTCTAACATGATCAGATATTACACGAATTGCAATATCAATTTCTTCATTTTTACCATAATCTGTATTGGTAATGGCTTCAACTTCTCTAATTAAAGGTGTAAAAACATCGGTATCATAATTAGATTGTACATTTTGTAAAACCATACATAAACGCTCAAATCCCATTCCTGTATCAACATGTTGTGCTGGTAATTTTTCTAAAGAACCATCAGCTTTTCTGTTGAATTCCATAAAAACAAGGTTCCATATTTCAACCACTTGAGGATGATCCATGTTTACCAAACTTTTTCCTGAAACTTTTGCTTTTTCTTCAGCAGATCTAATATCTACATGAATTTCAGAACAAGGTCCACAAGGTCCTTGTGCACCCATTTCCCAAAAATTATCTTTTTTATTTCCGTTTATAATTCGGTCTTCACTTATTAATTCTTTCCAGTAGTCATAAGCTTCTTGGTCAAATCCAAGTCCATCTTCTTTTGAGCCTTCAAAAACCGTTACATATAAACAATCTTTATCAATTTTATATACATCAACAAGTAATTCCCAAGCCCAAGCTATTGCTTCCTTTTTAAAATAATCTCCAAAACTCCAGTTACCAAGCATTTCAAACATGGTGTGGTGGTATGTGTCTTTACCAACTTCTTCTAAATCGTTGTGCTTACCAGAAACGCGTAAACATTTTTGGGTATCTGCAACTCTTTTATCTGTGGCGTTTTTCTGACCTAAAAAATACTCTTTAAATGGTACCATTCCGGCATTGCAAAACATTAAAGTAGGATCATTTTTAAGTACCATCGGAGATGAAGGGACTATAGCGTGTTTTTTTGATTCAAAAAAATCTAAAAATTGTTGTCGAACTTGTTGTGATTTCATTTGTTAATTATATACTAAAACGGAACTGTTTTATCTCTTTTATAAAACATTTCGTAATTTTGTTAATTATATGTCGCAATATTAGCTAATAATTTTGCGTTTTATGGTGCAAAAATAAGATAATTTTATACAATGGCGAAGGTAAAATATTATTACGATTCAGAGACCCTTTCATACCAAAAGATACGGGTTAGAAAAAGAGATAAATTTAAGCGATTAATGCTAACAATTGTTGCTGCTTTTATTTTTATGATTCTTGGTTTTGTTGTGTTTACTCCTGTTTTTGAGTCGCCTAAAGAAAAAGAATTAAAGCGTGAACTTGAATTTGTAAAGTTAAATGAAGAGTTACATTCTAAAAAGTTGGCTCAAATAAGCCAGGTATTAGAAGGAATTCAAGAAAGAGATAATAATATTTATCGCTTGTATTTTGAGGTAAACCCAATCCCTGAAGAGCAGCGTAAAGCTGGTTTTGGAGGAGTAAATCGTTATAAGTCTTTAGAAGGATTTGATAATTCTGAAATGGTGATGGATGTAACCAAAAACATGGATATTTTATCTAAACAGTTATATGTTCAATCCAAATCGTTAGACGAAATAGTTGAGTTGGCAGAAAACAAAGAAGAATTATTAGCTGCAATACCAGCCATTCAACCTGTTAAAAAACAAGATTTAACAAGAATGGCTTCAGGATATGGTTGGAGATCAGATCCATTTACAAAAGCGCGTAAAAAACATTATGGGATGGATTTTACCGCCCCAAGAGGAACTCCAATTTATGCTTCAGGTAATGGAAAAGTGATAAGAGCTGATCAGGGTTCATTGGGTTATGGGAAGCATATAAGAATAGATCATGGGTTTGGATATATTTCATTGTATGCGCATATGAGTAAATACAATGTAAGAAAAGGACAAAAAGTAAAACGTGGTGATTTAATTGGTTTTGTTGGGAATACTGGGCGTTCACAGGCGCCACATTTACATTATGAAGTTCATAAAAATGGTAAAAAAATAAATCCTATTAATTTCTATTATGGAAATTTATCTCCAGAAGAGTTTGAAGCAATGCAGAAAGCAGCTCAAATTGAAGGACAATCTCTTGACTAATGTTTATAGACTTACCTGAAAAAAGATATTATAAAATTGGAGAAGTTGCAAAGGCTTTTGGTGTAAATACCTCACATATTCGCTTTTGGGAAAAAGAATTTGATATTTTACAACCTAAAAAAAATAAAAAGGGAAATCGATTATTTACTCAGGAAGATATCAAAAACCTAAAACTTATTTATCACCTTGTTAAAGAAAAAGGTTTTACTCTTGAAGGTGCCAAAAGTAAAATGAAAGAAAATCCAAAAGGAGTGAAAAGTAATCACGACATAATTAATAGGTTAGAGACTATTAAGGCGGAACTGATTAAGATAAAAGATCAAATTTCATAAAAAAAAACTGATTTTTATCGTAACAAAATTGCATTTCAAATTACTAATAAAATAGAATTATTAATAAACTAAAACTACAAAAATGAAAAAGTGGCTAATTCCAGTAATTATTATAGGTGTAATTGCATTTGCAATTTACAGAATGGGTGTTGGATTTTATAATACAGCTGTAGATCTTGAACAAGATTCAAAAACAGCATGGTCAAATGTTGAAAGTTCTTATCAAAGAAGAGCAGATTTAATTCCAAATTTAGTTTCAACTGTGAAAGGATATGCAGCGCATGAAAAAGAAACTTTAGAAGGTGTGATAAAAGCGAGAGCAGCAGCAACACAAACAACTATTGATCCAACGAATATTACTCCAGAAAAAATGGCGGCTTTTCAAAAGGCACAACAAGGATTAAGTGGAGCATTATCAAAATTATTGGTAACTGTTGAGAGATATCCAGAATTAAAAGCAAATCAGAATTTCTTAGAGCTTCAAAGTCAGTTAGAAGGAACTGAAAATCGTATTAATGTTGAAAGAAACCGTTTTAATACTACTGTAAATGCTTTTGCAAAACATATAAAAAAGTTCCCAAATAATATTTTAAATGGATTTATTGGAAATTTTAAAGAAATGGGAAGATTTGAAGCAGCAGCAGGAAGTGATGTTGCACCGAAAGTTGAATTTTAAATTATAGAATGTCAAAAGTTGAAGATTTTTTAACGGCAGCTCAGGAACAAGATTTAATAGAAGCAATTAAAATTGCTGAAAAAAATACTTCTGGAGAAATCCGTGTACATATTGAAAAAACTACAAAAATACCTCCTATGGAAAGAGCACTGGAGGTATTTTATTTTTTAAAAATGGATAGAACAGAACAAAGAAACGGCGTACTGTTTTACATTGCTGTTGAAAGTAAGAAGTTTGCAATTCTTGGAGATGAAGGAATAAATAATTTAGTTCCTGAAAATTTTTGGGATACTGAAAAGGAATTGGTCTTATCTCATTTTAAAAAAGGTGAATTTACTACAGGCCTTGAATTAGCAATAAAAGAAGTTGGAAAAAAACTAGTAACATTTTTCCCTTATCAATCTAATGATATTAATGAATTACCCGATGAAATTTCTAAAGGATAGTCACAAACATATATTTTTACTTTTATTGTTTGTAGTTAGTGCTGTTTTTTCACAAAACAATATTCCTGCAAAACCTAAATTTATACCTGCCTTAGTAGACAGTACCAATACCTTAAGTGGTTCGCAAAAAATAGCTTTGGAGCGTAAATTAATCCAGTATAGCGATTCCACTTCTACCGAAATGTTTTTAATGATCATGCCTACTACAAATGGTGAGGACATTAATTATTATACTGCCCAATTAGGTCATAAATGGGAAATTGGTAAGAAAGGAAAGGATAATGGTATTGTAATATTGTTAGCTATAAATGATGAAAAAATAAGTATTCAAACAGGATATGGTGTAGAACATTTATTAACTGATGCATTGTCGAGAAGAATTATTGAAAATATAATACTTCCTGAATTTAGAAAAGGTGATTTTTATGGAGGACTTGATAAAGGGGTTGATGTAATAATTGATGTTTTAAAAGGAGAATATAAAGACGATCAAAGGAAAGATAATGGAAACGGTGGTTTTTCAATTTTACCAATAATTATTATAATTTTTTTCCTAATCATTGTTTTTTCAAAGAAAAATAGAGGAGGTGGTAATAATGGAGGAAACAGAAGAAATGCAACAGGATCAATCTTAGATGCTATTATTTTAGGTAGTATGGGAAGAAGTGGTTTTGGAGGTAGTGGCTTTGGAGGAAGTTCTGGTTCTCGTGGAGGTTTCGGCGGAGGCGGCTTTGGTGGCTTCGGTGGAGGTGGAGGCTTCGGTGGAGGTGGAGCAAGCGGAGGTTGGTAGTTAATCAATGTTTTTTCTAAACCTACTTATAGTTACTGGACTAACTCCTAAATAGGAAGCAATATCTTTTATTGGAACCCGATTTTTAATGTTTTCATTATTTTCAATTAAATGTAAATACCTTTTTTTTGCATCCATTATTCGGTGTTCATCTATTTCAGCATAAGTTTTAACTAATAGTGTTTCGGCTAATTTTCTTCCCCAGTTAGCCCATTCTAAATTACTTGTATAAAGCGATTTTAAATCAATTAATTTTATTCTATAAAAATCGGTATCCTCTAAAAATTCAAAAGAAACAGGGTAATAATCAATGTCTAAATACTCATGTAATACTACACAAATGTCTCCTTCAAAACCAAACCAAACAACGGTTTTATCACCATCATCATTGATGAAATGATTTTTTACAGCTCCATTTTCAATAAAATAAGCATAGTTGGAAATTTCAAAATCAGAAAAGCTAAAATCTTCTTTTTTATGTGATATTTGCTCTAATTTACTTATAAATAATTCTTTTGCTTCCAAACTAAGTTCAAAAGTAGTATTCAACATTTTTAAAATATTCTTCATAGAAAAAATTACTTTGTATAATTAACAAATGTAAAGTTAGGTTTTTATAAAGAAATGTAGCTTTGTAAAAAAATAAGAATAAATGAAATTAATTAAGGTGATTGCTTTTGATGCAGACGATACACTTTGGGAAAATGAAACATTTTTTAGAGAGTCAGAAAATGAGTTTTGCAATTTATTGAAAGAGTATATGTCTGGTGAAGAGTTGATTAAAGAACTTTTAAAAGTGGAGCATAAAAATATATCCAGCTATGGATATGGTATAAAAGGTTTTATGTTATCAATGATTGAAACGGCTATTGATGTGTCAAACGGGAAGGTTTCAAATGAAATAATTAAAAGTATTATGGAAATTGGAAACAAAATGTTAGCAAAATCTGTTGAAATCCTTGACGGAGTAAATGATGTACTTGAGAACTTACATCCAAAATATAAACTAGTTGTATTAACGAAAGGAGATTTATTAGATCAGGAGAGAAAGTTAAATAAATCAAATCTTCAAAAATATTTTCACCACGTTGAAATAGTTTCAGAAAAAAAAGAAACAGATTATCAGCGAATTTTAAACCAATTAGAAATTGAAGCTCATGAATTTTTAATGGTTGGAAATTCATTAAAATCTGATATTATTCCGGTTTTAAATGTTGGTGGTCACGCATTTCACATTCCTTTTCATACTACTTGGGAATTGGAAAAGGTAGAAGTTGAAGTTTCACATCCAAAGTTTAAAGAGTTAAAAACAATTTCAGAAGTTTTAAATCATGTTTTATGAAAAGAATAATTGACAAAGATACTTGGAGTAGAAAAGAACATTTCGAATTCTTTTCTAAAATTGATGATCCGGTTTTTGGAATTACGGCAGAGGTTGATGTAACAAGAGCTCGAAAAAAATGCAAAGAAAATGATTGGTCTTTTCATCAATACTATCATTTTTTATCAACTCAGACAGTTAATGAAATAGAAGAATTTAGAACACGAATTGAAAATGATACTGTTGTGTTGTTTGATGAGGTTCATACTTCAACAACAATTTTAAAAGATAATAAAACATTTGCCTTTACTTTTGTACCAAAAACTAACACTTTTGAAGAGTTTTCTAAGTTAGCAGTTAAAGAGTTTCAAAGAGCAAAAGATTCGATAGGAATGGGGATTACGGAAGAAAGTAAACAATTAAATACAATTCATTACTCAACACTTCCCTGGATTAACTTTAAAGGGTTGAAACATCCATTAAGTACGAGTTTTGTTGATAGTAACCCTAAAATTACCTTTGGAAAAATGGTAAATACAAATGATGTTTTAAATATGCCGGTAGCTATTTTTGGACACCACGGTTTGCTAGATGGTTATCATATTGGTTTGTATTTAGAAAAGTTCCAAAACCTGTTAAATAGCTAAATAAAGTATGATATAAGTTAGGTTTTATGTTGTAGCTTCTACATAAATTTACTGAAAAATTTAGAAGATGAATTCATACGTAGAGCTCGTTAAAGAGTACCCAATTTATAGTGCTATGATACAATTTGCTGTATTGGGTACTTTAGGTGATATTTTTTCAAAATGGATGCAAAAAGGAGCTGTTTTCAGTCCTTATAAATGGCATGTTGTTTTATTAAAAATGTTAGAATGGGCAATTATTGCTATTACTATAAAATATGCCTTTGTTGGTTTTCAAGGGTTTGTTGATGGTTTAGTTTCTCACAATTTATTACCAGAACTTGGAAAGTTTGGTAGAGCATTTACAGTATCTGTAACAATGAATTTACAATACGGATTGTTCTTAGTGATTTTCCATAGATTTTTGGACAATGTTATTGCTGGAGAAAAAAACTGGAAAAATATTGACAAAGGAATGCTATCATTAGTATGGTTCTGGATTCCTGCTCATACAATTACATTTATGTTAGATAAGCCATATCAAATAGGTTTAGCTGCCGTTTGGTCAATAGTTTTAGGGTTTATATTAGGGTATTATAACCGAGAAAGTAAATAATAAAATAAGAAGTAAGTATTCAGTTTTTTTGAATACTTACTTTTTCGTATTCATTAACTTATTTATTTTTTTCGCCAATATTATTGCGGTGATTCCTCCAAGTAAAGACACCATTAAATTAATTATAAATAGTATATAATTAATATTGCCTGATTTAAGAATGGATATAGGATCAAACCCCAATCTTCCTAAGGATTTGATAAAAAAGATACTTCCAAATACACCAGCAATTGTATTTCCTATAATACCAAAAGAATATTTTTTAAAATAAAATCCAGCTGTATTAGCTCCTAATATTCCAATAAAAATACTGATTAGTGAAATTAAAGTGGCAGTCATAACTTTTTATTAATGTCCATAATCCATCTTATCAATTTTCCCTTTTAAAAGTCTTTTTTGAATAATAAAATATATTACAAGTAAAATTAGACCAATAATTCCCCAATTAAAAGCAACAGACAATCCGTAGTTAGTAGCTGCTGTATTGTAAATTGTTAATGATTCATTTACAGTATTAGTTGAAGGTAATATTACTGGAAATAACGAAGCTAAAGAAGATGTGATTCCTCCAATTATTAGCAGTGTAGAAAGTGTAAAACTATAACTATCTTTTTTAATTTTCTGAATAAAAAATAATCCAAACAATCCTGTAAAGTAAATAATTGGGAAAATTAATAAATAAGGTCTTTCCGTAAAATTCTCTAATGAATTTGGATTAACAATTTGCCAAACAACTATTGAAAATATTGTTAGTATAAATAACACAATATTTAAATTAAAAATAACTGTTTTTAGTTTTTCATTAATTGATGCATTTGTTTTTAAGCGTATCCAAGTTGCACCGTGAATAGCTAAAGTAACAACAGCAATAACCCCAATAATTATTGTAAACCAGTCTATTACTCCAGGATGTTCACTTAAAGGACTAAAACTACTATCCCATAAAGGTAGAAAAAAGTAATGCCCTTCATAAACAGATATTTCGTTTTCAACACCTCCTAAATTTACACCTCTAACTATATTACCCAATGCAATTCCAAAAAATAATGCTAATAACAAACTAGAAACACCAAAAGCTGTATCCCAAATTGATTTCCACATGCTATTGTTAAATTGACTTCTAAACTCTAAACCAATTGCTCTAAACACAATTAACCATAACACAATAATTAATGGAAGGTAGAAACCACTAAATGCGGAGGCGTAAAAAGTTGGGAATGCCATAAAAAGAAGACCTCCAGCAGCTACTAACCAAACTTCATTAGAATCCCAAAATAATCCAGCAGCTTTTGCAACTACCTGTTTGTCCTTTTCTTTTTTCGCAAAAAATAAATGAATAATACCTGTACCAAAATCATAGCCATCTAAAACAAAGAATATGGCTAAAATAAGTGCAATAATAATATACCAAAAAAGTTCCATAATTTAATGTTTTATATGTTTAGGGCCTTGATAAATAGTTTTACCAACCAATACTAAAAATAATAGTCCAAGTAGCATATACAAGCCAACAAAACCTAATAGTGTAAATAATGTATTTCCTGAAGAAACAGTTGGAGAAATTCCTTCACTGGTTTTTAGTAAACCATATACTAAATAAGGTTGTCTGCCCAGTTCTGCAACATACCAACCAGTAATATTAGCTATGTATGGAAAAGGAACTAAAAACATAATAACCCAAAGTATCGGCTTAATTGTGTATAATTTTTTTCTCCATAAAAAGAAACCTGCCAACGCCATTACTCCGATAAAAATTGTACCTAAACCAACCATAATATGATAAGAGTAATATAAAGCGGGGATATTATCTGGTAATTCTTCTTTTTTAAATTGATCCATTCCTGGAATTTGTCTGTTCCAATCTTGGTAGGTTAAAAAGCTTAAAATATTTGGAACAGCAATTTTATTATCTAATTTTTTTTCAACCATATTTGGTTGGCCAATAAGTACAATTTCGGCTCCGGCTTCTTCAGTTTCAAAAATACCTTCCATAGCGGCAAAAGCTGCAGGTTGAAATTTTGCTACGTTTTTAGCATTCCAATCTCCAGTAGGAAAAGCAACTAATAAACTAGCAACTAACCCAAAAATCACACCGGTTTTTAAAAATAGTTTACCGTGTTCTAAATTTTTATTTCTTAAAATATAAAATGCTCCAATACTGGAGACAACAAAAGCAGAAGTAACTACAGATGCAAATTGATTGTGTAAAAATGCTGGTAATAACCAAGGATTGCTAAATAGTGCAGAGAAGTTTTCAAGAACAAACTTACCATTGTCTAAAATTTCATATCCTACAGGATGTTGCATCCATGCGTTCGTAGCTAAAATAAACCATCCGCTTGCCCAGGAACCTAAAAAGACTAAAAAACCTGTTAAAAAATGAAGTTTTTGTCCCATTAATTTTTCCCCAAAAAGAAATAGCGCTAAGAATGAAGATTCTAAAAAGAAAGAAAATAGTCCTTCCATAGCCAAAGTTTGACCAATTATTCCACCTGTTAATTCAGAAAATTTAGCCCAGTTTGTGCCAAATTGAAATTCCATTGGGATTCCTGTTACAACACCCATTGTAAAATTAATAGCAAATATTTTCATGAAAAATAATGCAGCGTCGTTATATTTTTGGATCTTACTTCTTAAAAATCTCCACTTAAAATAAACTATCATTAAAGATAACCCCATTGTTAATTGCGGAAATATATAGTGAAAAGTGATAGTAAATGCAAA
>Ga0193961_1000594_pt1 | contig 13818 bp, 12 predicted proteins | sample FB_4_MG_FD_140371 | JGI IMG/M metagenome (GOLD analysis project Ga0193961, IMG submission 140371) | Microbial mat bacterial communities from the Broadkill River, Lewes, Delaware, United States - FB_4_MG | ecosystem: Environmental > Aquatic > Freshwater > River > Microbial mats | place: USA...
CATTACTGCTATTTAGGTATATAGTTTCATTATGAGAAGATATTCTAGGGTTAATACACTCAGATATATTACTGTTGCTATATGTAGCTATTCCACCGCATAGTGTAGAAAGCATATTTAACTCATTAAAGTGTTTAATTGAGTCATTATATTTTTGCAAAGTATGAATAAAGATACTGATTTTAATACAATGAGGTACACCGTCAAATTTTATAAGTTTATCAGACTTAGAAAGTTCTTTAAGCTCATTTATTAATATAGTGTTGGACATATTAATATTTGAGTCTATAAGAGTGTTTTGAAAAGCATCTTCTAGTTCTTCGTCACTATTATAATCATACGTTTCAAGTCTGAGTACATTAAGTATTTCAAATGTATCTTTCATAAATCTACAGTCTATTTCATTGTTAAAGTGATCACTAGTAGACTTAATATATGAATCGACAACTTTTTTAACACTATTGGTTGATTGAAGCTTTTTAACTACATCGTTTAGTATAAAATCTAATCCTTCCATTACATGTCCTTAATATTATATTTAGCTTAATCGTAATATTATGCTATTAGAAGAATAAACTAATAAATATAAAAAAATACTTAAAGGTAATACGATGGCACATATAAATTTTAAGTTAGATGATGAATTAATAGAACAAATTGATAATGAAGCTGAGAGAGTAGGTGTAAATAAATCAGAATTTTATAGAGCTTGTTTGGAGAGTGGATTTGATAGTATAACAGAGTACAAAAGTGAAAGAAAACAAGTGTTGGTATCATTCTATATAGAAGAAGAAAAATATAAAAAACTTTTACAAATTGCTAAGAAATATAAGTTAAAGATGCAAAAAACTTATTATGGTGTTTTTGATGTTGGTTTTGATGTGTTGCAAGGGCTAAAATTTCTAGGATTTTTAAAACTTGCAAAAGGAGTATTAAAAATAGAAGAATTAATAAGCTGTGCTAAATAAGAGCTTGGCATAATTTCTAACACTCCCAACACTATCTAAAGTGGAGGATAAAAATAATATTTTATCTATTTTAATTCATTTTATATTCTTCAATACATTGAACATTAATCTTACCTACTTTTATCTCTTTTAATTTATCTTTCATCATCTTCCAATCATTACTAGCGTTTCCAGTAAAAAAAATCATCTCATTTTTATCAAAGATTTTATACACAATAATATATCGTTTAACATGCTTCATTTTTAGCATCACTTTAGCACGTTTTACTGAATCAAGTATCTCACCACAAACTTTATATCTTTCATTATGATTGTTAAAATAATAATGTCTACCTATCATAAATTTCCTTTCTTTATATCTAAAAATTAAGTATGAAAATTTTATTACGAGTACTTCATTTCACGTTTTGCAGCAATTGAAACTAACATTGCTAACATAAAATATCCAGTTATAACTTCTATTCCTATTATCAAATATGAAAACCAATGTTTAGCATATATTTCACCAAATCCTAAAGTTGTAAAATTAGTTAAGCTCATATATAAATAAGAGAGAAAATCTTTTTTTATACCGTCTTTAAAAGCAAAATATTCACCATTTAAGTTTAATATGTACATTAGTACTGCGTAAAAAAATATAAAAAATAATGATGTTAACAATAGGTGCGAAATTGAAGTATAATATTTGGTAAATATTAAATCTATAATACGTGATATTTTATTTTTGTTTCTAAAATTAAAAACATAGTATTCATACCAGTTATAATAATCAAATAGTTCCTTAGACTTTAAATAGGTTCCCTCATTAATAGTTATATCTTGAAATAAATATTTGTTAGAGAAGATTGTTTTTAATAATTCTAGTGTGCTTGGTTTATTAAAAAACACTTCTATATTATTTTTCTTATCTGTTGGAGATATTAAGGAACCTTTGTACAATTGTGAATTATTTAAATATATAGCACCTACATATACACATTCTTCAAAATTTAAATTCGCAATCGTTATATTTTTAAAAAATAACTTATTAAAAATGACTCTTGCTTTCCTTGGCCAAATTATAGCTGAGTTATTTGATGTTATTGTGGCATAATTTAATGTAACGTTTTCAATATTTCTTAACTGATTAAATGCTTTTATATTTAAGTATATATAATCTAAACATAAATAATTTTCAACAAAGAATTCACTATCATATGCTACATGAAAATACGTATCCTCGTTATATAATGCCCAATACAAAATTTCATTATGTAAATTATTCCAATCTCTTATTGTGTATATTTTTCCTTCACACTCCCATGTAATAAGTTTTCCGTTAATATTTGATTCTCTATTTATTTTATTAATCAAAGAAATACCAACATCGGTTTCCCATCTTAATACTATGGATAATAAACTTTGTTCTTCTATAGAACTAAAATAATAGCTTTTATTTTTAAAATAGAATTTTGCAAGTTTACTTAAGTTTATCTCATCATTATAAATGAAATAATGATAAATAAGTTTTTTAAATAAAGTAAGTTGTTTTCTTTGAGAATATAATTTATTTTCATCTAATCTGTATTTACTAAACAACAAATTTAATAATTTTTTCCTTTTAGTACCTCTATATTGGAAATATTCTTGAATCATAAGTAAACACCTTTATCAATGTATTTTACTATTCTATTATAATGCTTCAATTTTTAACTATAAATCTCAATTAAATATAACAATATAAATAATTTTATATTATAGCATGTCTCATAGTCTATTTTTTTCTTGAATTATCAGATACAAACATAGTACAATTTTAAAAGTTTATTTAAATTAAAAATTAAGGATATGTTATAGATATTTACAGATATGTGTCATTTTTCGAACTATATGACTTACTGAATAATAGTAAGTTAAAATATACACAATTAAGACTTATGGATGATTTAAATGAGGGTTTAGGTAATATGTTAGGTCAATTGGCAAATAATCCATTTTACCAATTTCAAATGTCACAAGAAAAGATTATTGAATTGCATAATACAGAAAGAGGTAATAGATATGTTTCTTGTTGGTCAAAAGAAAAAGATTTGATAGCTATGTGGTTACTTTATTCGAAAAATTGTGACTACATTAGAATAAAAACTAATTCGAGCAAGTTGAAAGACGCTACTGATAAGTTTGTTAAAGTAAATTTTTTTACTAATCATATCAAGTCTCCACAAGCTACTCTAATGACATTTTCTTTAGCAGAAGTAGAAGAAGTTCAATACATTAACTTCATAAATTTAGAAAAAATGTTAAAAAAATACAAAAATGATGTAGATAAACTTTATAAAAAATATGATTATAGAAATAAAGATGATTTAAGAAAAATTATTTATGAAAACAGTGACTTGTGCCCAACAGTTTTTAAAAAATCTTCTTTTATTAAAGATACAGCTTATCAACATGAACATGAATTGAGATCTACCTTTAAAATTGCTCTTAGAAACGATTTGTCTTATGACGACTTCTTAAAACTTAAAGAAGAAGATAAAAAAAATGGAGAATTTCATTATCTATATAAGATTCTAGATGAAGAAGTAAAATCAAATCCTAATGTGATTCATATCCCAGTTGATGATTCATTTGTTGAAGAGATATGTTTTGATCCCAGAATGCCTGACTTTCAAAAAGATATATATATACAGGCTTTAGATTTAAAAGATGATATAAGAATAGTAGAAACAGATATTTTTGGTTCTAAAACTAAAAATATTGATTTTAGTATGGACTGGATAACAGAATAATTTAAGCTATTGGATTAAAGTCAAAGACAAAAAAAATTAATTGTATTAACTATAAAAACAAACTAATTGGTTAAGTATTATAAACTATAGAATATTTATTATAACTAAAAAAATTACTGTGCCATTTTTGTGCCACTTTATACTAAAAAATACCACTTTTTTGTAAAAATTGATTTTCTTAAAGTCCGTATTATTGGTACTTTGTGGCTTTTAGCAGAAGCAAAATCGTGCTCCCTCCCTGTCCACCACTTGAAGATTAATCCCTAAATTTTAAATTTACTAATCTCATCTACATGTAAAGGTTTGCTATATAGGTACCCTTGGATTAGTTTACAGTTGTTTTCTTCTAAAAATGCTTCTTGGTCTTTTGTTTCAACACCCTCAGCAATAACTTTTAATTTCATATTTTGAGCAAGACTTATTATTGACTGTGTGATTATTTTGTCATCTTCATCTATAAATATATCATCAATAAATGACTTGTCTATTTTAAGCTTGTTAATTGGAAGCTTTTTTAAATATGACAGCGAAGAAAAACCTGTACCAAAGTCATCTAAACTAATCTCTATACCCATATTTCTAATATCACCTAAAAGATTAATAGCTTCGTTAATATCATCAATAAAAAAGCTTTCTGTGATCTCAAACTCTATCCATGAAGGGTTACATTTAGTCTGATCTAGAAGGTTTTTAACGTTAGATATAAATTCTGGGTCTTTTAGTTGTTTTGAGGAGATATTGACTGCAATTTTATTAAAGTTTATACCTTCTAAATCCCATTTAACTGCTTGTAAAAATACATTTTTTAAAATGAGTTGACCTATCTCTATGATTAATCCAGTTTGTTCTGCTATAGGTATAAATTTAATTGGTGAAATTACTGAACCATCAGAGTCTATCCATCTTACTAAAGCTTCAAGACCCACAACTGTTTTTGTTTTTATATCTATTTGTGGTTGGTAGTACATTATAAACTCAGTATTTTTTATAGCTTCTCTAAGGTTTGTTTCAATTAAAACTCTTTGATACGCTTTTTCAGTCATTGAATTTGTATAAAAACTATAAGTATTTCTACCATTCTCTTTTGCCTTATACATTGCTGCATCTGCATTTCTAAGCAGATCTTGTGGATTGTCACCATTTTCAGGGTAAATACTTATTCCAACACTAGCTCCTGAGTATAACTTGTTATGTTTATACTGATATGGTTGTTGTAGTTTATGTAGTATTTTTTGAACTAAAACTATAACTTCGTCAATGTTATGAATCTCTTCTAAGATCATAGTAAACTCATCACCACCAAGTCTTGAAACAGTGTCACTTTTTCTTATGTCACTTTGTAGTCTTAGTGCTGTTTCTTTTAAAATATAGTCACCAGCATCATGACCTAGAGAATCATTTATCTCTTTGAAGTGATCTAGGTCTATAAAGAGTAGTGCAACATGATTTTTGTATCTTTGAGCTGACTTTATAGAGAGTTTCAGCCTGTCTGCAAATAGTATTCTATTTGGAAGTAGTGTTAAACTGTCATAATGAGCTTGGTAATCAAGTTCATTTTTTTGATCTTCAAGTAACTTTTGATTTTCTAGGTGTTCTGTAATATCATGCCCCATCTCAACAATTGCATATAACTCATTATTATGATCATATAGTGGTGTAGTTGTTAGTTCTATATAATGAATATCTCCCTCAGGTGTAAAATGTTTATGTATCATCTGAACACTTTTATGTTTTTCAAAAGTTTGAGTTAGTGGGCAAGGATGCTTGTCACCATCACAAGGGTGATCTATATGGTGTGACATCTCATAACACTTCGGATGTTCTAAATCTTTTATTATACTTTTATCTGCAAACTTTTTTGAAAAGTCATTTGCTAAAAGGACATTGTATTCCTTATCTATTACCATGATCGATTCGTTTATACCATTTATAATACTTTGTAAAAAAATGTGTTGTTGTTCAAGTTTAGTATCTTTTTCTTTTACCTCTTTGGAGAGTAGTTTGTTTTGAAGATCTGTTTTTTCTTTGTAGTGTTTTGAATTGATCAGTAGTATGATTAAAAATATTCCTATAATAAGTAAAAATATAAAAGCGAGTATTGAATTATGGTAAAAGTTAATATAAGCAAGATCTATCTTATCTAAAGGATAAAGCAGGACAAAGTAACCCATATCTTCACCAAGTACATCTTTTTGCTTATATATGGTTATAAATTTATTATTTTTTTTATCAATAATATAGTCTTTTTTACTTTTTACAAGTTTTTCAATACCGTAGCGTTTAATATATTGTCGGTTTGACTCAGATGCGTTCAGATTAGCTATATAATAATCATCTAAAAACATCTTTGTAAATGGCTTTGTAATCTGTTTTTTATAAGATTTATCTACTAAAATAACAGGTTCAAATCCAATGTTAACAAGTTGACTAGCGATAGAGTTAAACTTTGCAATAACATCGATTGTTCCCATATACTTTTCATTATCAAACATTGGAACCATAGCTTTAAATGTCATATCAAAAATACCAGTGCTTATAGTTGATTTTATTTTTGGATCTTTTAGCATCTGTACGATATCTTTGCGTATCTTTGTTAGATCATCACCACGCTTTTTTGTCCAACTTCTATATACACTTATACCTTTTTCATCACTAACCTGAATCCATATATGTTTATATTGGGTATTTTTTTGTAGTTTTTTTGAAAATTTATCAAGATGAAAATCTTTCATCTTAGATTTTTTAATAGCATCTATGTACTTTTGATCATTAGCAAGAGATAGCGCTATAAACAAAATAGATTCACTTTTAGCTGCTATATATGACTTAGTAGTTGTTTTAACTTCCTGAGCTAAAGATGAGTATTTTTCATCAATTATAGATTTTGTACGGATATTTAATAGTAAGTCACTAACGAGTAGAGTAATTACCAGTATTAATACTGATATAAAAATATTTTGTCGTTTGAGCTGTTTAAACATTATTTATACACCATAGTTAACTGAACTCTAGCAATGTTGTCTGTATTTTCTAAAATACTTTGAGCAGTTGTATTATGTGGAGCATCTGCTTTTGCAAAAGTGTAGTTAAAATCAATTCTATTAAAATCTTTAAACTCATATGATAAACCAATTGTGGTATTTTTAAAAACTCTTTTTTTAGAATCTATATTTGTTATTCTATTATATTGATCATATCTAGCTAAGAGTTTAATTTCAGGATGTATTTTATATATGCCAGATAGATAGTACCCATCAGCTTTATTATCATCATCTGCTTCTATCTGAAATTGCCATTCGTTCTGGTATGCAACTTTACTTGTGTCTTTAGCACCAGTAAATATCATACCATTGCCTTTTATATATTCACTCTCTAGTCTAAGTATTCCATCAAAATATGTAAGCCCAAGACCATACCTTATTCTTTCATACAGTTTCTGAAGCAGTTTTCTTTTTCCTTTTTGATACCAAAGATAAAATTTCAATGATTCACTTTTATAACCCTTACCACCACCAAAAACATTTTCATATGCACCGTAGAGATAATGTGTAGGATGTGAGTCATTTTCGTTATCCATCTGTAGTCCACTTCCAAGTCCAAGCATATATGCGTAAGAGATAGAGTTTTCTTTATCTATGTTTATTTTTTGAAATAGTTCTATACCAGTGTCCCTATAAGCACCCACTGAGTGTGTAGGAGTTCCTTCATATGTTGTAGAGTTAACACTTTTTACAGATATAAATCTCTCAAGTAGGAGTTGATCGCTAAGAGTAGTAAATTGTATAAATGGTGAAGTAAATCTTGCCATCAATCCCTCTTCACTACCTGGGTATTTATATTGTCCAACTCTTATGTTTAATGGAAAATATCTAAATGTCATAGATAGATCAGTTAGGTAGCTGTGTTGTCTATATCCAGCAGGGTTTGTTATACCATTTTCAGCAAACTCTGTAAGAATAAAGTAGTTAATTTTATTCTCACTATCTATTTTACCTCTTAATCCAATTCTAAGGCGTGCTATTATTAGTGATTCTTGTTCTGATAGGCTAGGCTTATTCATTGAAAAAGGAGTTTTATTTATACCATTTTGTTCATAAACATCTCCGGCATTATTTATATACCTTAATTGTCCAAATCCCCATAAGTTGTGTTCTTTTGCATTATTATTTTGTGTACCTTGGATCATTAACCAGTTTGAAGCGTGAATACAACTTGTAAATAAAAATAAGAATAATATTATTTTGATCATAAATGATTGTAACTAAGTAAGTATAAGGATAAGGTTAATGTAGTTATTGATAGTGGTGGCCTGTCTCGGAATCGAACCAAGGACACAATGATTTTCAGTCATTTGCTCTACCGACTGAGCTAACAGGCCATTTAAGTAATAAGTTTTAAAAGTGGTGGCCTGTCTCGGAATCGAACCAAGGACACAATGATTTTCAGTCATTTGCTCTACCGACTGAGCTAACAGGCCATCTTTTAAAGGTCGAAATTATATAACACGAGCGCTGAATATTAGCTTATACTCAATTATCTTAAAGGAATTGACCATTTTTTGTAAAAAGCTACCATTCTCAATACAACGCCAAAAACAAAAAGTACTATAAGACTCATAATATTTATATACTCAAAACTATCTAATATATACACAATAACACCAATTAAAAGCGCTACAGTTCCATAAAAACCAGTTTTAAATACAAAAGGGACTTCATTTATGATCACATCCCTTACAATTCCACCACCAACAGCAGTTATAAACGAAATAGCAAGAACTCCTGTAAAGTTTAGACCATTATCTAAAGCTATTAAAGCGCCACTTATGCTAAAAGAAGCAAGTCCTAAAGAATCACTAAGTATAAAGTAAAACTTATTTTCTATAGAGTTTCTTTTATGAAATCTAAATACTATCATCATGATCATTACACTTAAAACTATGATACCTGGAAGATCATTTGAAAAAGTAAAAGGCTTAACTCCAACAGATATATCTCTTATAATTCCACCGCCAAGAGCTGTCAAAAAAGTAGAAATTAAAGCACCAAGCATATCTAGTTTAGCACGAGAAGCTATAAAAAAACCACTCATTGCAAAAGCTACTATACCAATGTATTCTGCTACTTCAAACATTTTTTAAATCCATCTACAATTGTTTTAGATTCTTGTTGTTTTACTTTTGTTTCTAGGGATTCTACAGTTTCATCTTTGTCAATTGTAACTGTATTTTGTAAAATGATCTCACCATCATCATAGACTTCGTTTACATAGTGAAGTGTACAGCCACTGATCTTTTCATTATTTTGTATAACAGCCTCATGAACGAACTTTCCATACATACCCTTACCGCCATACTTTGGAAGTAAAGATGGATGAGAGTTGATCACTTTAAAGTTATTTGTTAGATCTGATGAGATTTTTTTCATATAGCCAGATAAGAAAACAAAACTACAATCTTTCTTTTTTATAAGTTCATATATTTTTTTATCTGGAGTTTCATCTGTTTTTGAGTTAATTACATAACACTCGATTGATCTTTCCTTAGCTTTTTTTATCGCTTCAGAGTTTTGGTTGTTCGAGATTAGTATCTCTATAGATATATTTAGTGCTTTTGTATTGTTATAAAGAGTGTCAAATCCGCTTCCGTTATGTGAAGCAAGTACGGCTATTTTTGTCATTTATATTTTAGATACTGAGTTTTTAAACTCATCTCCTCTTTGAACGTATGAATTGTATTCATCTAGTGAAGCTGCAGCAGGTGATAGTAGAGCAACTTGATCTCTTTTTAAATCAATGTCTATTCTAGATACTGCATCTATCAGATTTTTGCATTTAACAAAATCTACATTGTATTTTTTTGCTAATGCAGATAGTCTGTCTTTGTTTGAACCAATGTTATAGATCTTAACTTTGTAGTTTAGTAGAGCTTCAAAAAGTTCACTAAGATCAACACCTTTGTCATCTCCACCTACTATGAGATGTATATACTGATCTTTATATCTATTAAGTGCTGCAATGGTTGCATCAATATTCGTAGCTTTTGTATCGTTTACCCAAAGTCTATCTTTAGAGTCTTTGAACTCTTCTTGACGATGTGGGTCTAAATTAAAACTGTTTATTTTTTCATAATCTATATGGTCAAAAAGTATCTTTTCAACTGCAATTGCCAAAAGAGCATCATCTAAAAATGCACCTTTAAACTTTATTTTTTCAGTATCTATACCAAAGTGTTTGGCAAGATCGCTTTCATCTTCATATGTGATCAGATGAGCATCTGTTTTTATATCTTTATATTTTTTAGGGACTATTGCAACTTCTCCCTCACTCATACCACTTAGAGGTTTTAACTTTGCTTTTTCATACTCCTCCATACTTCCATGCCAAGAGAGATGGTCTGGTTTTATAGGAAGAAGTATGTAGATGTTTGGTAGAGCTTTATTTGTGTAGTGCATTGTAAACGAACTGGTTTCTAGCACCCATATTTTTGCTTGAGTATTTAGGTCTGCCAAAGGTGTACCTATATTTCCACCTGCTACACTTCCTCTATCAGCTAAAAGGTGCTGCATCATCTGTGTAGTTGTAGTTTTTCCGTTTGTACCGCTGATCCAGATCTTTAGCGGTTTTGTATCTGCAAATAGATCGTACTCGCTTTGGATGTTTTTAGCTTTTTTTATAAGTGTATTAAAAGGTGGGATTCCGGGACTTGGGATCTCTAGATCTGAGTAGTTCTCATTAAATTCAGATGAAGGCATAACTTTAAACCCGTCATCATCAGTAAAAGGTTTGTTGCATTTGTCATCGTAAAATACAGGATTATTAAATAGTTTTGCCAAAGAGCGGGTAGTACCGCCATAACCAAATAAAGAAACTCTTTGCATTATCTGATCTTTAAAGTTATAAGTGCGATTATATTAGATAAAGCAGATATTATCCAAAACCTAACGATGATCTTATTTTCAGCCCAGTTTTTCATCTCAAAATGATGATGTATAGGTGCCATTAAAAACACCCTTTTTTTACGCAGTTTGTAACTTCCAACTTGCAAGATTACAGATAGCGTTTCTATTACAAAAATTGAACCGATTAAAAGAAGTAAAATCTCACTTTTTGTTATGATCGCAAGGTATCCTAAAAATGCTCCGATCGTAAGTGAACCACTATCACCCATAAAGATCTCAGCTGGATGACAGTTATGCCATAAAAAGCCTGTAAGTGCTCCCATTAAAGCGGTTGAGATTATACTTACTTCTCCAACCATAAAATTTGGCATCAAAAGGTACTCACTGATCTTAGCATGACCTGTAATGTAAATAATTATAGAGAAAGTTCCTAGTGCCATGATCGAAGGCACAGTCGCTAAACCATCTAGTCCATCTGTAAGGTTAACTGCATTTGAAGCTGCTATTATAACAATAACCCATAAAATAATAGAGTATGAACCCATGTCTAAAACAGGGTTTTTTATAAATGGAACATATAATTCTGTATTAAAACCTACAAATATACATAAAAAAGCTGCTACGATCAAAGCAGATACTATTTGTAAAAAAAGTTTAGTTCTAGCTTTAAGTCCGGCTAGGTTTTCATTTTTTTTGATCTTTGCAAAGTCATCTTGAAAGCCTATTAATGAAAATAATATTAATGTTACAAGAGCTCCAATAGCATACATATTTGAGAAGTCTATTGTTAAAATTGAAGCTAAAATTGTAGAGAGTACAAAAATGATTCCACCCATTGTCGGAGTAGACGCTTTGTCTTGGTGGCGATCTGGTGCCCAGTCATTGATCGGTTGTGTGCTAGAAGTTCTTTGTGCCCAGCGAATAAACTTTGGCATTAAAAAAAGTACAAAAAATAGGGCTAGAAAAAAGGAAATACCGGCGCGTATTGTGATATATCCAAGTAGATTTATGTTTAGAGTTTCGTATAGCCAATAAAGCAAAATATTTATCCCTTATCCAAATTAAAAGCATGATTATAGTATAATCTCATAAAAAATTTTGTTAAAGGATGAAATTTGTCAAAAAAAGCTGTATTGGTAATAACCGATGGTATTGGATATAGCCCCAAAACAGAGTTCAACGCTTTTTACAATGCAAAAAAGCCAACATATGATAAACTTTTTGAGAATACTCCGCATTCTTTGATCGATACTTTTGGATTGAGCGTAGGTTTGCCTGAGGGTCAAATGGGTAACTCAGAAGTTGGTCATATGACCATAGGAAGTGGTAGAGTTTTGTATCAAGACTTAGTAAAAATATCTCTTGCGTTAGAAGAGAAAACTTTTAAAGATAATGAAGAATTTAAAAATATACTAAATACTTCAGATAGACTACATCTTATAGGACTTATGAGTGATGGTGGAGTTCATTCCCATATTGAACATTTTATGGGGATAGCTGAACTTGCAGAAAAAGAAGGTAAAGAGGTTTTTTTACACCTAATAACTGATGGTAGAGACGTAAGTCCTACATCTGCTCAAAAATATTTAGAAATTGTAGAGAAGTACGTAAGCGATAAAGTAAAAATTGCTTCGATTAGTGGTAGGTTTTACTCAATGGATAGAGATAACCGTTGGGAGAGAGTTCATTTGGGTTATGATGCTATAGTAAATGCAAACCCTAAAACAGAACTAACACCAGAGGGGTATATAGGGCACTCTTATGGAGATGGTGATACTGATGAGTTTGTTATGCCTACAGCTTTTGAGGGTTATGAAGGTATGCAAAATGGTGATAGTGTTTTAACTATAAACTTTAGAAGTGATAGGATGCGTGAGATGGTTAGTGCTATAGCTGATCCCACATTTGAAGGTTTTGAATCACGCCGTGTAGATGTTAATATGGCAACTATAACTGAGTATGATAAAAGTTACAAATACCCAGTTTTATTTAAAAAAGAAGCACCTATAAATACTTTAGCTGAGGTGATTTCAAAAAAAGGTTTAAGACAGTTACATACTGCGGAAACTGAAAAATACGCTCACGTTACATTCTTTTTAAATGGTGGTATAGATGAGCCGTATGAGAATGAAACAAGAGTTTTGATTCCATCTCCAGATGTTAAAACATATGATATGAAGCCTGATATGAGTGCAAAAGAAGTTACAGAACAGGTTTTAAAAGCTATGGATGATGAGTATGATTTTGTTGTAGTTAACTATGCAAACGGTGATATGGTAGGTCATACTGGAGATTTTGAAGCAGCAAAAAGTGCAGTTGAAACAGTAGATGAACAGCTTGGTAAAGTTTTAGAAAAAGCAAAAGATAAGGACTACGCATTTGTACTGACAAGTGATCATGGGAACTGTGAAGAGATGAAAGATGATAGTGGAAATGTCTTAACAAATCATACAGTTGGAAAAGTCTGGTGTTTTGTAGAAGCTGATGGTGTAAGCAAAGTAGAATCAGGTGGACTTAACAACATCGCACCTACGGTTTTAAAACTAATGGACATAGAGATCCCAAGTGAGATGGATCACTCTCTAGTATAGAGAATTTAACTGAATAAAATTAAGGAGAAAAATAAGAATGAAATTTACAGGTAAAAACGTACTTGTTACAGGTTCAAGCAGAGGGATTGGTGCAGAGATCGCAAAGTCACTAGCAGGTTTTGGTTTAAAAGTTTGGATAAACTACAGAAGCGGTGCAGAAGCTGCAGATAAAGTTAAAGATGAGATCGAGGCTGCAGGTGGTAAAGCTGCGGTTATTGGTTTTGATGTAAGTGATGAAGCTGCATTTATAGATGCACTAAAAACTATAAAGGACAGTGATGGAGAGTTGTCATACCTAGTAAATAATGCTGGTATTACAAATGATAAACTTGCTCTTCGTATGAAAACAGATGATTTTATGAGTGTTATTGATGCAAACTTAACTTCTTGTTTTATTGGGTGTCGTGAGTTCTTTAAAGGTGCTAGAAAACAAAAGTTTGGTTCAGTTGTAAATATAGCTTCGATAGTTGGGGAAACTGGAAATGCTGGTCAGACAAATTATGCAGCATCTAAAGGTGGTGTGATCGCTATGACAAAAAGTTTTGCTCATGAAGCGGCTACAAGCGGGATCCGTTATAACACTGTAACA
>Ga0193961_1000595_pt1 | contig 13817 bp, 18 predicted proteins | sample FB_4_MG_FD_140371 | JGI IMG/M metagenome (GOLD analysis project Ga0193961, IMG submission 140371) | Microbial mat bacterial communities from the Broadkill River, Lewes, Delaware, United States - FB_4_MG | ecosystem: Environmental > Aquatic > Freshwater > River > Microbial mats | place: USA...
GCATCTTCAATAAGTAATGTATCTTCTTTTAGTATTTTTTCAATTTGAGTAATATTTTCATTTATAAATGAGGCCATTTCACCAAATTCATCTTTAGTCTTAATTTCTATATGTTCACAACTATTTGTACTTTTATTTAAAAAAGAGAAAAAAGATAATAGTCCTTTTCTAAGATTCATTAATTTTGTATTTATATCTGAAATGATTAAATAAGATAAAATTAATAAAATAGTTAAAGATATGATTATTGTAGCTATAATTATAATTTTACTTTCTTCATATTTATTCTCAGCAATTTCTGTCTCATTTTTTGCAACTTTTAGCTGGAGAGAAATTAAAGCAGAAATTTTTTCACCAATTGGGTCAATTTTAGGATACAAATCTTCTATTGTAATTTTTGTAAGTAATTCTTTATCTTTTTGTATGCAGGCATTTTTTATTTCTTCAGCAATTTTATCTCCATCTGTCATTAAAACTTGCGCTTCCTTCGCAATATTTTCTTCTTCTTTAGTCAATTTAGTAGAAATGTAATTTCCCCATTGCTTTTTTATGTTTTTTTCTGCTGATTCTATATTTTTAACACATGTTTGAAAATTGAAATTACTATTTCTTGTTTGATGTGTTGTATCTACTATATTTACTGCATATTCATCAGCTATTATTTTTAATTGTTCAAGTGGAACAACTCTATCATTATAAACAGTCTCTAAACCATTATTAACTTTTTTTAATTGTAATATTCCAAATATACCTAATAATAATAATGCAACTATGGCACTAAAAGATAGTATTATCAATTTGACTTTTGTTTTTAAGTTTCCAGTCATTTTTTCCCTCGCTTATTTTTTTAAAAATATCTTTAAAAATAGGCATTTAAAAAATTATTTTTTATTATAATATATATTTTTAACTTAAAAATACATAAAATGATTACTATAGTGATGTATGGATAATTTGGTATTATGATAAGTATTAAAATTTTTTATTATTAGTTGTTGAATAAGAAAGAAAAATAGAAGAATCTATTTTCCTTTTAAACCTTTTCTCATTGATTCAACTAAACTTTCATCTGCTTTTGTGTTAGTAAAATACTCAAATGCCAAAACACCTTGATATAAAAGCATATCTTCGCCATCTTTTATTTCACAATTATTTTCTTTTGCTAAAGCCAAAAATGGTGTAACTTTTCCATAAACACAATCAAAGGCAAAAGAGGCATTTTTTAGTATTGGTTCTAATGTTTCTTTTGGACAAGGAAGATAATCATCTTTTAGTCCAGCACTTGTTGAGTTAACTACTAAGTCAAAATTATCAGATTGAAATCTATCCCAAGTTGAGCATTTGATATCATGATTTTTGAAAAATTCTAATTTTCCTTCACTTCTATTTAAAACAGTTACATTTATATTTTTTGATTTTAATGCTAATGCAATAGCTTTTGCAGTTCCTCCCGCCCCTAAAAGTAATACATTTTTAACCTCTCCAAAACTCTCAATAGCTTTTAAAAAACCAGGAGCATCTGTATTATATGCTATTACTTTTCCATTATCCTGTATATAAGTATTTACCGCTTTTATATCTTTTGCTAAACCTCTTACTTCGTCAGCATTTGTAAAAGCTAATTCTTTATGGGGAACAGTGATATTTGCACCAGTGTAGTTGTTTTGTAAAAAAACTTCTTTTATAGTACTACCATCTTCAAGTTGATGTTTATCATAATTTCCATCAAAATTAATATGTTTTAATCCTGCATTTTGCATTTGTGGTGATTTTGAATGTGCTACTGGATTTCCAAATATAACAAATTTTTTTGACATTTTTTTCCTTTATTTTGCAATTGCAATAACTTGGAATATTGGATATTCTTTATTGTTTCTATAATCTGTATAAACTATTTTATATTCAATAATCTCAAAGCTATTATTCTCAATAATAGTACAAAGTTCATCTTTGTCATAACCAAAATGATGTACACCTTCATTTTTATGTTCATCATGAAAAGTACCATCTTCACTTACTAAATCATTTATACACAAGTATCCACCAATTTTAAGTCCAGCTCTTGCTTTCTTGATAAACATATTTGTATCTTTTATATGATGAAGTGTCATTGAAATAGCTATTAAATCAAATTCATTTGAAGGTAAATCTTGCTCATTTATATTGTGTTGAATTGCACTTATATTTGTATATCCTAGCTCTTTAGCTTTTGCATTAAACTTTTCAACCATACCAATTGAATAGTCCATACCAATAACTTCATTTGTCTCTGTACTTAATCCAAAACCAATAAGTCCTGTTCCACAACCATAATCTAGTATTTTAAAATCAGGCTTTAAATCAACTACTTCTTTTATGTTATCAACACTTGATTTTGCTGTTTGAACTCGTGAGGGTTTACTTTCCCAATCTGCTGCTACATTGTCAAATCTATTCATATCTATCCTTAAACAATAAATGATTAATATTTTGGTAAATTATAGCAAAACCATATAAAAGAAGAATTATGAATAATATTAAATACTATTTTAGTACAACACAAGATGGAAATTTAGCTTATCATGTAAATGATATAAAAGAAAATGTAGATAAAAACAGAGAAACTGTAGCTTTAAAAATGGATTATAAAAGTGAAGATTTAGTTTATATGAATCAAATTCATGGAAATAATGTAGTAATAGTAGATAAAAACTCTCCAAAAGTTATTGATAATTGTGATGGAATCATTACAAAAGAAAAAGACTTACCTCTAATGGTTATGGTTGCAGATTGTATTCCTATACTTTTTTTTGATGAAATACAAGGAGTAATAGCAGCTGTTCATGCAGGAAGAAATTCAACTTTTCAAAAAATTGCACAAATTACAGCAAATAAGATGATAAGTGAATTAGGATGTCATCCTAATAATATAAAAGTTATTATGGGACCTAGTATTCATAAATGCTGTTATGAAGTGAGTGATGAATTAGCTCAGATTGTAAAGACATCATTTGGAGAAAAGTTTTGTATAGGAAATAATATTGATTTACATGGAATTAATATTAAGCTTTTAGAAGAAGTAGGAATTCAACATATTAGAGTCTCAGATATTTGTACTAAATGTTCAGGTGAACCATTTTTCTCTTTTAGGGAAAACCCAAAAACTGGAAGATTTTCAGGAATTATACAACTTACATAAATTTTACATAATTACTTAAATTAAAATTAAAAAAAAATATTAATATATTTTTTTAAATTTTTAAGCTTATTTCTGTTACTATTTGCTACTTTAATAAAAATAGCAGGATTATATAAGGATTACCATGAGTACAAAAGTAACAAAAAATGAAGCGTTAGACTATCACAGAGTTCCAAATCCAGGGAAAGTAGCCATTGCAACGACTACTAGATTAGAATCACAAAGGGATTTATCCCTTGCTTATTCTCCAGGTGTTGCATATCCTTGTGAAGAAATAGCAAGAGATCCTGAGCTTGCATTTGAATATACTTCAAAAAGAAATTTAGTAGCAGTTATTTCAAATGGTACTGCAGTTCTTGGTCTTGGAAATATTGGAGCATTAGCTTCAAAACCTGTTATGGAAGGTAAAGCAGTATTATTTAAAAAATTTGCTGCTGTAGATTCATTTGATATTGAAGTTGATGAGACTGATATTGATAAATTTTGTGCTGTTGTAAAAGCCATTGCTCCAACATTTGGAGGAATAAATCTTGAAGATATAAAAGCACCTGAGTGTTTTGAAATTGAAAAAAGATTAATAGAAGAGTTAGAAATTCCAGTTATGCATGATGATCAACATGGAACAGCAATTATTACAAGCGCTGCACTTTTAAATGCTTCTGAAATGATGAATAAAAAAGTTGAAGATATGAAAGTGGTTGTTGTGGGAGCAGGGGCATCTGCAATTGCTTGTTCTACAATGTATAAAGAACTTGGTGTAAAAAATCTTATTATGTGTGATTCTAAAGGAGTAATTCACTCTGGACGAAATGATTTAAATAAATACAAATTAAACTTTGTCACTGACATTTGTACAACTATGGAAGAGGCATTTACAAATGCTGATATGGTTTTAGGATTATCACGACCAGGTACTTTTACAAAAGAACATATTGCACTTATGAGTGAAGAACCTATCGTATTTACTTTAGCAAATCCAACTCCTGAACTTTTCCCTGAAGATATAAAAGAAGTAAAACCTAAAGCAATAGTAGGTACTGGAAGATCAGATTATCCAAATCAAGTAAATAATGTACTTGGTTTTCCTTTTATTTTTAGAGGTGCATTAGATGTTCAAGCTAGAACTATAAATATGCATATGAAAAAAGCAGCTGCAATTGCAATTGCAAATTTAGCAAAAGAACCTTTAACGGATGAATTAAAAGCATCATTTGGTGATTTAACTTATGGTAGAGAATATATTATTCCAATTCCTTTTGATAAAAGACTTATGGTTGAAGTTTCAGCCGCTGTTGCATTAGGAGCTGTTGAAACAAACGTAGCTAGAGTTACAGATTTTGATGTTGAAGCATATAAAGAAAAATTAGCTTTAATGGTATAAGATTCAATTATCTATTAATTAATAAAATGGTATTATTCTCGTTAATTTTTAACGAGAATAATAGAAAATAGGATGATAATGGAAGAGTATATACTTTTAATTGATACTGAAGATGCAAAAGGTTTGGTATACAATATCTCAAAAGTTCTTTTTGCAAATAACTTAAACATCGAGCAAAATGCTGAGTATGTTGACCCTGACACAAAAAAATTCTTTATGCGAAGTATTATTTCTGGAAAAGTTTCACACAATATGTTGCTTAAAGAATTAAAAGAGGTTTTACCTTCAAGTGCTCAAATTAGATTAAATAAAAAAGAGAAAAAAGATGTTGTAATACTTGCAACAAAAGAGTCTCATGTTTTAGGAGATTTACTTATTAGATATATTGCTGGTGAATTAAATGCAAATATCAAAGCAGTTATTGCAAATCATGATTATTTACAAGATTTAGTTGAGAAATTTAATATTCCATTTAAATGTATTAGTGCAGAGGGATTAAGTAGAGAAGATCATGAGGATAAAATGATTGCAGAAATTTCTACTTATGAACCTGAGCTTATTGTTCTTGCAAAATATATGAGAATTTTAACTCCAAAATTTGTGGAAACTTTCCCTAAAAAAGTTCTAAATATTCATCATTCATTTTTACCAGCATTTATTGGTGCAAATCCATATAAACAAGCACACGAAAGAGGTGTTAAGATTATTGGGGCAACTGCACATTATGTTACTAATGATTTGGATGAAGGTCCAATTATTTTTCAAGATGTTGTAAGAGTTGATCATTCATATTCTTGGGAAGATATGAGAAATGCAGGAAGAAATGTAGAAAAAATTGTATTATCAAATGCATTTGAATTACTTCTAAATGATAGAGTGTTTGTACATGGAAATAAAACGGTGATTTTATAGTATGTTTAATTTAGTATTATTAGAACCTAGAATGCCAGGAAATGTAGGAACAATAGGAAGACTTGCTTTTGCTATGAATTGCACACTTCATCTTATAAAACCTTATGGTTTTGGTGCAATTACAGAAAAAGAAGTTAGACGAGCTGGGCTTGATTATTGGTTTGAACTTGATGTTAGAGAATATGAAAATATAGAAGATTTTTGGGATAAAAACCCATTTTCTCCTAGACATTTTTTAGCAACAACAAAAACAAAACAAGTTTACTTTGAAGCAGAGTATGAAGTAGGGGACTATTTTTATTTTGGAAGAGAAGATGCAGGCCTTCCTCAAGCTATTTTAGATAAAAGTCCAAAAACTTGTATTACTATTCCTATGACAAATGAAGCTAGAAGTTTAAATATTGCAAACTCTGTTTCGGTTGTAGCTTACGAAGCTTTAAGACAAAACTTTAAAGACTTTAAATAACCTAGAATAATGCTTATAAAGTCTTTAAGTTAAATATTTATTTAATAATTAACAATTATTTAACTATCATATAAATATAATGAATCTATTTTGTTTAAGGAATTTAATTGTATAAAATTTTGCTTTTAGAAGATGATGAACTCTTTGCATCGACAGTTGAAGACTTTTTAAGTGATGAAGGCTTTGAAGTTGATATTGCTAACGATGGAGAAGAGTGTTTAGAATTGAACTTCAAAAAAAATTATGACTTATACATTTTTGATATTAATGTTCCTAAAATAAATGGTTTAGAGCTTTTAGAACAGTTAAGAAATAGCGAGGATAATACACCAACTATTTTTTTAACATCTTATAAAGATAAAGATACCCTTCACGATGCATTTTTAAAAGGTTGTGATGATTACTTAAAAAAACCAGTAGATTTAGATGAGTTAATACTGCGAATCAAAGCTCTTTTAAAAAGAAATAAAAAACAATTTACTTCAATAGAACTGCCAAATAATCTAATTTTTGAACCATCATCAAAAAGAGTTTTAGAAAATGGAAAGGATTTAAATCTTCCTATAAAAGTACTTGAACTAATGGAATTATTTATAGAAAATAGAAAAGAAATAGTTACAAAAAATATGATTATTTCAAAACTATGGAGTGTAGATGAAGAGTATAGTGAAGGTTCCATTAGAGTTTATATAAATCAAATAAAAAAGATTTTAGGAAAAGATTCTATACATAATATAAAAGGAATAGGATACAAAATTGAATTCTAAAAAAAGAGAATTTTTAATTTCTATTTCAATAATATTTACTTTTACACTTGTAATTATTTTATATGTAAATTATACTTTTATATCTATTTTTGGACTAAATCAGCAAAATTTTATTTTTATAGTTTTACCTTTGATTATATTAGCTCTTGCTATTTTTTTAAGTTTTACCTCAAGTATTTTAAAACCATTATTCAAAAGTGATGAAAAGCTTCAACAAAGTATAAAAGAGACAATTCACGAGTTGAACATTCCTGTTTCTACTATTATTATGAATACTCAAATGTTGGAAAAAAAAATTAGTGATGAAAAGAGCTTAAAAAGGTTAGATAGAATAAAACAAGCAAGTAATAATCTTTTGAAATTATATGAAAATATGGAATATGATATAAAAAAAGAGATAGGGAAAATTGAAAATCAAGAGTTTTTTTTAGATGAACTTATCTCAAAGTCTTGTGATAAATTTGATGATATAAAAAAAGATATAAAAATTACTACTCAAATTCCAAATATACTTTTAAATACAGACTTAAATGGTTTTGAAAAAACAATTGATAATCTAATTTCAAATGCAATTAAATATAATGTAAAAGAAAATCCAATAGTTGATATAAACTATGAAGATGGAATTTTAAGCATTTATAATAGTGGAGAGAAAATTGATACAAAAAATCTATTTATAATTTTTGATAAGTATTTCCAAGAAAATTCATCAAATGATGGGTTTGGACTTGGATTATCAATGGTAAAAGAGTTTTGTGATAAAAATAGAATTACTATAAATATAGAGACTTTAGAATCTGGCAATAAATTTAATCTTAATCTTAAAAATATAATTTCTCAATAACCCCTTTCTTACCAACTTTTTTGTATAATTCCGCAATTTAAGAATTAGGTAGAATTATGGCAAAAAGTAAAAACAATAACAGTGTTAAAAGTTCAAATGGTGAAAAATTAGCATATAGAGCAAATCAAAATAAAAACCCAGTAAAAGTTGATTTTTCTCAAGATAGATATGAAAATGAGCAAGTTGTAAATGCTAGAAAAGCTGCAAATCTTGCTTTAGCAAAAGAGAAAGCTAAGAAAAAAGCAAAAATGGCTAAAGCTTCAAAGAAAAAAAATAAAAAATAGTTATTGAGACATTTGTGAGTCATTTGTTGAGTATAATGAATTAGACTTAAAATAAAAAAGGAATTTCATGGAAGAAAGTTTAGTATTTGCTGGTGCAATTATTGTTTTTGCTCTTATTATTATAAGTAAGGGTGTAAAAATTGTTCCACAATCTGATTTATATGTAATTGAAAGACTAGGTAAGTTTAATAGAGAACTTCATGGAGGTTTTCATATTATTATTCCAATTATTGATAGTGTAAGAGCTATTTTAACTTCAAGAGAACAATTAGTGGATATTGCAAAACAATCAGTTATTACAAGAGATAATGTAAATATCTCTATTGATGGAATTGTATTTTGTAAAGTTGATGATGCGATGGAAGCTACTTATAATGTGGTTGATTTTAAAAATGCAATTGCAAATCTTGCAATGACAACTTTAAGAGCTGAAATTGGTGGTATGGATTTAGATGATACTTTATCAAATAGAGAAACATTAAATGCAAAACTACAAAATGAGTTAGGAAGTGCTGCTGCTAACTGGGGAATTAAAGTAACTAGAGTTGAAATTTCTGACATTTCAGTTCCTGCAGAAATTGAGCGAGCTATGAATATGCAAATGGAAGCTGAAAGAGAAAAAAGAGCAATTGAAACAAAAGCTAGAGCTGATAAAGAAGCAGTTATTAGAAAAGCTGAAGGTTTCAAACAAGAAGAGATTTTAAAAGCAGAAGCAATTGAGAGAATGGCAGATGCAAAAAGATATGAACAAGAACAAGTTGCAGCTGGTCAAAAAGAAGCTATGAGATTGATTAACGAATCAATGTCTTATAATAAAGACGCTTCTGAATTCTTACTTGCAAAAGATAGAATCGCAGCTTTTAAAGCGTTGGCTGAAAGCGGTTCAACAGATAAAATGATTTTACCTTATGATGTAGCTCAAATGGTTGGTTCAACAAGTGTCTTAGGTGATGCATTTTTTAAAGGTGTAAGTAATGGAAACCCTAATAGTCTTTAATGTAATAAATCCTTATATCCTATTAGGGATAGGGGTTATTTTACTAGGACTTGAAGCAGTTATTAGTTCTTTTATTTTAATTTGGTTTGGTATTGGATTTATTATAACAGCTGCAATTAGCTATTTTTATCCATATTCTGATGGAGTTTGGCAAATAGCTACTGCTTCTATTATTTCTTTAATTTTATTAGTTCTTCTTCGAAAGAAATTTTTAGAGTCTTTTTTAGATTCTCAAAAAGAGATTACTGATAATTTTCTTGATGAAAAAGGAATAGGGCAAATTAAAAACTCAAAGGTTTTTTATAAAGGAACTTATTGGGAAATAGATTCTAAGCTTGATGATAATGAATTTGCTGAAGGCGAAAAAGTAATAGTATCAAAAACTTTTAAAAACCATGCAACAATTCAAAAAAAGTAGAAATTTTAAAGTTTCTACTTCTTTTAATTTAAGTATTAAAAATGAATATTTTTCATAACACTTTTATTTACAGGTTTTTGAAGTTTGTTTTTCATTTTATGTATTCTTCTCGTTCTTTTTGAACAGCTTTTTGAATGATGTTCATCTTCTTTTATAAGTGTATGAAAATTTTTACTATCTAAAATAGCTAATTCTCCATCTGCATATTTTACCATTACATCTTTTACTTCTATTCTTTCATCTCCTGCAAAATATACTTTTAAATCATTACTTAATAGTGTTTCAAAGGGTTTTTCTCCCATATGTGAAGTAATAAGTGTGTCAACATTTTTACTTTTTAACCAATTAGCAACTGCTCGCCCACCTGTTTGCTCATTTTTTAATATTTCAATTTTATTATTTTGAATAAAAGCAAAGTATTTAGCTTTCCCAAAAAGTGTCGATACTGCTGTGTTTTCTTTATTTGTTTTTACTGGTATTGCAATCATTTTATCTCCTTTGTTGCATTGATTATTGAGATTTTATATCCAAGATATATAACCACGGGCCATAAACTTAACCATAATAATTCACTTAAATATTCCATTTTGAGCCTTTTTAATAATTATGTGAATCTTTTGATTCAATTTCTTCTTTTGTAATTTTTACTTTATCCATACTGTACCAAGCATATGTAATATAAGCTAATACAAATGGAACCATTAATGAAACATAAGACATAGTCATTAGAGTATAGTGACTTCCTGAGCTATTCATTATCGTTAAACTGCTTTGTAAATCAGAGGTTGAGGGATAATATACGGTGTTGTTTAACCCCACATTTAATAAAACAGCCATTACAGTCAAGACGATTCCCACACCACCTGTTTTAATACAACAAGTTTTTCCAAATGTTATTGTTACAAAAACTGCAATAATAACCATTACTACACCTATTAAGAACATACTTAAAATAATAGGCATATCAATAAAATTTTGTAAATATTTAAATCTTTCAATAACAATTAAACCACTCTTTTCAACAGCGTATCCATCTTTTATAAGAATCCAAACCATAAATCCTAAGAAAAATATTAAAAAGAAAATCATATTTATTTTGATTGAGTTAACTGCTTTTTCTCTTATTTTTTCATGATTTATATTGTTTATAAAATATAAAGCTCCACTTATTTTTGCTAAAAATACAAGTGCAAAACCTAGTAAATAGTTATAAGGATTAAGTAAGGCTTCTAAACCTCTTAGAGGATTTTGCCAATCTACAAAGTTGTTAGAATCAACTATAAATTCACTTCCACTAAAAAATGTACTAATTGCAACTCCTAGTAAAAATGTTCCAATATTTCCATTTATTTTTAAAAACATTTCATATGTTTTTTGCCCTAAAAAATTATTCGATTTTGTTCTATATTCATAAGAAACTGCTTGAATAATAAAGCAAAATAGTATGCTTAACCAAATCCAATAAGCTCCACCAAAACTAGTGGCATAAAATAGTGGAAAAGCTGCAAATAAAGCCCCACCAAATAAAACTAAAGTTGTAAAACCTAATTCCCATTTTCTTCCAATACTATTTATTAACATTGTTTTTTCTGTTTCATTTTCACTTAATTTATCCATTAAAGTTTGTCCACCTTGAACAAACATTATAAATACAAAAAGACCACCTAATAAAGATATTATTATCCACCAATATTGTTGAAGTGTGATAAGTTCTAAGTTTCCAAATCCCATCTTAATGCTCCTTATTCTCAGGCCCAAGACCTATTTGTTTTGTCATGATTTTTATCTCAGCTATTAATAAAACTGTAAATAAAATTGCGAAAATGAAAAAACTAATCATTACATTTGTAGAGGATATTTTCGTTGCAGCAATTCCCACTGGCATCAAGTCTTGAATAGCCCAAGGTTGACGTCCTACTTCAGCAACTACCCAACCTGCCTCACTTGCAATATATCCTAAGGGAATACTGTATAGAGCTGCTTTTAAAACTACTGGATATTTCATAATGTCTTTTTTTGTTAAGAAAAATAAAACAATTGCAAAAAGCAGAGTAAACCAAGTTCCAAGAGCTACCATTATATGAAATGAATAAAATGTTATTGAAATAGGTGGAATAACATCTTGTGGATTTTTTATATGTCCATAACCAAAGTACTTCATATTTTCATCAAGTGAGGCTTTTGATTCATTCATTTTAATTTCATTATTAATTTTTTTAGCTTCTTTATAACCTTCCAATGCCTCAACTGCAATTTTTCCTTTTTTCATCTTTTCAAGAGTACTTATAATTCCCATTTCTTCATTACCGTATATTAAATCTTTAATACCAGGAACAAAGGCATTAATATCATGATATCCCAATAAAGATAGAGCATAAGGAACAGTAAATTCAAATAAATAAGGATCTTCATTGTTATATATGGTTTTTTTAGGGTTTAAAATCCCAATAGCAACAATTCCAGCATCTTTTTCACCCTCATAAAGTCCTTCCATAGCTGCTAATTTCATAGGTTGTTTAAGTGCAACTTGATGAGCTGATTCATCTCCACTTAAAATTAAGAATATTGAAGTTATAAGTCCAAAAGTTGCACCAATTATCATAGATTTTTTGGCAAATAAAATATCTCTTTTTTTCAATAAATACCAAGAACTAACACCAATTACAAAAAGTGAAGCTAAAACATATCCACTTCCAATAGTGTGTAAAAATTTACTAATGGCAACTGGTGAAAATAGTACATCCCAAAAATTATTCATTTCATTTCTTACACTATCTGGATTAAAGGTCATTCCTGTTGGATATTGCATCCAAGCATTTGCAACTAAAATCCATAAAGCTGATAGATTTGAACCAATTGCAACTAACCAAGTTGATAATAAATGAAATCCTTTGCTAACTTTTTCCCAACCAAAAAACATAACAGCAAAAAAAGTACTTTCCATAAAAAAGGCTAAGATTCCTTCCACTGCAAGTGGAGCTCCAAAAATATCTCCAACAAACCAAGAATAATTTGCCCAGTTAGTTCCAAACTCAAACTCCATTATTATTCCAGTAGCAACTCCAATTGCAAAATTTATTGCAAATAAACCCATCCAAAATTTTGTAGTTTTTTTCCAAAATTCATCATTTGTTTTTACATAAATTGTCTCCATAATAGCAACTATAAATCCAAGTCCCAAAGTTAATGGAACGAATATCCAATGGTACATGGCAGTTAATGCAAACTGAGCCCTTGACCAATCAACTAAATGCTCTTCCATATTTTTTCCTTAATTCTCTTTTGTTAGATTCTTAAATACAAAATCAACTTTTTCTTCATATGTCTTATATTCAGTTTTGATAGATTTATCATGGATAAAATAGTTAAGAAAAACTAATATAACTAATAATTTTATTAATATGATTTTCCATAATGTTTTTCCAATTGTCATATTTTTAAAACCATTTAAATAAAAAGAGTAAATATTTTTAATATTCAACATAAAATCTCCTTTTGTTGACATATGTTCAAAATGATAACACTTTAATGAACATATGTCAACAAAAATCAAATAAAATAAAGAAAATTTTGATATTATTTCAAACAAGGATAAAAATGGGAAGAGAAAAAACAAAAAGAAATCTTACATATAAACCAGCTTTTAAAGATTTTATACCTGAGAATAAACCTTTTACTGGGGTTACATTATTGTTAGACGAAGAGATGGAAGCTATTTATTTGATGGATATTTTAAATTTATATCAAGAAGAAGCAGCTATTCGTATGGAAGTTTCAAGACCAACTTTTACAAGAATTCTAAAAAATGCAAGACAAAAATTAACAAGAGCATTGGTTTACGGAAATAAAATTACAATTCAAGATGATAATTCAGGTTATATTGTGGCCATTTGTAGTGCTGAATTAGATAATTTTGAATCGATTTTAGCAACTGATAAATATTTATTGATTTATAAAGTTCAAAATAATGAAATTACATTATTACATAGTTTTGAAAATCGAGTTGCTTCAAAAAATTTAAAACCAGCTATTGTTTTACCTCAAATATTGATGCAACATAAAGTTAATATATTTTTATCTACAAGAGTAGGGGAAGGTTTAAAAAATTCGCTTTTTGCTAAAGGTATACAAACTATTGAAAAACAAATAAGTAAAAAAGAGGATTTGATAAGTTTGTTAGATTCTTAAATATAAAAGTAAGAGAGAACTCTTACTTTTATTTAGTAACTTAGATTTTGAAAATCTTTGTTTAATAAATTACTTGCTACTTCTGCTGGTTTTGCAACTGAAATACCTTCTAATAGTACAGATTCATCTTTTGAAGCATTAGGTAAATATAATGGACAAACTTTTACTTTTGCTCCTTGTTTCATGATTGCTTGAAGCATCATTTTTGGTGACTTACCTTTTGGTTTTAAAACTTCACTTTCCATACCTTTTACTGCTAAATCTCCAGCTTTAGAACAAAGAGTCATATTTACTTCTTTTTTTTGTTTTAATGTCATCATTGATAAAACCATTCCCATCATCTGAGTTTGAGCATCACCTGATGTGATAATTACATTTAAAC
>Ga0193961_1000597_pt1 | contig 13797 bp, 7 predicted proteins | sample FB_4_MG_FD_140371 | JGI IMG/M metagenome (GOLD analysis project Ga0193961, IMG submission 140371) | Microbial mat bacterial communities from the Broadkill River, Lewes, Delaware, United States - FB_4_MG | ecosystem: Environmental > Aquatic > Freshwater > River > Microbial mats | place: USA...
AAATCTTGAATAATCACCAGCCATTCCACCTGATACAATAACATTTTTGTCAATTGATGATATACCATTGAGATACTCTTCCCCATTTGTATGAAGACCATCTGTAAATGTTATAAGAAGTTGTAAATTACAGTATTTATTGGCTTGTGTAGCAATTTTGACCCCATTGTCAAAACTATCTTTAGAGGTACTAATAAGATCTGTTTTTATACTCGTTTTTGAAAATAAAGATATTGATAACACTGTAGAGTTTTTGAGAGCACCATTACAAGATATTTCTCCACTTGTGGTTGTTCCTATAATTTTTGCATATGGTAAAATTGTCAATAATTCTTTTCTTAATAAAACGATAGTATCTTCATCACGTATACTTGTGAAAACTTGAATAAGTATATCACCAGTGTGCTGAGTAATTTCACTGTCAATAATATATTTTTCTAAAAGCTTTTGGGAATGATACTCATGTATAAATGTTTTCATGGTACCATTTTAATATATATTAACTTAGTTTAATGTAAAGTGTCCATATCTATTGATACGAGAGGACTTTTAATAGAGTGTAAAAAAGTTAAAAGTGGTTTGATACTACTTGATCGTAATAATACCTCATATCTATAATTATTCGAAATTTTAAAAACAGTACATTCACCAAATCCTATTATCTCTATATCTTTATATTGTTGGCAAAGAGTAACATGCTGTTCCAATTCATTTTTGGCTATCATAGAATTTTTATGAGCAAAAATTACACGAGCAATTCTAAAATAAGGTGGATATAATTCTTGGCGTTGATAGAGTTCTTCTTTTAAAAAATCTTCATAATCACAAACTTCTAAATAGTAATGAAAAAAGTTTTGATTTTTAGTCTGTATCAAAACATTCCCTACCCCTTTACGCCCACTTCGTCCTGCAATTTGAATGAGCAATGAGAGTGCTTTTTCTCGTACTTTATAGCTTGTCATATTCAAAACAGAATCTATCCCTAATACAACAGCTAGTGTAACATTGTGGTAGTCATGCCCTTTTGAGAGCATTTGTGTTCCTACTAATATATCAATTTTATTGTCATTAAACTCTTTGAGTGTTTTTTTGAGTATAGTATTGGTTTTGATACTATCACGATCAAATTTTTGTACCACCTTATGTGGAAATATTTTTTGGAGTTGCTCATATACTTCTGCAGTACCTAAGCGAAAATTCTCTATTGTTCCTATATGGCAAGAGGGGCAGTGTTTGGGTATAGCTTGTGTATAATTACAGTAATGACATTGTAAAGCGTTGTTATTTTTATGCAAACTTAAACTTACAGAACAAAAAGGACACTCTACTGCTTTGCCACACTCATTACATATTTGGTATTTAAAATTGGCACGAGTGGGCAAAAATACTATCACTTGTTGGTTTTTTTCGAGAGTTTGTTGTATTTTAGTAGTAATGGTATCATTTAATTCAAGGTTACAGTCTAAATAGGAGATATTTTTGTGTGAATCAAAATAAGTTTCTTTGAGTCTAACATAAGGCACTTTATAAAAACTACCTAAACTAGGTGTGGCACTGCCTAAAACAACTTGAATATTATATTTTTTACCAATATAAATAGATAAATCTTTGACATGAACTCGTGGTTTACTTTCTGCTTTGTAAGAATCATCATGTTCTTCATCTACTATAATAAGCCCAAGATTTTCATAAGGTAAAAAAAGAGCAGATCTAGCCCCCGCTATGATTTTTACCTTTCCTTGCAATAACTCCTCTATAATAGTGGCTTTCTTTTTCTTTTGTATTTTAGAATGCCAGATAGCTATACTCTCACCAAAAACTTTTGTAAGTCTTTTTTCCATTTGGGGAGAGAGTGAAATCTCTGGTAAAAGTAAAAGAGCCTGTTTATTTTGTCGTAAAATATTTTCTATAGTTTTTATATATATCTCTGTTTTACCACTTCCTGTATCTGCAAAAAGTAAAGAGATGGGATTTTGTTGTATAAAATTATATGCTTTTTTTTGTGAAATTGATAGCTGTATATCTGAATCATTATTTTGAGGTGTTTCTATTTTTTCAGTGGCATAAAAAGGGGTATAAACACTCAAAACTTCCCCTAAACTACAAACATAATATTTTGATATAAAAGATGCTATCTCTAGCATCTTAGTATCATAGTACATCTCACTAATCACTTGAATATCAATACATCTAAAGCTTGGTTTTTCTACTCTTTTAACAATGACAGCTTTTTGAAGTTTTGGTCGTTTTTGGAGTGAAACTTCTACAAAAGTTCCTATTTGTATATCTTTTTCACTTTGATATGTAAGTGGATTGATGGGATTGTTTAGTAAAGCTACAGTATAAAAAAACATTATAAAAATAACTTTTTACATATATCATTTGTATGGTCACAATCAAAAGTATAATTTTGACTATCAAAGGTAAATATGAGAGAATGTGTTGCGTCCAAATAGACATTATATTGAGTTTTAGAAAATTTACTCCATGCGGTAGCTTTTTTTTGATTTGATGCAAAAATAGGAGCATTTAAAATTTTACTAAAAAGTTTTTGATTGTTTTCATCAAGGCTTGTAAAAGATTCAATCTCATTTTTTAAAATCATTTTGTTTTTGTGGTTATTAATTCCTTCTCGTATTTGAAAGATATCTGATTTGATTTTAGCATAGTGTGTATTTTCTAAACTAGTATCAAATTTTGTGATAGCCACTGTAGCTATCACCGAGATAAGAACCAAAGAAAATATGATTTCAATAAGACTAAAACTTTTTTTATTCATTTATATAGTTGTCTTTTGTATCCGTTATATCAAGCTCTTGCCCAATCTCTTGGTATCTTCTAAAATAATGCTGTATAAAGTGATGAATAGTTGCATCTGTTGATGTAAATTTATTGTTCTTTTTCACTGCATAATTTTCTAAGAAAAGTGTAGCATCTTTTTTTTCTAAATAATGTTCTGCTAATTTTATGTAAGTATCTATATACCATTGTTTTAATATTTCGATAGATTGTTTTGTAGTATTGATAGTAAGTTTACATGTTTCAATATTCCATGATAAAACATTTGTAGCAAAAAGTCCAAAAAGATGGATCATCCCCTCACAATAATACGGTTGTACTTCATCTACTTCCATCCAACCTATAAGTCCAACAGCTCGTTTGATCGTATCTGAAATAACAAACTCTTCTAACTCTTTTTCATCTGTATCAACATCAAGAAAAAAAGAGACTAGTCCACCTGTGGTAGCTTTGAACTCTTCTATATTTTTAAAATTTGCTGTTTTGTTCATCCGTGTTTCTGTTTCATCATCACACCATAAGATATGACCAAACTCATGACCTATAGTAGTGATGTCATATACTTGATGCCATTTCTGAGTATTTTTTATATCAAATAAAAATTGACGATCTTTTGTCAAAAACTCTTGTCCAAATATCTCTTTTGAGAGTTTCAAAAATGGTTTTGCTCTTTGCCCTTGAAGTATCTCATCACTAAAAGCAAATATTTTTTTGCCATACTCTTTTGAAACTATCTCATCGTTCGGTACAACTTGTGCAGAAAACAATCCATTGAACTCTGCTCCAAAAAACAGAGCAGGACGACCCAAATAAAGCTGTACTTTATCCAAACTTTTTAAAGAAAAATCATAAATAGCTGTATGTTTTTTTTCATTAATATTATCGAAAATATCTCGAAACATTATTTTTATTTTAGAAACTCTTTCATTGTTATTTTGAATTTTAGGGTTTGTAAGTCGTATGTCCCATTCCAAAGCAACTGCTTTTCTAAAATGATCTTCATAATACTCCAAAGGATGCCCTATCTGAATAGGTGTTGATATTTTCATCCAAGTTCGATCTACTTCTGCCCATTTTGATACAAGTTTATCTGTTTCTGTTTCTGAAAATGCCGCGATGATTGAGAGTAAATAGTTGTAGTATTGCCATTTTTGATTGTACACTGTATCGTCTAACTCTAGTAAATTACCAACAAACTCTTCCAAAGCATCTACGACATTGGTTACCTCTTGTTTGAAAGCTGTAATATAGGCACTACTTTTGTATTCATTTGATTCTGCACTTGTTTTTGTGAGTACAGAATAACTTCTATCAGCTATTAAACCATCATGCCCTTTATCAAAAAGATCATTTTCTTCGAGGTATTGCATCACTTTTTCATCATCATTATCAAACTGTTTCAGTAAATCCTTATTAACACCATTGATAATCATTTTTGTCCATGATGTTTGCCATTTTGACATCTGTACACCAACATTGTAAACACCTTTAAATATCTCTTGATAAAAAGGTGTTAAAAGATCTTGCGATACAATAAAATCAATACGCTTTTGATGAATAACCAACCAAAAGTTTTGAGCAAATTGATATGCTTCCTCTTGAAGTTCTATAATTTGAGTATCATCATAATCTAATTTTTTCAAAACTTGTACAAAACTATCATCTCTCAAATTTACAAGCCGTGTAATAAGTGCTAGTTTCATATCTTCTGTGAGTTCTACCCCTAAAGTTTTGGCAAATTCTTGAATAATAATAAGTTTGTCATTTTGTTTATTTTCTAAGTATTCATAAAGTTTATTTATATCATTTTTTTGTTCACTTATAAAGTCATAAATAGTTTGTATATCATTAGTAAATTGTGTCATATTCTCTTCTACTTTCATATTATATCTTTTCATAGAATAGCAAAATGAACTAATAAATGCCTGAAATCATAGCTAAATCCAGTTAAATTTAAATTCACAATAAAAATAACCTTTATCTATATAACATTATTTAAAAGTAACTATGTAAGAGATGTTTTTATTTGATATTGTATTATATTGAACATAAATTACTTTTTATTTTTTAATGAATTTAATTGTGTCGCTTGATTTTTAATCTTTTCATTTTTTACTTTTATCTGCTCTTTGAGAGTTTCTATTTCATTTATACACTGATTATCTATACTATCAGTATATACATAATGAATAGTTTTCACAAACATCTCAAGGAGATATAACTCTTTATCTTTTTGTGTTGGTTCAAGTTTACTGATTCTGTCTGCGACTATATTTATCTCTCGTGGTATCCACAATAAAGAGATATGAAATAACTTTGCTATATTTTGTATCGTTTTATTATTTACAGCTGACTTGTTATCACACAATATCATAGCATTTGATATACTGTGTTTATTGACATACATTATAGCATATATGATAGCGTATGATTCAGCACTTGTACTATCTTGTATATCTTCACCCAATGCCAATATAAGTGTAGCATTTGTTTGTTTGTCATATAAACTTATCTTAAATTCTGTATTGTTTTGTATACCACTTGCATCAACATATATGATATATCTAGGGGTTTGTTTACTCATTTTTTAGTCCTTATTATTTAGTCTCATTGTTCTTTATTCCCTTTTGTCAAATTCTATCTTTCAATTCCTCTAAAACATCGATAGCATCTTTTAACTCTTTTTTATAAAGATTTCTATCATCATTATGAGATTGTGGATTGAATAGAGTTTTATTAAAACTTTGTAGTTCTTTTATCAATCTATTTGTCTCTTTATCTGTATCTTGTGAAAAAGTGAGTGTTTTTTGGAAGAGTACATTTAATTGTAATTTATTACAAGTATCAGAATATCTTTGTTTTTTAGGTAAATATTTGAAAAGTAATTCTTCCGAATATTTTCTTAATAAATTTGCACTACAATCATACCTTTCATTTTTAAATTCTTCTCTTCCTCTTGTAAGATAAGTTTCTTTTTTGACGATCAAAGGTACTTCATAGTCATACTTAGTATCATTTACATATATTTCATAAGACTTTAAATTATCCATTTTATCTTTGAATATTTCAAACAAAGCTTTATCATGAGTAAAAAAGAATACCTGATAATCACAAAATTCAGATTTCAATATTTTTATCAAACTCAACCTATTTCCCATATCTAAACTTATAAGTAAATCATCCAAAACCAATATCTTTAGACTATTATTTTCCAATAAACTAAACTGTTTTTTTATAATTGCAAAATATATACTGATTGCCAATGCTGATAATCGTGCTTCATTTAAAAAGTTATGATAATTTGATTTTATTTCTCCAAAATAGTCAATATCCAATCTAATAGTCCTATAAACTGCACTAAAATTAATCTTTTCTATTTTAAAACCTTGATTAAACTCTTCTAAAAATAGATTTATAGTATCAAAAAGTTCATCATTTAATATCTTTTTTAAGATATCAAAATACCTTTCATCTTGAGCCTCATTTAAGTTTCTCAATACTTTACTATCACCTATGGGATACTCTTTCAAAATTTGTTCAAAGAATCCATATAAATTTTTAGTACCATTATTTTTATTAGTCTCATACGATATCTCAAGTATATCTTTGTACTCCAACATCGGCATAAAAACTGATAAATTATTGATAAATACTAGATCACTATTTGTATCGCTATCATCTATTATTTCTAAAGTTTCACCATTATCAAATTCAAAATTTATAAAAGATTCTTTTTCAAGATTAAAAATATTTTTATCTTTTTTAAACTCATTAGATATATCAGTATTGGATATCTTTGATAAATATTCAAAAGCTTTAAAAAGTGAACTTTTACCACTTCCATTTTCCCCATAAATAAGTATATTTTGACCATTTACTTCAAAAGTATTATTTTTTTCATCATCTATAAAAAATCTAAAATTTGAGAGTTGTATTTTATTTATTTTGATACTTTCAATAACTTTTCCAATAAGTGTCCCATCTATGCGGTGAGGTACTGTAGAAAAATTCCCATCTTTAATTAGGTTTATTTCACTTGTAGCATGATTAAAAACATCTTCCCATAGTTTTTTTTCATCATCTTCATTATCGAAAATATTAAATGTACGATGAGAAACTTCAATACAGTATGTTAAGCTATCGGCTTTTAAAATATTTATTAAAAGTGGGAAATTTTTATAATTCTCATTTTTTATGAGTGACTGATATATTTCAGAATATTTTGTTTTCAAATCATGAGGTATTTTAGATATATCATCTCTGTATTTAAAACTATCTAATACTACTGATTTTAACTCTTCTAATCCACTAATTAATTCTAATTTTATTTTACCTGTCATTAATTATCTCCATTTATTATTTGTACGGCTTCTACTGTTGAGTTATATATCAACCCTCTTTGTATAATATTATTTTGATTTATAGTATCAAATGCCAAAGTTATAAATTGTTTTTTGACCTCATCTGATGTTTTATCTGTCCATGGTTGTACTGTATCCGACACCTCATCACTTATAAAACAATCAGCCTTTTTCATATCATCTTCAAAATACAAATCATAAACCATACCATCAATAACAGATTCAAATAACGAAGCTTCATTATTCATATCTTGCTCTTTTGCAAAAAGAATATAATCCACCAATATTTCAAATGTTTTTTGTTCTTCTTTTGGAATTTGAGGTATTGGTAATTTTTGAACAGCATGTTTATTATATTGATAACCTTTTTCACCTAAGATAACTCCTCCACAATAACTTTTATAAAAATATGTTGATATTTTAGAGGATATAAGTGCAAATATATATTTTATATCTTTACCTATTATCATAAACGCAGTTTTATCAATATAATAAGATTCTGTATCTAAATAAAAGTATGCTCCTTGAACTGTTTCAGGATATATAATCTTTTCATTTTCAAAAGCATCTAAGTAAGCACAATTCCTAAGATTATAAGGAGTAATCCCTTGATCACTTCTTTTTTCTAATTTATCATAATATGTATCTAAATGTTTTTGTATTGCAGGATATTCTTGTATATCTAATGGTGGATTATTATGTAAATTTATTAGCCACTTATCAGCAAACTGATAGCTATATTTTTTTATATCCTTCCCCCTAAGAATAGGTTTTATTATTTCAGCACTTTTTTTATCTTTGTCTATTAATTCATCTTTTATTTTACCATCAATTATAAAAGCTTCATTAAAACCTGTTTTAATTCCATAGTTAATTTTTATATCCCATTTATTAAGAACAATGCCTATCTTTTCAATTTGTTTCTTTATTTTTAGTTCTTGAGGACTAGAAAAACTAAAACTATTTTCACTTAAATCACTTTGCGAATATTTAAAACCTTTTACATCTATAAATTTATTTAATTCAGAACCTTTTTTATACTTCTCATCTACATCACAATATATAAAACTATTATCTTTTATCTTTGCTTTTTGATATGTCATTATACTTGTATCAACTGTAGCACTTTCGAATACTTTTACTCCGTTAAAATCTATATACTCTTTTATAGCTGTATTCTCTAATACGAATTTTCTAAAATTTTTCCCATATTTTGCTCTTGTATATTTATTTGAAGTTATATAACTTAATACTCCATTTGGTTTAAGTAGTTTATATCCTTTTTCAAAAAAATAAATATACAAATCAGCAGTACCACAATATGAATCAAAATCTTGTATCTCTTTCTTCGATTTTAATTCTTTGATTTTTTCTTGTCTTACATACGGGGGATTCCCAATAACCACATCAAAACCACCTTCGTCTAAAACCTCTTTAAAATATAGTTTGTAAAAAAATAGTTCTGTTGTTGGTTTTTGGAGTACTCTCTCTATCAATCTCATCTCTTCATTGAGTTGAATTATAAGTTTTGTTTTTTTATTATCAAAATCTACAATACTCATATTATTTCTTTGACTTTTTATCTCATCATTATGATTTTTTAGTTTTTTTCCTAATACCTCATCTATACTTAATTCGATACTTTCTTGAAGTTTATTTTTTTTGTCTGTGTTACTCTCTTTGAAATAATTGTGCAATTTATCTTGCATCTCATCTATTATAGATTCATCAGTATTAAAAAGACTACTATTATCTTTTTCTAAAGGGTCAAAACCATTGATAGTCTCAATCAAACTATTACCAACCATTATCTTATAAAATAAATTTGGTAAGGGTGTAGGTTTATTTTCATCTACAACGATACTCAACCAAAATCGAAGCTTGGCTATCTCTACAGCTGATGGTTCTATATCTATACCATAGATACTATTTTCTATCACTTCTCTTTTTAATTCTCCAAAATTAGTACTATCTCCTAATTCTATTCTTTTCTGAACAATCTCATGAAGCATTCCCATAGGAAAAGCACCACTTCCAATAGCTGGGTCAAGTATGGTTATCTTTTTTAGATATTCTAGCTCATTTTTATTCTCTGGCTTTGTATCAAGATAATTTTCTATAGACTGCTGACACATATAATGCACTATCTCTCGTGGAGTATAAAAAGCACCTTTGTCTTTTCTATCTTCTAGTAAGTCTTCAAATAATCGCCCTAACATCTCAGGGTCAATAGCTACTTCACTATCGTGAGGAGTGTCTTCTATGATAGTAAAATTGTAACTATCAAATAAACTAAAAATCTTATGGATTATCTCATTTTCTAAAAATATATTTTTGTTGTCCAAATTGTCTTGAGTAAATAATCCACCATTCAAAAATGGCATTTTACAATTTAATAAGCCAAAAAAATCATTATCTTTTTTTCTATCTACATTTAAAGCATCAAAAAATATTTTGCTTAATATATTTTCATAAAAATCTACACCATTTGGATTTGTTTTATACTCATTTGTGTACAATGATGACATATAAGCTTTATCTCCATCTCCCCAATTTTTATCTTTTGGTACACCTAACCAACCTTTTTTTTGTAAAAAATACAAAAATATAATACGACCTAAAAGTTTTTTTACAAATAAACTTACTTCTGTTTCATCCATAGCTTGAGGTGTCTTATTTAAATAGTCACACAATTCAAAATATAACTTTTTATACTCTCTAAAAAATTCATTTGATAGTTTTTCTACACTAAAAGCCTCTTTTATCTCTTCGAGTGTACTCTCTTTATGAAGATGTTCTAGTTGAATTTTGGCGGTAGTGGTTGGTACATTACCAAGCTCAAAGGTATATCTTTTTGGTTGTGTTGATAGTTCTCTATTATCATCAAGCTCAAGGGCTACATAAGAGAGTCTCCATACATCACTCTTTGGATGATAGATAGCAACAATCAAACCATCATAAGTATATTTATTAGTTTTAATTAGATTTCCAATAAATTTATTAAATCCAACTCTTATTTTTTCAATATTTGTTGTTGATGATTTTAATATAAAAAATCCAACCTCATCAATATCATCAATTTCAATTGAACCTAGTTCTTGTAATGTATCCACATATTCATTTTTTATACCATCTTTAAGCATCGCTTTTTTAATGTTTAAATCAAATGTTTTTTTTAAAAACTCTATATATTTATCTTCACTAAAATTATTATTTATTATATTATCTATCATTTATATATCCTTTGTACAAGTTAGAATAAATTTTATATCTTCTATACTTTTTTGTTGATTTGAATTATTTGGAGAAGTTATTCTTTTAGTAGTTAAAATTTCAAAAATATTTTCCGTAGTGCTATCTATTATCTCTTTTGACAATTTACCATAAACACCATCACTAATGAGTTCTTTTGAGCTTTTAAATAAATCTTTATTTATAATACCTTTTCTTACATAATCTTTTAGTATTCTTATCGCATATCCATCATTCGCACTGTTTTGAGTATCATTGTGTTGCATTTGTATTTTTTCTATCGTATTAACTTGATAATACCTATTTATATCATTTTGTATCATCTCTATTTGCTTATCATCTAGCTTTATTTTGCTATCTGTTGATAACTGTTTTAAGCCACTTGCAAATGTTAAAAAATCAATCTCTTTTACCTCATCATCTATACAATAAAACTTATGAGTAGTATCCCCTTTTTTATATCCATAAGCGTTACAATTATCTTTGATACTCATTTGTATATCTTCACTTAGATTTTGTATCATCAAGTACTCTTTTGGATTTTTATCTTTATAGGTTCGTAGCTCTTGTAAAAATATCAGCTCTTCATCTATCTCATCTTTTTGAAGTTTTATTATCTCAAACAACTCTTTTGTTTCTACATTTTCTTCTGCTGTATATATTTTGTTGTCTTCTCCATAAGTAGAATGAAATGACTGTAGTTTAGTATGTGCTTTGTGTGATAGCCCTATTATCTCTTCACTTTTTGCTACAGGTTTAAAATTGAATACATTATAAGTTTTTTCAGTTGAACCTATACGGTTTATTCTCCCTATTCTTTGCATCAATTTTGTAGCATTCCAAGGTATGTCATAGTTATATATTGTATTACTCCTATGGAGATTTATACCCTCTGCCAAAGTATCTGTAGTGATGATAATATTGTAGTCATTTTTTTGTTGCTCTTTATCAATATTTGCATCAAAGTTTTGAGCTATTATATCTATATATTCATCTCTATTAGTACTATCTATATATAATATTTTCAATTTTTTTGATAAAAGATTTTTATATAAATATTTTCCAGTATCTTGTGACTCTGTAAATATCACTACTTTTTGTGTATTATTTTCATATTGTATTAATTTCTCTTTAAATATATCGATCTTTGGGTCTCTTTTTTCATCTTTCCATTGATTATTGAGCTTATTAAAAAGGATAAGATCAATCTCCAATAAATCTTTGAACTCTTTTTGAAAATCTTCCTGCCTAAATATATGACCTTTTAACTCTCTAGTTTCTTTAAGTTTTCCAAACTGTGTCAAAACATCATATTGTACTTTATCATCAACAATTCTAAATTTTGATTTGGTATCATCCAAAAACTCATTTGATCTATCCCCTAAATAAATTATATTCTTATTAAAATTTTCTATAAATTTATCCAATCTTTTAGTATGTCTCTCCATTGATATTTTGAATGCTTCAAAAGAACTCTCAAATCTTTTTACCAATTGATTTTTCATCAACTCTGCAAGTGGATTTTCATCAAAAATATTATCTGATATTCTAGGATTTATCATTTTATATTTAGCTCGACCCTCTCCATTTAATTGATTTAATGATTTGAACTTTGCATATTGAAGTCCCTCTTTCCCACCTTGTAGATATGTTGCAGTTATATTGTATTTTTCTATTAGATCTTCATCTTCCAATGTATATATCAAAGGGGTAAAATCTTCCAATTTAGGGAAACTTTTCACATCTGAGCTATACATCTTCCAATTTTCAATGTCAGTTCTCGTTCGTCTTGTCATAATATATTTGAGTACATTCTCTTTGATCTCTTGTGATATTTTATCTAGTGCTTTTTTATTCTCTTCTTTAGTAGCTTTATTATTTTTGCTGATAATCAATGAATATTTAGTATTTTGCTTATCAAAAAAAGATTTTAATTTTAAAAGATTTGGAATTGTAGAGTTATTTTGATTTTGAAATAAATACAATTGATTCGCTATATCATTAGGTTCATTATTTTGTGGAGTTGCCGAAAGAAGCATCACCTTTTTTTGACAAGGATGTTTACAAATAGTTTCTAGTTTTTCATATCTATGCGTATCATTGTTTCTAAAGTTATGCGCTTCATCAATGATGATAAGTTTGGCTGTCGTTGATGATGGGATACTATCTTTAGATATACATTCAATATTTTTTATTTTAAAATCTTTTATTGCCTTAAGCCATTGATTGAGTACTGATTTTGGAGCTATAATCAGTGTATGTAATTTTAATTTTTTGATGATAAGTATCGAAACTATTGTTTTACCAAGACCAACCACATCTGCTAGATAAAATCCATTATATTTATTGAGTTTACTTATTCCATCTTGTACCGCGTCCAATTGATAGTTAAAAGGTTTAAAATCTTTTGGCATATCATCATCACAAAAATCTATTAAATCAACTCTTTTATCAAAATAAACTTGTAATGCTTTTATATACAACTGATACGGTGTGATATTATCTTGAGTGATCTCTATTGGTTTGGGTGGATAGTTTTTTAGTTTTGGAATAATTTTATCTTCAACATCTTTGAGTGTTAATTCTTCTGCATTATCCCATAATACATTGAATAATTTTGTCGCTTCTTCAATATCTGCATCTTGTCTCAATTCTGTATTTATTTCAAAATTACCGCTTAGACCATTATGTGTTAGATTTGATGAGCCAATGATTACTCCACCTGTCAAACGACCACTCAATTCATTTTTATTTCTTAAAATATAAAGCTTAGAATGATTGTCGTTGTTAGGAGATACTTTTATTTTTAGTTTATTTATTTTTAATAACTCTAGTATTGAAAATATACTTTTGTATCTCTCTTCATCAATAGCCTGTTCCCAATCTTCAATTTGTTCTTTTGCAAATTGATTAATCAACTCTGTAGCTTCAAATACCTTATTTTCTGTATTTATACCTATGAGTATTCTAACCTCATCAATATTGTCTAAATAATCATTTATTTTATTAAAACCACTCATCCTAAAGTAACCAATCAAAATATCAAAGTATTTAACATGTTCATCTGTTAATATCTCTTTCAAATGCTTTTCGAGTGTATTCGTACCTTGGTTCGTAGTAAAAGTTTTAAATGTAGATGTAATTTGTTCTAATTCTTCTTGTAATGCCATATAAGCCACACTCTTATTGATTTTTATAGTAATTAATCATTATAATAAAAATATGTTTAATCTCTACCTAAGAATAAAAATCTAGCAAAAATAAAAAGGTCAATCCGACCAAATTCCAACAACTAACCAAGTAAAAATTAAGAATAGGATTATTTATCTTATTCTTCCCAAATAATTTAGTCATTTTATACAAAAATAACATTTGAAATAACGAT
>Ga0193961_1000601_pt1 | contig 13754 bp, 14 predicted proteins | sample FB_4_MG_FD_140371 | JGI IMG/M metagenome (GOLD analysis project Ga0193961, IMG submission 140371) | Microbial mat bacterial communities from the Broadkill River, Lewes, Delaware, United States - FB_4_MG | ecosystem: Environmental > Aquatic > Freshwater > River > Microbial mats | place: USA...
AAAATAGGGTACAAATATGTTCTTTATATAAAATTCATCAATCCCCCCAGCATTATCTTGAATATATATAAACTGTTCTTTATCATTTTCTGCAAAGTAAATATTGATTATTGGATTTTTGATATTTTTTGATATAAATGCATCTTTTGCATTATTTAATATATTTAAAACCACTTGAATAACATCATTTTTAAATATATTCAATTTATTTAACTTTTTATTTTCAACTATGATTTGAATATTTTCTAATTGAAATGAATCTAAAATCATATTCTTTACAATTATTATAATTTCATCTAGTGATATTAATGTTTTTTGTTTATCTTGTTTAAAAAAGTTTCTAAAATCATCAATTGTATTTGACATATATTGTATATGATTATCAATCTCTTCAAATTTTTCATTTAATAAATTTTTATCAAGATTATTTGTATTATTTTTAAATTTTAATCTAGTAATAATAGTTGAGATAAAAGTTAATGGCTGTCTCCATTGATGTGCAATCATTGAAATCATTTCACCCATTGCTGCATGTTTTGATTGATGTAAAAAAATATTTTCTTTTTCTTTTACTTCTCTTAAATCTAGTATGGAAACCATTTTATATTCATTGTTATGATAGTTTATATCTTTGATTTTTATAATAGTTGGAATTATCTCACCATTTTTTGTGATTATTGATAGTTCTTGAAATAATTGACTATTAAATTTAATAAATTTATCATTTGATGTTGGAATTAATATTCCAGTTGCAAGATTTCCAATAATTTCATTTTTATTTTCATATCCTAATATATCAAGTAAAGGCTTATTGAGGTTTTTAATAAATCCATCTTCAATGATTAAAATTCCTTCAATAGTATTATTTATAATATCATTTAAATCAATAAATATGTCACTATCAATATTCATTTAATTTCCTTAAAATTATTTATTTTAATAATTATAATATTATAATACATATTATCAAGTAATTTGATTAATTGGAGACAAAATGATAGATTATGTTTTTTTAGAAGAATATGGCAAAAAAATATCAGTATTATTTGCAGAAGATGATATAAATATTTCTAGAGAATTAGGTGATTTATTAAAAGATATTTTTTACTATGTAGATGTTGTCAACAATGGTGAAGATGCAATCTTAAAATATAATAGTTATTATAAAGAAAATGATAAATACTACGACTTGATAATTACAGATATTCAAATGCCAAAGATGAATGGAATAGATTTAATTAAGAATATTTATCAGATTACTAATACTCAAAAAATTATTGTATTGTCAGCCCATAATGAACCGGAATATTTAATTGAACTTCTAAATATTGGCATTACTCAATTTATTTTAAAGCCAATTAATTATGACAATTTTTTAGATGTTATATATAAAATTTCTAAAGATATTTACGAGCATAAAAATAAAGATATGAAAAAAGAAAAGATAATTAAATTATCAATGGATATTAAATGGGACACTGAAAATCAACAATTATATGTTAATAATGAATTATTTAAATTAACAAAAAAAGAGTTTTTATTAATAGAATTACTATTGAAAAATCCAGAAAAAACTTATAAAAATGAAGAAATAATGGTTTATTTATGGGAAGATGAACTTGAAAAAGATCCTGATATCACAAATTTAAAAAATCTGATATCAAGACTAAGAAAAAAACTACCAAATTTAAATATAGAAAATATTTATAGTTTTGGGTATAGAATAAATACTATTATTTAAATAGTCCTTTTTTCTCTTTAGCTTGTGCTAATTCTTTTGTTAGATTATTGTTAAGATCTTCTATCTCTTTTATATGAAATTTTAGTTTAGTTTCATTATTTTTATAAAGTTGAAGCATACTTTCATTGTGCAAAATAGTATTATTTAATCCTGAAATTTTTTCAGATAATTTTACTTTGTCATTTTTTAAAATATGTATAACTTTCGTTAACTGTTCTATCTCTTCATTTTTTTTTCTTATAATATCAAACTTACCATCAGATTGATTTAAACTATTCATTTCATAGGCTTCTAATTGTTTTAATAAAGATGCTTTATTATCAATAAATCCTTTTAGTTGTGATTCAATATTAAAAATATGTCTTTTTAAATTTAAAACTTCTTCTTCATATTTTTGTTTATCTTGAAGTGCAGTATAACTCTCTTTTTTAACTTGGACAATATTTTGCATCATTTTTTTACTTAACTCTTTTTTTTCTTTCTCTTGTTCAGTAACAATATAGTTAATACAAATATATTCTAAAATATTTTTATTTGATTCATCAAAAATAGGCATTATTGTAGATTTTTCATAAACTATTTCACCAGTTTTTGATGAGTTTCTAATAATACCTTCCCAAATTTTTCCTTCTTTTAGCGTTTCCCATAATTGAGTATATATACTTGAGTTAATTTGTGGATCTTTAAGTGTTTCATAATTTTTTTCCAAAACTTCATCAATTTTAAAACCTAAAGTGTTTAAATAGTTTTCATTAAAATATTTTATATTTCCATTTAAATCTAATTTTGCAATTAATGCAATTTGCTCAATCATTTTTAAATATACTTCTAGTTCTCTTTGTTTTTTTAAGAACATACTTTTTAAGTATATTTTTTCACAAGTTTTATTTACCACACTATTAACTGCATCCATATCAAGAGGTTTTATAATATAGTTTACAACTTGAAGTTCAATTGCTCTCATCATTACATTAGCTTCATTTCTAGCTGTAATAAATATAACAGGAACTTCTGTGTCTATTTCTCTTATTTTTTCAAGCATATCAAGGCCATCCATTTTAGGCATATTAATATCACTAATAATTAAATCAAAAGTTTTATTTTCAATATGCGCTTTTTGTAAGGCAAGATATCCATCTAAACCATTTTCACAAACTTCTACACTATTAAAAAATCTCTTTAAAATTTTACTTAAGATTTCTCGAGCCCCTTGCTCATCTTCAACATAAAGAATGTCTAAACTTTTTATAAATTCTTTTAAATCTTCCATAGTAAACTCTTTAATTAAATAATTTTATTTTATAACCCATACCATAAATATTTTCAATATTTATTTCTGGGATTTTATTTCTTAATCTTGAAATTAAATTTTTCAAGCAAGAAATATAATCTTTACTTTGATAATCTTCATCCCATAGATAAGTTATTATTTCTTCTATAGAATACGTTTTATTACTAGATTGTAATAATAAATCTATTAATAATAGCTCTTTTTTTGTTAATTTAAAAGATATATTGTCTTTTGTTAAGATTTTTATTTCTTTATTCCAAAAAATATTATCATTTAGTTGTATTGTGTTCATTTCTTGACATTCTAAATAATCTCTAAAAAGTTTTTCAATTGCTTTATCAACAATAAATAAAAAGTTTTTTAAATCGATTGGCTTTAAAATATAATTATTTATATCTAATTGAATAGCTCTTAACATCATATCCGGTTCATCCCTTGCTGTTACAAATATAAAAGGAATGTCAGGATTACTATTTCTTAATATTTCTAAAAATTCTAGTCCATCCATTTTAGGCATATTAATATCACTTATAACTAAATCAATTTTATTAGTTTTATACAGTTCAATTGCTTCTTCCCCATTTGAAGCAATTATAACACTATTGAAAAATCTTTCTAGTATAGATTTAATTTTTGCACTAATTAATTTATCATCTTCAACATATAAAATGTTTAATGTTTTTTTGTAAGTTTCTATTGTTATCATAAAGTTATTATATAATTAAATAGTATCAATAAAGTATCATTTTAAAGATAAATAATTTTTTTATAACGATTATTTTAATTCTATACTTCCAAGTAATTCAGAACTTAATAGTGCTGCTTCAACATTATTATAATTAAAATAATCTCCAATAAATCCTAAATTTTTTTCACTATTTAAATAATACGGCATATCTAAGCTATTTTTTGCGTGTGCATATTTCCAAAGATGTGGAATAATATTAAATCTTTCTAACTCTTCTTTAATTTCATCATCAAAACTTGTAAGAAGTATTTCAAATATTTCTTCTTTAGATTTTTCATTTATACAATTTGCAAACTCTTTTGTTGAGTGAATTACATACGAGCTAAACTCTTTGTATAAATATTTTTTAGAGTTATTGATTATATTTTCAATATCAGGATTTTCATAGATTATATTTTCATCTAATTTAATGTCTTCATTTGAATATAAAACTGTTGAAAAAATAGAATCATATTTAATAGTTGATAATTTTTCTTTTATATCTTCTTCTAATTCTATATTCATTTGTAATATTTGAGGAGCAGGTATACTAATAAATAGTAAATCGAAACCTTCATAAGTATGATTATTTTCATCTTCTAAAAGCCATTTATTATCTATATTTTGGGCTTTTGTGATTTTTGTATTTTTAATTAAATCTTTTTCATCTATTAAAAATTTACAAATTTGATTTATTCCATTTTTTGGTATAAACTCATCATATTTTGCTTTTACAACACCATTTTTAGCTAAGTCCAAACAAAACATTTTTAAATCATCTGTAATTGGAATTAAAGTTGAAGTTCCGTGGTCAATAAACTTATCTTCTATATACTTAGTACTAAGTCTTCCTCCAACTCCCCTTGATTTTTCAAAAATAGTAATATCTTCATATTTTTGTTTTAAATTATTATATAAGTTACAGCCAGAAAAGCCAGCACCAATTATTGCTATTTTCATAAGTCTTTCCTTATTTATAAATGAGTCTAATGATTGCTACAATAAACAAAGCTAAAGCCATCTGCTTTAGTTCTTTATCGTATAAAATCATAAATATAGATGTAAAAATTAAACCAAATGATAAAATAATTGGTCTAATAAAATCTTTAAGCTCTTTTGATATAAATTCTAGTTGATTATTTGATACTTCTATTTGAAGCTCACCTTTACTTGCTTGTTTTATAACAGATTTTAAATCTTTTAAGGTAAATGGAATATCTTTTATTTCATCAACTATTGTTTCTATAATACTATCTTTAGCTCCCAAAGCTTTTGGAAGATTATCTTGTAAGATTGGCAAAATATCTTTTATACCATTGAAATTTTCAATATAAGTTGTTCCAAGTCCTTCAATAATAGCACTAACTCTTAAAATATAAATCGCATCACTTGGAAGCTTAAAAGGCATATTTCTTGTACCTTCTAACACATCAAAAGCTAGTTGTTGCATAGATTCACTACTTAGATTATCATTTGAAAAAATATCAAACATTTTACTTGTAAACTCAGCTAACTCACCCGTTGGTGCTTCATAAGCAATTGTTCCTAATCTTTTACTAGCACTTATATAAAGCTCATAATCTCTCTCATTTGCAGCTTTTATTAGCTCAATGATTGCTATTCTTGAATTATTTGGAACTGTTTTTACCATTCCAAAATCAAGTAATATTATCTCACCTTCTTTTGTAATAAGTAAGTTGCCAGGGTGTGGATCTGCATGAAAATATCCATTTATAAGCATTTGTGTTGTGTAAAAACCTACAAGTGTTTCGATGATTTTTTTAAAATCAATATTCTCTTTTAAAATATTCTCTTTATCATCAAATCTATATCCTTCTTCAAAACTCATAACCAAAGCATCATCACAACATAAAGCTGGAAATGCAAGAGGAAATCTAACTCCACTATCTTTGTACGTTTGAGAGAATTTTGTAAGATTTTGTAACTCTTGTGAAAGACTTACTTCTTGTAAAATCATTGATGAAAACTCTTTTATTACAGCTTCAATAGAGTTTTTTGTATAGTGTGAAAATAGGGGATTAAATAAAAAATTAAAAAAGTTTATTATTTTTATATCAGCACTAACTCTATTTTTAATACCTTTTCTTCGTAGTTTCACAGCAACTTTTGTATCATCATGTAAAATTCCTATATGAACTTGACCAATTGATGCGCAAGCTATTGGAGTTTTATCAAAACTTTTAAAACATTTATCAGTAAATGCAATATTAAAAATCTCTTCAAATTCATCTTTACTCATAGGTGGCAGTTTATCGTGAAGTTCTTTCAACTCATCCAAATAATCAGCTGAAAAAAAGTCAGCACGAGTCGCTAGAACTTGTGCAAGTTTTATAAAACTAGCTCCCAATGTGATAATAGTATCTTTTAATTTTTTTGGCTTTAATGGTTTGATTCCCAGAAAACTCTGTTTTTTCTTGATAACCAAATAAATAGTCAATAAAAATAAAAAGACTTTAAATACTCTTCCAAAAGAGTATAAAGATAGGGTTTTCAAAAAGGTTTTTATTTTAAATCCTCTTTTAGTTTTTCTAGGTCTTCTTTAGTTGCAAGTCCTAGCTCATCAATAATCTCTTTTAAAGATGATTTTAATTCTTCTTTGAATTTTTTATCACTTTCTTTACCTTTTTCTTCTAGCGATTCCATAAAACTTTTGATATCTTTTGTATCTAGTTTTCCTTTTTCTTCTAGTTTTTTTAACTCGTCTTCAACTTTCTCTTTAAATAAAAGAGCTCCGCCAAGTCCAGTATAAATAAGTTCCTTTAACATAATTCATCCTTTTTTATTTATTATATGCTTTTTTTATATTTATTAATATAGTTATTTTGTCTATTGATTACCACGGACCTTGAAATCTTTTAACCTTGTGTAAAACTTTTTTCTTATGTTTTGTAGCTCGTCCTTGAACTCTTTTTCTCCACATTTTAAAACTACTTTTTTTCATTAAATTTCGCATCTTTTTTTTCACTTGATTTTCTGTTAATCCATAAAGTTCAAATATAGTATCAAAAGTAGTTCTATCTTGCCATGCCATTTCAATTAGTCGGTTTAAATCTTCTTCTTGGTACTTGGTTAAATCTTCTTTTTCTTTTTTTGATTTTTTGGTAAAATCTAATTTTATGCTATCTTTTTTTTCAAAATACATTTTTATTCCTGAATAGTCCAAATAAATTTTGATGTATCAAATCCTAAACTTGGGAGTTTCTCTAAAATACTATTTTTTATTTCATTTGAAATAGTTTTTTGTCTTGCTAAAATCCACAAGTACTCACGACTAGGAGTTCCAACAACTACATATTCATAATTTTCATCTAAAATTAAAACCCAATAATCCCCATAAAATGGTCTAAAAAAACTAACTTTTAGTTTGCTATTTGTCTCATCTATTGCATAGGCTCTACCCATTGCTTCTTTTTTTTCATTTGTTGTGATTTTTGTACATCTATTGATTACTTTTATAGTCTCTTCATCCATCATAGAGTAGTTTGCACTTACATTTTTACAATCTTTTTCAAAGAAATGTTCATATCTTGCTATTTCGTACCAAGTTCCTAAATATTTATTTAGTTCTACTTTATTTACAGTTGGGAGTGGAGCATTTTTTTGAGAACAACCTGTAAATACAAGAATCACAAAAAGTGCAAGAAGATTAAGAATATATTTCATTTAGTACCCTTTTTATTTTATTATAGTCTTTATAACTCTACTTTTGTATTATTTTTTTGTAGGTTCATTAAAAAACTCGCTCATATAAGTTCTATATATAAGTGGTACTTGATTTTGTTGTAGTTTTAGGTTTTCTCGCTCTTTTATTGAAACTGCATTAAAAAAACTTTTCCATAGTTTTTGAAACTTCTCTTCATTTTGGCTATAAGTTGGAACTTCAAATGATGCTACTTCTTGAACACCTATAAAATCATTAGTTTTAATGAAAGCTAGTTTTCTTTTTACATCGTGAATTATAAATTTTTGATTGTTAAATCTTTTCATAAAATGTTTTGCTAAAAAGTATATGACATTAAACTTACTATCAATTTTTGCATATAAAGTTCCATCTTCAAGCTCTTCAAATCTAGCATAAGCATACATCTTATGAACAAGCCTAAAAAATTCTTTTTCTAAAGTATTTAGACTAAATACATAAGGATTGTTGATATTAAATAGTTCATTTTTATCTTTAAATCCAATAATAATAAAGCTAAGTAGATCTAACTCAAAATTTTTTGTATCACACATAAAGATATTTAATATCTTTTGTAAACTCTGTTTATTAAAGTTCTTTTTTATAGCATTTAAAACTTTTGTTGAGTTTTCTTTTGAAGTTTCTATCTCTATAATCTCTTCAAATAGTATTTTATTTGGCAATATTTTATATATTTCATTTGGTTGTAACCTTTTATAATAGACCTTATAAACCAAGCTTAAAAAGCCTTCAAAACTACCATCATATAGTAAAATCATAACTCACCTGTAATTGCACTATATTCTATATCAAACAAACTTGGCTGATAAATCTTTTTCTTAGGAGGTTTTGTCAAAGCTTGTTTTATACTATCTTTGTAAAAGGGAATTTGTTTTTGAAACTCTTTATTACAAGTTATAAAATATTTTGCTCTTTTTATAGAAATTTTTAATTTTTTTAAATCATCAAATCCTAATCTTTTAAATCGTCTAGCATTTAAAATCTTTGCAACAGCTCTAGCTCCTAATCCTGGAATTCGTAGAAGTTCTTCTTTACTTACTTTATTTATTTCCATAGGAAAATATGATAGATTATTTAAAGCCCAAGATGTTTTTGGATCAACATCTTCATCAAGGTTTGGAAACTCTTCACTTACTATTTCATCATAAGAAAAATCATAAAATCTAAGCAACCAATCTGCTTGATAAAGTCTATGTTCTCGTAACATTGGAGGTTTTGTGATAATTGCTGGTAAGTTCTTATCATCGTTTACAGGTATGTATGCGCTATAATAAACTCTTTTTAATAGTCCTTTATCATACAATACTGAACTTAGTTTGAGTATATCTTTATCACTTTCAGGTGTTGCACCCACTATCAGTTGAGTACTCATCCCAATTGGTTGTTTTCCTTTTTCAAGGCTTAAATCTCTTGCATATTTCAGTGGTTGAAGTACCTTTTCTTTTGTTTTATTAGGTGCTAGAAGTTTTAGGGATTTATCACTTGGTAGCTCTATATTTGAGCTTACTCTATTTGCAAGCTCTACTATTTCTTTTACTAACTCCATACTTCCACCAGGTATTAGTTTTACATGGATATACCCGTTGAATTTGTATTCGTGTCTTAGAATTTTTAGTGTTCTTAAAATCAAACTCATAGTATGGTCTTCACTGCTTATAATTCCAGAGCTTAAAAATAATCCTTCTATATAGTTTCTTTTATAAAAATTGATTGTAATATCTGCTAATTCTCTAGGTGCGAAAGCTGCTCTTTGAATATCATTTGAACTTCTATTTATACAATAAGCACAATCATATATGCAAAAGTTTGTAAGTAATACTTTTAGTAGTGAAACACATCTACCATCAGCAGTGTAGGTATGACAAATACCACTTGTATGTGTTGCACCTAATTCGCCTTTTTTGTAGTTTGTTTCAACTCCACTTGAACTACATGAAACATCATATTTAGCACTGTTACTAAGGATTTCCATTTTTTCATATATATCTTTTCTCATAGTTTTATTTTATATAAAATTTAAGCTTTTCCTTAAAAATATTTCAATTTGTAATATATAATTTATCTAAAAAGGTATTTGCTATTTTTAGATGTTTATCTAGCTTCTCTTTTGTCATTTTATTTAGTAGGTTTATTTGCATTGCCATTCTTGGATTTTTTTCAAATTTATATGAGTATTTATATAAAAATCTCCAGTATAAAGCATCAACTATTTCACACCAAGATTCACTTTTTTTATAATCACTCATTTTAATTATGTAGTTTGAACTAGCTATATAGGGCTTTGTAGTAATACTTCCACCATCACTAAATCCACTCATTCCATAAACATTTCCAACCATTACCCAATCATAGGCATCGATGTAGTATTCCATAAAAAATTTATAAACACTATTTGGTTTTATTTCAAGTAGTAAAAATAGATTTCCTAAAATCATAAGTCTCTCTATGTGGTGATTATAAGCGCTATTATTTAACTTTTTTATACAATCATCAAGTGGAGCTATGCCACTTTTAGCTTCAAGTATAAAAGATGAAATTTCATTATTAAATTCAAAAAAGTTAGAGTTTCTAAGCTTCACACCATCATTTTGATAAATCTTTAGCATAAACTCTCTCCATCCAATAATCTGTCTTATAAAGCCTTCTTTTGCATTGTATGGAGCAGGGGCATTTATAATCTTTTCTATCAATTCATTTAAATCAATTAATCCTATATTTAAACTACTAGAGATATTTGAGTGAAATAAAAAATGATGTGACTTATCATTTGTGATAGCATCTTGATAATCACCAAAGTTTTCAAACTTCTCTTTTATAAAACTATCAAGTTGTATTTTGGCTTCATCAAAAGTACTTGGGTAGTAAAAATCTTCATTTAAAACTCCTACAGTTTTAAACTTTTTACAATACTCTTTTGCTTCTTTTATATATTTGTTATCAAAACTAAAAGTAGGGGGTATTTTTATATCTTTTGGAAGTTTCTTTCGATTTTCACCATCAAAGCTATATTTCCCATGAAGTGGTTTACCATTTTCCATAAATATATTTAGCTCAACTCTTCTATTTTTATAAAAATTATGCATAAATTTGTTTGAGTCATTTGGGTTTATAAAGTTTGGATTTTTCTCTGTTGTGATATTTGAAAAGTTTTTATAAACCTTTTTTTCTAAATAATTATCAAAAAGTTCATATATAAATATCTCTTCGTTTTTATATGTCTCAATATAACTTTCATTTTCAAAATATTCAACTAAAATATTGTTTTGTTTTAAATAATTTTCATAAAATTTCATACTAGCTCTATGAAGAACTAACTTTTGAATGTGAAATTCATATTGAGTGAAAAATAGTGGATCCTCAATGAGTAGAACTTTTTTATTTTTGAAATGTGACAAGTTTTTAAATAATTGGTTTGGGTAAAGTATAAATATTTCCATAAATTTATTTTATGTTGTTTTGAGATTATTTTGTAGGATAATTTTGTGGATTAAATAATTTGTTAGTTATAATAAAAAAAGAAAAAAATGAAGGAATATAATGGAATTTAATATTTGGCTAACTTTTGCTTTAGCATCATTGGCAATTTCTGTTTCTCCTGGTGCTGGAGCAGTTGTTTCTATGAATTATGGTTTAAAATATGGACTTAAAAAATCTTATGCTGCAATTTTTGGATTACAAGTTGGATATATACTTCAAGCTTTTATTGTTGTTATTGGATTAGGTGCTATTATTGCTAAATCTGTAATGATTTTTAATATTGTAAAATGGATTGGTGTAGCTTATTTAGTTTATTTTGGATTAAGTAAGATTTTTGAAAAAGTTGAGTTAGTTGAAGAACAAGAACAGCTAAATTTATATAGTGCAAAAAGAGCTTTTATTAGCTCAGCATTAATTAACTTAACAAATATCAAAGCAACAATTTTTTTAGTAGCATTTATCCCACAGTTTATTAATCCAAATGAATCAATATTTTTACAGTTTTCAATTATTGCTTTGACTTTGAGTATAGTAGATATTTTTGTTATGACTGGATATTCATCTTTGGCTTCTAAATTAAAATTTTTATTGAAAGATATAAAAGCTATTAAAATACAAAATAGAATAACAGGTACTTTACTTATAATAGCTGCAATATTTATGGCTAATACAAAGAAAGTTTAAATAAGTAAAAGAAGAAAAAGATAATCTATCTATTTCTTCTTTTTTATTTTTCATCAGCAATTAAAACTTTATACAGTTCAATATGCTCATCAATTTCTTCTTTAGAAGCTTTTCTTCTACAAGATATATATCCTTTTCTCCCATCTGAAGTAGTTGTTGGAAATACTGTTGCATAAACCCAGTAATAATTTTTTGATTTTGTTGCATTTTTAACATAACCACTCCATACTTCACCTTTTTCTACTGTTTCCCATAAATCTTTAAATGCAACTTTTGGCATATCTTTATGACGAACAATATTATGTGGTTTACCTATTAATTCATCAACACTATATTCAGCTATTTTACAAAAATCATCATTTGCAAAGATAATAATACCTTTTTCATCAGTTTCACTCACTAAAAAAGCATAATCATCTAAAATCATTTCTTTTTCCATTATCATGTCCTAATTTACTTTTTTATTTTTTGCATCATTTACTAAAAGTTGTGCCATTAAAAGTGTTTCATCTGCAAAAGCTGCTACATTACTTGCTTCTTTTGCATTTTCTTGTGTTACTTTATCTAGTAGTGATACAGTATGATTGATTTGTTCTATTCCTGATAATTGTTCATTTGATGTAACACTTACATCTTGAATAATATTAATTGTTTCAGATATTAATTCATTTAAATTGTTATATCCTTTAGTCATTTCATCTGAAATTTTTTTACCTTGATTTGCTTTAATAGAAGCATTTTCAACTAAATCTTTTATTTCTTGGGCAGCGTGGGTACTTCTTGTGGCTAAATTCCTAACTTCACCTGCAACAACTGCAAAACCACGTCCTGCTTCACCTGCTGATGCAGATTCTACTGCGGCATTCAAAGATAAAATATTTGTTTGAAATGCAATTTGGTCAACTACATTTATTGCTTCATTTATTGCTTGTACTTTTTGATTTATTTCATCCATTGCTGAAGCAGTTTGTTGTGCTAATTTTTCTCCTAAGGTAACTGATTCTTTTACCATTTTACTTAAATCTGCCATTTTAGTAGCATTAAGATTATTGTTTTTTGTAATTGAAGTAATTTCTTCTAGAGATGTAGCTGTTTCTTCTAATGAAGAGGCTTGTTCATTTGCCCGTACAGAAAGATTTTCAACTGATTTATGCATATTTATAGAGTTTTTTTCTAATTGATTTCCATTTTTTAAATTTAGTTTTGCATTATCATTTAGTTCACTACCTAATTTATTTATTTGTTCCATTGTAATGAGCATTTTGCCTTTTAAAATAGGATTTATACTTAACTGTTCCCTATAGTCTTGATGGGTATATTTATCCATAATATAGACAAGCTCTTCCATATTTTTATTTGTTGTGACAAGCATTTCATTTACAATTCTCTTTAGAGTATTTATCATAAAATTATTAGAGTCTGCATGTATTGTTGAAGTATAAATACCTTGAGAAACTTTATTTAATGCAATTACAACTTCTCCTAAAACATGCATATCTTCTTTTCTCATAATATCAAACTTATCTACATATGTATTTAACTCTTTTAAAATAAATCCAATATCATCATTTTTGATATACTCTGCTTTTTTTATACGATTTGTTTTAAAAAAAGCAAAATTCATAAGATCATCTATGTATCTTTTAAGTCTATCAATACCACCTACAATTCTATTTATAGAATTAATAGCTAGATAGGTAGTAACTATTGCAAAAACAATATTTATCGCTATTATAGCTATAATCTTATATTCACTTAGTATTGCAACAATACTTATTATTGCGAAGCCCAATTGTGTTAATACTAAATTAAGCAGTAACCTTTTTTTTGTTGTTAAGTTTAAGAGCATTTGAACATTACCTTTTTTATAAATAGTCATTCATATTATAATATAAAAATAATAAAATAACTCAATTATATTTGAGGTTTTAAATATAAAATATCCTATTTATTGGGGTTTTTAGATAATGATTATCAAATATCTTCAATTATTTTAAGAATTCATTCTATAAAATAATATCTTTGAATATAAAAAGTTTTAATTTTTTTTACTTCTTACTAATATTTTATTTCATTAAAAAATCAGACAGTTTAGTGCACAATAGTTCTAATA
>Ga0193961_1000602_pt1 | contig 13750 bp, 8 predicted proteins | sample FB_4_MG_FD_140371 | JGI IMG/M metagenome (GOLD analysis project Ga0193961, IMG submission 140371) | Microbial mat bacterial communities from the Broadkill River, Lewes, Delaware, United States - FB_4_MG | ecosystem: Environmental > Aquatic > Freshwater > River > Microbial mats | place: USA...
ATATTGCGCCCGTAGAGTGAATGAATGGCTTTTTTTATCGAATGAATATCAGCGATGACCAACTCAATGTTCAAGCCTGTCGCAAAACGGAATTCATTTTCGATGTCACTATTGGTTGGGTCATAAACTGCGATTGTTAATTTATGTGAGCTTTGCTCTATAGGTATGGATTGGTACCGCGTAATAAGCTCGCGTAGTCCTAGTTGTTGGCATAAGGGTTGAAATGAATAATCACTAAGAGAAATAGTATCAAGATGAAAGAGATTTGCGATCAAATGGCTTAAGTCGAGTGAACTAAAAAAGCCTAGATCGACTAACGCCTCGCATATGGAGTATGAGGCGTTAGCGTCAATACTTTTAGTCTGTTCAGGTGATAGGTGACGCGTTCTGACCAGAATTTCAAGTAAAGAGGAATTCACTATAGATAGTCACCACACTTACTCGCATCGTCACCAATAGCCCAAACCATAAGACCACCACTAATACTAGGTGAGTAAGAAAATGTGTTATTCGTTGCTGCGTCATCATCACAATCGACGCTAGGATTCAGGGTTATTTTTCCATCAGTAATACTATCAACTCTAGAGGCTGCACTCGGAACTCCTGAACTCCCCTCATCACAGTTACTTAAACCGCCATTTTCTTGATAACAAAGTCCGACGGCTGTTTTATAGGAGCTTGCCTCTGATAGGGTCGCGACGACATTGGACTTTATTGTGTAGTCTTTATAAGTTGGAATTGCGATAGTCGCTAATACTGCAATAATTGCCACCACGATCATCAGTTCGATAAGTGTAAAGCCGCGTTGTAACTTCTTAGTTTGGTTGTTCATAACAATCCCCAAGTGAGTTAGTTCAGTTGGAGTTAGCATAGAATGAACCGTGATGGGGATATATTAGCGAGAGGTTTTATTCCGAGGCGTTAATGGTTATTGAAATCCATTGTTACAAATTATCAGTGAGACCTTTGAGCCCGATCGAGAACCGTCATTCGTCGTACGATAAAAAAGCCGCATCATAGATGCGGCTAGTCATTGAATGTGTGAGGTTTCTAAAGCAGCTTTTTCAAGCGATAGAGCTCTTCGAGTGCCTGGCGAGGGGTTAAATCATCAGGGTCAATATTAGCCAGGGCTTGTTCTACTTCACTTGGTTCTGGGATTAGGCTTAGCTGATTGGCAATATCGACTGCGCTGGTGCGCGAGCTAGTAGCATCATTGACATGGCTTAGTTGCTCAAGTTGCGTCAACTTAGTGCGAGCTTGCTTGATCACTGTCTTTGGTACGCCTGCTAACCCTGCTACTGCTAAACCATAAGATTTACTTGCTGCGCCTTCTTGTACTGCATGCATAAAAGCAATGCTGTCACCATGTTCAACCGCATCTAGGTGAACGTTGGCTAAGTGAGCTATTTGGCTTGGTAATTCGGTAAGCTCAAAGTAATGAGTCGCAAATAGCGTTAGCGCGCCAATCTGTTTTGCTAGCCATTCGGCGCTTGCCCATGCCAGTGATAAACCATCATAAGTACTGGTACCGCGACCAATTTCATCCATCAACACTAAGCTGCGTTCAGTGGCATTGTGTAAGATATTGGCAGTTTCTGTCATCTCAACCATAAAAGTAGAACGACCTGATGCAAGATCATCAGAGGCGCCAATACGAGTAAAGATGCGGTCAATTGAACCAATGTGCGCCGATTCGGCAGGCACATACGAACCTATGTGTGCCATCAAAGCAATTAACGCCGTTTGACGCATGTAGGTAGACTTACCACCCATATTTGGACCAGTAATGATCAACATTTTACGTTGAGCATTGAGTTCAATCGGGTTAGCAATGAAAGGCTCATCCATCACTTGTTCAACCACAGGGTGGCGACCGGCTTGGATAGTAATGCCCGGTTTTTCGCTCATTGTAGGGCGGCAGTAATCTAGGCTGTCAGCACGTTCTGCGAGGTTTTGCAGCACATCAAGTTGAGAAACGGCAGAGGCAAGGTTTTGCAATTTCTCAAGATTTGGCATCAATAAATCAAATAACTCTTCCCAAAGTCTTTTCTCTATCGCGAGCGCTTTCGACTTCGAACTGAGTACTTTATCTTCGTGCTCTTTGAGCTCAGGAATAATGTAACGTTCAGCGTTTTTCAGTGTCTGACGGCGAACATAATGAGGAGGCACTAAATGGCTTTGACCACGGCTCACCTGAATAAAGAAGCCATGAACTGCGTTATAGCCCACTTTTAATGTATCAATACCATGACGCTCACGTTCGTCTCGTTCCAGCTTCTCTAAGTATTCTGTCGCACCATTGGCAAGATCGCGCCACTCATCAAGTTCGGCATTGTAACCTTCGGCAATCACGCCGCCATCACGAATCACAACCGGAGGGTTCTCTTTGACGGCTCGTTCTAATAATTCGCACACATCATCGAGTGGCGCGGCGTACTGAGTGAGCTTAGTGAGGTATGGGTGATTCAATGCCGACAATACATCAGCCAGTTCTGGCAGTTGTTGCATTGCGTGACGTAAGCGCGCTAAGTCTCGCGGGCGAGCAGAGCGTAGCGCTAATCGAGCAAGAATACGTTCAATGTCACCCACTTGTTTTAATACTGGCTGCAAATCACCAAATAGGCTTTGTTCTTTAATATCTGTGATGGCATCAAGACGTTGATTGAGGGTATCAATACAGCGCATTGGTTGATGTAACCAGCGTTTGAGCATTCGGCTACCCATAGGCGTTGCCGTTTTATCCAGTACATCAGCCAAAGTATTGTCTAAGCCGCCCGAGAGATTTTGTGTGATCTCTAAATTACGACGTGTCGCTGCATCTAAAATTACCGAGTGGTCTTGTCGATCAAAAGTCAAAGAGCGAATATGTGGCAGAGCAGTACGCTGGGTGTCTTTTACGTATTGAATCAAACAACCTGCTGCACATAAACCGAGTTTGGCATGTTCAACGCCAAAACCGACTAAGTCACGTGTACCAAACTGTTGGTTTAGTTGCTGTTTAGCGGTATCAATTTCAAACTCCCACACTGGTCGGCGGCGATTCCCGCTGCGTGAAGCCATTAGGTGTACGGGCTCAAAATCTTCGGAGAACAGCAGTTCACGAGGTGAGGTGCGTTGCAATTCAGCCGCCATCGCTTCTTCTGTTTCTGGTTCCGTTAATTGGAATCGACCTGACGTAATATCGAGAGTGGCATAGCCAAATTTACCATCATGGTGATAAATCGCAGCAATCAGGTTATCGACTCGCTCTGACAGCAATGCTTCGTCAGTGACTGTGCCTGGAGTAACGATACGCACCACTTTACGCTCGACAGGCCCCTTGCTGGTGGCTGGATCACCAATTTGTTCACAGATCGCAACCGACTCGCCAAGTTGGACGAGTTTAGCTAAGTAGCCTTCAACAGCGTGGTAAGGAACCCCCGCCATCGGAATAGGTTCCCCTGCGGATGAACCGCGCTTGGTTAGCGAGATATCAAGCAGTTGTGAAGCGCGTTTCGCGTCATCATAAAAAAGTTCGTAGAAGTCACCCATACGATAGAACAACAAGATCTCTGGGTTTTCTGCTTTTAACTTAAGATATTGCTGCATCATTGGAGTGTGTTTTTGTTCGGCTTTCACGGCTAACTTCTTTCGTTTATGACAATTGCGGCTTAGGATACGTGAATCGATCTCGGGCGAAAAGCCACATTGAGGATTTTGAACATGGAATCACACCAAACATTGAGTATTGAGTTAGGTAAATTGTTGCTGGAGCATCAGCAAATCTTAACCACCGCAGAATCATGCACAGGTGGTGGGGTTGCGACAGTGGTGACTGATATTGCAGGTAGTTCAGCTTGGTTTGACCGAGCTTTCGTGACTTATAGTAATGAAGCCAAGATGGAAATGCTGAATGTTCAAGCTTCGAGTTTAGAATTGCATGGTGCGGTGAGTGAAGCTGTCGCGGTTGAAATGGTGCAAGGTGCACTGAGTCATGCCAATGCCACTATTGCAGTATCGATCAGTGGTATTGCTGGTCCTACAGGTGGTAGCGAAGAAAAACCAGTAGGAACGGTTTGTTTTGCTTTTGCAGACAAAATAGGTTGGCAGAAGGTGAGCACACAGTATTTTATGGGTGATAGAGCGAAGGTTCGCTCGCAAGCGATTGAGTACGCGCTTAAAACCCTGTGTGAGTATTTGGGTGAAAGCTCATAGTTTTAGTGATTACATTTTTAAATCGCTGGTAGATCAGTACTCTATCGAGCGACAACAAAAAAAATCCATACAGGTATGGACACTGTATGAATCAACAGTATAATGGCATGCATAAATTGTTCGGTTGATGCTGAACAGAATGAATCAGATTTTTTATCCACCAATCATGATGGATAGTTTGGAGAAAGTGATGGACGAGAACAAACAAAAAGCCCTCGCCGCTGCGCTAGGTCAGATTGAAAAGCAATTCGGTAAAGGCTCAATCATGCGCCTTGGTGATAACCGCACCATGGACGTAGAAACGATTTCTACTGGTTCACTTTCTCTAGATATCGCATTGGGTGCTGGCGGTTTGCCAATGGGTCGTATTGTTGAAGTGTATGGTCCAGAATCATCAGGTAAAACAACGCTGACTCTTGAGCTTATTGCAGCGGCACAGCGTGTAGGTAAAACCTGTGCGTTTATTGATGCCGAGCACGCACTTGATCCAATTTATGCTAAGAAACTGGGTGTTGATATTGATGCACTGCTAGTCTCTCAGCCAGATACTGGTGAACAAGCACTAGAAATCTGTGATGCATTAGCTCGCTCTGGTGCTATTGATGTACTGGTTGTTGACTCGGTAGCAGCATTGACGCCAAAAGCTGAAATTGAAGGTGAAATGGGCGATAGCCACATGGGTCTTCAAGCGCGTATGCTTTCTCAAGCAATGCGTAAGCTTACTGGTAACCTAAAGCAATCTAACTGTATGTGTATCTTCATTAACCAAATTCGTATGAAGATTGGTGTAATGTTTGGTAACCCAGAAACAACTACGGGTGGTAATGCACTTAAGTTCTACGCTTCTGTTCGTCTTGATATCCGTCGCACTGGCTCGATTAAAGATGGTGATGAAGTGGTTGGTAACGAAACTCGTATTAAAGTCGTTAAGAACAAGATCGCAGCACCATTTAAGCAAGCAGAAACTCAAATTTTGTATGGTCAAGGTTTTAACCGTGAAGGTGAGCTGGTTGATTTGGGTGTAAAACATAAGCTAGTTGAGAAAGCGGGTGCATGGTATAGCTATAACGGCGATAAAATTGGTCAGGGTAAAGCGAACGCTTGTAAGTATCTAAAAGAGAACCCTGAAGCAGCTCAAACGATTGATAGCAAGCTACGTGAAATGTTACTGACTCCTGCTCAACCAGATGAGCCAGAAACAGGTGAGATGCCTAAAGAAGAAGAGTTCTAGTACCTTCCTCTGTATATTGCTTTCTAAACTAAGCCCTGCTCTAACTGAGTGGGGCTTTGTTTTATCTACGTTATAGCTAAAAATGCACTGGATTTGTTAGGGAGGGTTACTGTCACGAGACAATACATTGTATACCGTTGCTTAAATGGAACGTTAGAATAGCACTGTGTGCTTACTGACGTTATGGTTTGCCGTCCTAAGTGCAGTGATAAGCTAGCTAGTATTGTTTCTTTTATTACTCGATTGCCTATCGGCGACAAAGTGCCTAACCAGCTAATCCTTATCCGTCCTTTTTAACCTCGCATCTTTCTCAACAAACATATCTCTGCAATCTGATTGCTCCCATACCGCAATAGCTATACCCAAATACTAGTTCGCCACTTTTAGATAATAAAAAAATAGTGGTAATGCCGGAGTTTATCTCTTGTGAATATTTTTATTAGTAATTTGTAGGTCAGGGAAATATACCATTCATATCTAAATAAAGGGTTTTGTGATCCAGAGCACTTATTTAATCCCGTATAAATAATGCTGCTATTACTCACTTATGTTTTAGATTTATTTATGAACAAAAAGTAGCCTTATTAATATTGAATATCAGAAATTAAATAGTAGCCATAAAGTACTAGTTAATATATTTGTTAACAATAATGGTTATTTAAGACATTACTCGATTTATTTTCGTTCGGTAATAAATAAAACAAGCACAATCCCCAACAACTAAGCTACAACAGAAGAGGGTGCCATCATCGTAAAAGGCTTGGTATTTTATAAAATGCAAATTTAACCCTTGTTATGTGTTGGTGTTTTAGCCTGACAATAGATTGCAATAGGCAATTATCTTCTTTTCGTTGTGAATATTGCGATATAAATAATTAAATACTTTAATTCTTATTGTTAGTTTTATGTAAAAAGAGGGGGTATTTGAGCCATATTGAGGTGTTTAGCGAAGGGTGTAAAAAAAACAGTACAGCTAAATGTACATATTAAAGTGTTAACCACATCTCATTATGGTCACTTGCTATCAAAACGAGGTCTCTCACGCAATACCGATCAATCATATAATTGAAAAAAACATCGTCTTTGATATCTAACTTTAGCAATAAAGTCTGCGTTTATTTTTCTATACGAATCTTCGAAAATATACCGATTGACGAGGTATTCCCTTAATCCAAAAAAAAGACTTTAATAGCTTCGAAGTTTGGGGATACACCCAATTAAATAAAGAATTATGACCATTAAATAAATTGGAGTAAGAAAATGGATAAACGTTACCCTGCTGAACCGTTTCGTATTAAGACTATTGAAAACGTTTCAATGATTGGTCGCGAAGAGCGTGCTGAAAAAATGAAAGAAGCTGGTTACAACACCTTCCTTCTAAACAGTGCTGATGTTTACATCGATCTACTAACTGACTCAGGCACATCTGCAATGTCTGACAAGCAGTGGGCTGCTCTGATGACTGGTGACGAAGCTTACGCTGGTTCAAAAGACTTCTACAAGCTAGAAGAAGCTGTTCAGCGTCTATACGGTTTCCCTTACCTAATTCCTACTCACCAAGGTCGTGGTGCTGAGAACATCCTTTCTCAAATTGCTATCCCTAAAGATAAAGGTCAGCAATACGTTCTAGGTAACATGTACTTCACTACTACACGTTTCCACCAAGAGCACAACGGCGCGAAATTCATCGACATCATCCGTGATGAAGCACACAACGCTGAACTAGATGTACCATTCAAAGGTAACATCGACCTAGACAAGCTACAATCAGCTATCGCTGAGAAAGGCGCTGAAAACATCGCTTACGTATGTCTAGCAATCACTGTAAACCTAGCAGGTGGTCAGCCAGTATCTATGGCTAACATGCGTGCAGTTAGCGAAATCTGTAAAGCAGCTGGCATCAAAGTATTCTACGATGCAACTCGTTGTGCAGAAAACGCTTACTACATCAAAGAGCAAGAAGAAGGTTACGCAGACAAGACTATCAAAGAAATCTGTAAAGAACAGTTCTCTTACGCTGACGGCGCAACAATGTCTTCTAAGAAAGATGGTCTTGCAAACATCGGTGGCTTCCTAGCACTACGTGATGAGCACCTATTCGAAGAGTCTAAAGAACTAGTTGTAGTATACGAAGGTATGCCTTCATACGGCGGTCTTGCTGGTCGTGACATGGGTGCACTAGCACTTGGTCTAGAAGAAGCTCTAGAGTTCCCTTACCTTGACCACCGTATCAAGCAAATCCGTTACCTAGGTGACAAGCTACGTGATGCAGGCGTTCCAATGATTGAACCAATCGGTGGCCACGCAGTATTCGTTGACGCACGTCGTTTCCTACCACACCTAGAGCAAGATCAATGTCCAGCGCAAACTCTAGCTGCGTCTGTATACATTGAAACAGGTGTTCGTACAATGGAACGTGGTATTGTTTCTGCAGGTCGTAACCGTGAGACTGGTGATCACTACCGTCCAGCTCTAGAAACAATCCGTCTAACTATCCCACGTCGTGTTTACACTTACGCACACATGGACGCAGTTGCTGACGGCATCATCGAGCTATACAAAAACCGTGATTCAATCAAAGGTCTAAAATTTGTATACGAGCCAAAACAGCTACGTTTCTTCACTTCTCGTTTCGAGTACATTGAAGCTTAATTAGCATAGTCTAGTTTGGTTATTAAGCCTCCCTTATAGGGAGGCTTTTTTTATGTCTAAAAAACACCATCGTATTCACGTATTAGCAAACCGTTCAAACTAACCTATTCGGGCTATATCTATTTTGAGTAAGGTAGGGGGTTAGTCTCGGATCTTCAACAGCCATTGACTGATCTCTATGCTCAGCAGGTATGTAAATCAAATCAAGTCAAAACACCAACACTTGGCACAAAAGAAGTCGTCTTTCAATGAATCTTCCGTCATGAACACAGTGAATTCGAATTTAAATAGAAGCTCATTATTAAAGTTTACAAGCTGAGGGATTTGGACAAGCCTTCGAGCAAGAATGACAAGATTGGTTTTATCTTGAGAAGGTAATCGCGGAGAAGAAATTTAAGGTTAAAAAAACCAAGTTAATGAACTGTATGCAAGGTAAGTTCGCTTATTACAATGTCGCGCTTTGCGCTTGGAACTCATTGACGATGCACTCAATGAGAGTGGGGAGAGAAGAGGCTTAAAGCGCGACTAAATACTTGTTTTGGCGAAGATAGATCCACCTTTGTCATTTTGAGCAAAAAAGCACGATCAAAAGCCGCCAAATTGCCTAATTGCCCAATCTACCCAAGTAACCTCAAGATAGCTGCTAAACCGAGCATCTTGAGGTTACTTGGGTATAGCATCTAGTACTCGCTTATGTGTACAATACAGCAAAATTCTATCTCGACTATTTTCAGGAAGAGCTGCATGTACATGAGCACAGATGAGGTTCGTAACGCGTTCCTTAAGTTCTTTGAAAGCAAAGGACACCAAATCGTAGAAAGTTCATCGTTAGTACCGCATAACGACCCAACCTTGCTTTTCACTAACGCAGGTATGAACCAATTTAAAGATTGTTTCTTAGGTTTAGAAAAACGCGCCTACACTCGAGCAACTACGGCCCAACGCTGTGTACGTGCTGGCGGCAAACATAACGACCTAGAAAATGTTGGTTTTACAGCTCGTCACCATACTTTCTTTGAAATGCTAGGTAACTTTAGCTTTGGTGATTACTTCAAAGAAGATGCGATTGCTTTCGCATGGGAATTTCTAACTGAAACGCTACAGCTGCCAAAAGATCGTCTACTGGTTACTATCTATGAGACCGATGACGAAGCGTTTGATATCTGGAATCAAAAAGTAGGTATTCCTGCTGACCGTATTATCCGCATTGGCGATAAAGAGGGTGGTAAACCATACGAGTCAGATAACTTCTGGCAAATGGGTGACACAGGTCCTTGTGGTCCATGTACTGAAATCTTCTACGATCACGGTGAGCACATCTGGGGCGGTCGTCCTGGTACACCTGAAGAAGACGGTGACCGTTTTATCGAGATCTGGAACAACGTATTTATGCAGTTCAACCGTCAGGCTGATGGCACAATGGAACCTCTTCCAAAGCCTTCTGTTGATACGGGTATGGGTATTGAGCGTATTTCAGCCATCATGCAGGGCGTTCACTCCAACTACGAAATTGACGTATTCCAAGCGCTAATTAAAGCGGCTGCTGAAGTAATTGGTTACGACGATCTTTCTAACCAATCTCTACGCGTTATCGCTGACCACATCCGTTCATGTTCATTCCTAATCGTTGATGGTGTGATGCCTTCAAACGAAGGTCGTGGCTATGTATTGCGTCGTATCATTCGCCGTGCTGTTCGTCATGGTAATAAACTGGGTGCTCAAGGCGTATTCTTCCACAAATTGGTGGGTATACTTGCTGAAATCATGGGCACTGCTGGTGATGAACTTAAGCGTCAGCAAGCTGTGGTTGAAAAAGTACTGCGTATCGAAGAGGAAAACTTTGGACGTACACTTGAACGTGGCATGACAATTCTTAACGAAGCATTAGATAACCTAGACGGCAAAGTACTTGATGGCGAAACAGTATTTAAACTGTACGACACTTACGGCTTCCCAGCTGATTTAACTAATGATGTAGCACGCGAGCGTGAATTTGCTATCGACGAAGAAGGTTTCGAGAAAGCAATGGAAGAACAGCGTCAACGTGCACGTGAAGCCGGTCAATTCGGTACCGACTACAACGCAGTCATCAAGACTGATGCTCAAACGGAGTTCTGTGGTTACACAGGTACTGAAGGTGAAAGTGCAGTTGTTGCGATGTTTGTTGAAGGTGAAGAGGTTGAATCACTATCAGCAGGCGATAAAGCGATCGTGATTCTTGAGCAAACGCCATTCTACGCTGAATCAGGCGGTCAGTGTGGTGATGCAGGTATGATCAAAACTGAATCAGGCTTGTTCAAAGTAGAAGACACACAAAAGCTAGGTAACGCAATTGCCCACCATGGTGTGCTTACTGAAGGCGTAGTAGCGAAAGGCGACAAAGCACAAACATTGGTTGATGCAGTTCGTCGTGCAGCGATCACTTTGAACCACTCGGCAACACACTTACTACACGCAGCACTGCGTAAAGTATTGGGTGAGCACGTAACGCAGAAAGGTTCTCTAGTAAAAGCAGAAAACCTACGTTTCGACTTCTCACACTTAGAAGGTGTCACAGCCGCTGAGCTTAAAGAAGTTGAACGTCTTGTGAATGCACAAGTACGTCGCAACCATGACATCGAAACCAATGTGATGGATATCGAGTCTGCTAAGCAAAAAGGCGCAATGGCACTATTTGGTGAGAAATACGACGACGAAGTACGTGTACTTTCAATGGGCGAATTCTCAACAGAGCTTTGTGGTGGTATCCATGCATCAAACACAGGTGATATTGGTCTATTTAAGATCACTTCTGAAGGTGGTATTGCTGCTGGTATCCGTCGTATTGAAGCGGTAACGGGCGAAGCTGCACTAGATGTAATCGAAGCGCAAACAGCGAAATACGAAGAAAAGCTGATTGATGCAGCAAGTAAAACGAAAGCGCTTGAAAAAGAGATTCAGCAGCTGAAAGACAAGCTAGCTTCACAAGCAAGCGCAAGCTTAACTGACCAAGTGAAAGAGATTGCTGGCGTTAAAGTTCTGGTTGCTAAACTAGACGGCGCAGACAACAAAGCACTTCGTGGCATGGTTGATGAGCTTAAAAACCAACTAGGTAGCGGTATCATCATGCTAGGTAATGTAGCGGATGATAAAGTCGGTCTGATTGCAGGCGTAACAAAAGACCTGACTGGCAAAGTTAAAGCGGGTGAACTGGTTAATATGGTTGCTCAGCAAGTTGGTGGCAAAGGTGGCGGTCGTCCAGACATGGCTCAAGCAGGTGGTACTGATGCATCAGCGCTACCAGCGGCGTTAGAGTCAGTAGATGCTTGGATTGCTGAGCGTCTATAAACCACATAAAAACGTACTTACGCTCAATCAATTTTGATTGAGCGTTCTTTTTTGTAGCAACTCAGATTTATCTGATTTGTGGAATCGCCATTCGGAAACAGATCGAATGGCATAATAAGACTATGCTCTTGGGAAGGTGAATACTGGTGAAAAAGCCTCTTATCGTGCAGAAATTTGGCGGCACTTCAGTGGGTTCTATCGACAGAATTTACAAAGTAGCAGAACACATCATTAAGGCAAAAAAGCAAGGCAACCAAGTGGTTGTTGTTGTTTCTGCAATGTCTGGTGAAACCAATCGCTTACTTGATCTTGCTAAGCAGATCGATAGTGTACCAGACGCTAGAGAGCTTGATGTATTGCTGTCTGCGGGCGAGCAGGTATCGATGGCTCTCTTAGCGGTTACATTGAATAAGATGGGGCATTCAGCACGCTCACTTACAGGTTCTCAGGCTAACATTGTGACAGACAACCAGCATAATGATGCTGCGATTAAACATATCAACATTTTTCCAATTTCAGAGCTTTTACAACAAGATCAAATCGTTATTGTTGCAGGCTTCCAAGGTGTTACTGAAAAAGGTGATATCACAACATTAGGTAGGGGCGGCTCGGATACCACCGCAGTTGCTTTGGCTGGTGCTTTAAAAGCGGATGAATGCCAGATTTTCACCGATGTTGATGGTATTTATACGTGCGATCCTCGTGTGGTTACCGATGCAAAAAAGTTGAGTGTGATCGATTTCCCTTCAATGGAACGCATGGCGAAACATGGTGCAAAAGTGCTTCATCTTCCTTCTGTGCAGTATGCATGGAAAAACCAAGTCCCATTGAGAGTTTTATCGACTTTTAATGTCAATCAAGGTAGCTTGGTGAAAGGAGATACATGTTTGTTTCCTGTCTGTGGATTGGCAATTCAACGTGATATGTGCTTGATTAAAATAGCCAGTGACGGAATGCTAGCGGTAACAAAACAGTGTCAGTTGATCGGTATTGCTATTTGGGATGTGATTGAACACCCAGATTGGGTTGGTATTGTTGTCAAGCAAGATGCTTACTCTAAACTAGAGTTGGTCTTACAAGGAAAAGTAGCGGACCATCAGCTTATTAGCTTATTGACCGCTGTTGGTGCAAAAGCAGAAGAGTTGGCAGAGTCTTCGAGTCAGTTACTTATTGATAATGAGATAATGACAATTCATCAAAAACTAGATAATCAGTCATTTACTATTGCATTGTTCCCTGACTGTGTAGATAGTGCTGCAAATATTTTGCATCAAGCTTATATAACGCAGAGCGAAGCACACGTTTGCCTACAAAAACATGCCTTTCTAAACTAGATTCGGATAAGAATAGAGTTTACGAAAATATAACTTTTGTTGGATAATGGCTTCGTAGCAAGAAAATTTAAGAGATTACTCAAGGAGCACAGAATGCTAATTTTAACTCGCCGTGTTGGTGAAACTCTAATGATCGGTGATGAAGTCACTGTAACTGTACTAGGTGTAAAAGGTAACCAAGTGCGTATCGGTGTAAACGCTCCGAAAGAAGTGTCTGTTCATCGCGAAGAAATCTACATGCGCATTCAGGCAGAAAAAGGTAATGGTAACGTTGCTCCAGGTAACTATTAATTACTAAGAAAAAGCTGACATGTTGTCAGCTTTTTTTGTGGGTAAATTACGGAAAACCTTTCATAAAAGCACGAATAAACATCGCTTTGGTTAAATAGCCAACGGTTGAAAGGATTTTTACTATTTTTGCCAAGAAAGTGTTTGACTTATTTTTGGTAAATCGTAATATGTGCCTCCGCAAGACGGTGAGGTGGCCGAGAGGCTGAAGGCGCTCCCCTGCTAAGGGAGTATACGGCTTGATACCGTATCGAGGGTTCGAATCCCTCCTTCACCGCCATTCTTGCACTGTTCCTCGGAACAATTAGCGATGAAACTTTTCTTCTGGAAAAGCAGTAACAAATTATGCGTCCTTAGCTCAGCTGGATAGAGTACCTGGCTACGAACCAGGCGGTCGGAGGTTCGAATCCTCCAGGACGCGCCATAATTTTTTATTACCAGAGATTAAAACGGTGAGGTGGCCGAGAGGCTGAAGGCGCTCCCCTGCTAAGGGAGTATACGGCTTGATACCGTATCGAGGGTTCGAATCCCTCCTTCACCGCCATTAATTGGTCGTTGACCAATTTTTTTGTTTCAAAACTAAGAATTTGTGATATAGTTCACATCCTGCGCGTCCTTAGCTCAGCTGGATAGAGTACCTGGCTACGAACCAGGCGGTCGGAGGTTCGAATCCTCCAGGACGCGCCACTCTTTAGGGTTTTTATTAATCCTGATATTGAGAATG
>Ga0193961_1000610_pt1 | contig 13640 bp, 9 predicted proteins | sample FB_4_MG_FD_140371 | JGI IMG/M metagenome (GOLD analysis project Ga0193961, IMG submission 140371) | Microbial mat bacterial communities from the Broadkill River, Lewes, Delaware, United States - FB_4_MG | ecosystem: Environmental > Aquatic > Freshwater > River > Microbial mats | place: USA...
CTCAGCGCGCTCCACCATGGCGGCGGTATTTGTCTGTTCCCAGGTTGTCAGCAGGGCATCCAGCAAATCTTGGCGAGATTTGAAGTACCAGTAGAACGATGACCGCGACACATTCATCCGCTCCGCCAGAGCCAGCACCTTGACCTGCTCCACCCCGTCAGAGATTAGGACATCCATGGCCACGTTGAGCCAGTCGTCCCGGGTCACTTTAACGTTCCCGACCAGGGGTTCGGCGCTGGGGTTGTCACGGTGCAAAAGCGGCTTGGATGGCATGAAAGTCTTCTTGTCCTAATCTGCGGTCTGTCCCATCCTGCGCCGCAGCCAGATACTTGTCCAGCCGGCAGGCAGGTCAGCTGGGGTTCCAGTTAGAGCTGGGCGCTGGGACGCGCTTTGATCGCTTTATACCAGGCTAGGGTCGCTGTGTTCTCTTCGGGGATACGCTGTTTGATAACACGAGCAAATTCCACAAATACAAAGGCGGAGATATCAGCCAGTGTGAACTCCTCGCCGGCGAGATAGGGGCTTTCACTCAGGCGTTCTTCCAGCAATGCAAAAAAGGCCTGCGTGCGCGCCAACCCGCGTTCGGCCAGTTGTGGCAACTGTGCATAGTTGTCAGGGCCGGGTATGGCCCGGTTTTCAAAGGCCGGGTGGGTGTTGCGCAGCGCCTCGGCAATGGGCATCCCGCCCTGCTGCTCGACGATCGAATTCCACATCAGGACCAGCCCCTTTTCATCCGCCGTACGCCCCATCAGGGCTGGCTCCGGGGTGTGTGCCTCCAGGTAGGCCGCAATGCCAAGGTTCTCGGTCAACACGCTACCTTCGTCAGTGACCAGCACCGGAATGGTCGCACGCGGATTCACCGCGCGAAACTCCGGCTTCAGCTGCTCGGCCTTGGCGATCGAGATATCATGGCTTTCTGGCCTCAGCCCCTTTTCCGCGAGAAACATCCGCGCGCGACGTGGATTGGGTGCGGTGGAGCAATCATAAAAAATCATCGGTTGGCCTCCCTGGTCACCGGTTTCGTCTGCAACCAGACTAGGGAGCATTGCAGGAGGTGGGCCAGCGTGACCCAACGTCCCAAAGCCAATTCTGCGCCTAGCTGTCGCGACGATAGATAAAGCAGCGCCCTTCAACCGCTTGGGGCGGCAGCGGCATTTCGGTCAGCCTGTCAAAATACATCCGGTCAGAGGAGACCATCAGCCCGCCAACCGCCAACAGGGGTTCGACCAGCGGCGAGATAAGCCGCGCGAAGGCGTCATTCTTGGCGCGGTTATGGCCACCCAGATCGGCATGGATAAGGCTGGCGGTGGCGCCAAAACGGGTCAGCGCCGCAGGCAGGGTTTCACGCACATCCCCCAGGATCGTTAGTTCCTCTGGTGGCGTGCTATCAGGATGCGAAGCCACTGCACGTTCAAAGACATAGAGATCACGATCTTTGATATTATGCTTCATGTGATGGTAGGTGCGGCCATTTCCCAGCCCCAGCTCGAACACCGGCCCGGACATCTCGGCAGTCTGAGCGATCCCAAAATCCAGACAGGCGCGCTGCGACACCATTCGGTCGATAAAAAGGTCCAATCGCGTGATCAAGTCAGGTCTCCTTTGGCATGCCTGCAAAATAACTGGCGGTGGCACTCAGCCAAGGCGCCGGTCTCTTGCTCTGCTTTGTCAGATCCTGAAACAAATGTGTAGTCTTTGCCGTCTATCAGCGGATTACCGGGGGTAAATTGTGGCGCCGCAGTGCCGTTTTATCATTTTTCCTGCGGCTGGACCCCGCCCAGACAAATGGGGTTTGACTAGAGTACAGGCCCCGCGCGATGGTGTGAGCAAAAAAGACCAGGGAAAGACGGGACATTATGACCGGACCACGACATCAACCGGGGCAGCGCTGAATGGCGCCTCTGCTCTCGGTAAAAGACCTCAGCATCGGCTTTGGCAAGGATGACTCTGTTGTACGCGATGTCAGTTTTGATGTCGCCGCTGGAGAAACACTGGCGCTGGTTGGTGAAAGCGGGTCCGGCAAGACCGTGACCTGTCGCGCAGTCCTGCGCATTCTGCCCAAAGCGGCGCAAATCCGAACCGGCAGTATTCAGTTCAACGATGGCCTGGGATCAAAAGAGCTGGTTCATCTCCCTGAACGTGATATGCGTGATTTGCGTGGCAACCAGATTGCCATGATCTTTCAGGAACCAATGCGCTCCCTTTCACCGCTGCACCGTATAGGTAATCAGGTGGCCGAGGTGCTTTGGCTGCATGGCCGCAAGAGCGAGGCTGAGGCCAAGAAAGAGGTGCTGGCCTGTTTTGAGCGCGTCGGCTTTCCCGATCCAGAGCGTACCTATAGCTCTTATCCGTTTGAGCTTTCCGGCGGGATGCGCCAGCGAGCGATGATTGCCATGGCCATGGTGGCAAAGCCAAAGCTCCTGATCGCAGATGAGCCAACCACTGCCCTGGACGTCACCACCCAGGCCCAGGTCTTGGGGCTGATGAAAGAGCTTCAACGCGACACCGGCATGGCGATGATCCTTGTGACCCATGATCTGGGCGTGGTCGCCAATATGGCCGAGCAGGTCGTCGTCATGCACAAGGGCCGCGTGATGGAGGCCGGAGCAGCCGAGCCGCTGCTTTCAAGCCCCGCCCACCCCTATACAAAGGCGCTGATCGATGCAGCGCCCAAAATTCCGGCTGCCGCAGTTCCGACCAGCGTGCCCGCACAGCAAGACCTTATTCTTGAGCTAAATGGCGTCTCCAAAACCTACAGCATGCGCGCTGGAAAAGGCTGGAAAGCGCCAAGCCTGATCTATGCCTGCCGTGGCGTTGATCTACATCTGCCACGGGGCAAGACCCTGGCGATTGTGGGCGAAAGCGGCTCAGGTAAGACCACAGCAGCGCGGATTGCACTGGGCGCGGAGCCCCCAGATGAGGGCGGCGAGGTACTGTTTCGCCCCAAAGCCGGCGCCGACCCGATTGAAGTCCATAAGATGGATCGTATCGCCCGCACCGCATTTCAGCGCGAAGCACAGATGGTGTTCCAAGATCCCTATTCCTCGCTCAGTCCGCGGATGCGCATTTTGGACACAATGATCGAACCGCTAGAGATCCACGGCATTGGCGACCGGGCTGAACGGCGGGAAAAGGCTGGCGCCATGCTGCAAATGGTTGGCTTGGGACAGGATATGCTGATGCGCTACCCCCATGCTTTCTCTGGGGGCCAACGCCAGCGCCTGTCGATTGCCCGCGCGCTGATGCTGAACCCATCCCTGCTGGTCTGTGATGAACCCACCTCAGCCCTGGATGTCTCAGTACAGGAGCAAATTCTGCGCCTGTTGGAAGAAATCCGAGATCAAAAACAACTCTCCTACCTCTTTATCAGCCACGACCTTGCAGTGGTGGCGCGCATTGCTGACGAGGTTGCTGTGATGCGGCGCGGGTTGGTGGTAGAGCAGGCAAGTCCGGAAACCCTGTTTCACAACCCCCAGCATCCCTACACTAAGGCCCTGATTGCGGCCCAGCCAGAGCCCGACATTCACCGCCCCATCAACCTGCAACTGGTGGCGCAGGGCGCTGGCCGCCCCGAAGACTGGCCTGAACACTTCAGGTTCTCTGGCTTTGAGGCGCCGCCTCTGGTGCCGCTCGAGCCCGGACACAAGGTACGCTGCCATGTTTAATACCCTAAAACCTGCGCTGGCGCGGATCACAGCTGTTCTGACCGCTACCGCCTTCCTCTTGCCGACACCTGGCATGACCGGCCCAAGCTTCGTCGAAAGCGGATTTTGGCAGGCAGAGGTCGAAGCAGGCAATCTGCCCCCCATCTCTGAGCGCCTGCCGCATACCCCTTTGGTCGTTGATCTCGCCTCCAAGGGACGTCAATTCGGCCAACAAGGCGGAACGCTCAACACCATGGTGACCCGATCAAAGGACATCCGGCAGATGGTTGTCTATGGCTATGCCCGTTTGGTTGGATACACCCAAGACTATCAATTGCAGCCTGACATTCTGTTGGATTACGAAAACGAGGGCAACAAACGCTTCACCCTACGGCTGCGCCCCGGCCATCGTTGGTCCAGTGGCGATCCCTTCACTTCGGCTGATTTTGAATACTGGTGGAAAGACATCGCCAACAACCCATCTCTGAGCCCTGCCGGACCTCCGGATTTTCTATATTCAGAGGGTAGTCTCCCACAGGTAAGTTTCCCCGATGAAACCACCGTCGTGTTTGAATGGGAGACGCCCCATCCGCAGTTCTTGCAAAACCTGGCACAGGCGCGCCCACCCTTCATCTATCGCCCCTCAGCCTATTTGAAACAGTTCCATGCGGACTATGCCGACCCCGAGGTCTTGGCCGAAGAGGTGGACTACGCGCGCGTCAAAAGCTGGGCCGCCCTGCACAACAAATACGACAATATGTACAAGTTCGACAATCACGAGCTGCCGACTCTGCAGCCCTGGATCAATGCAACCGCAGGCAAACGCATCCGCCACCAGTTTGTGCGCAATCCCTATTACCATCGTGTCGATAGCCGGGGCGTGCAATTGCCCTATATCGACACCGTCGAAATGGAAATTGTCGCTGGCGGTCTGGTCGCAGCCAAGTCCAATGCTGGGCAGGCTGACCTGCAAGCCCGTGGCCTTGGATTTCGCGACATCCCGATACTGCGTAAGGGCGAAAATGACGGCGGCACTTACAAAACCTATCTCTGGGGAACCGGGGCTGCCTCGCAGATTGCCATATATCCAAACCTGAATACTGCTGACCCGGTCTGGCGCAAAACACTTCGCGATGTCCGGGTACGCCGTGCGCTTTCGCTGGCAATCAACCGGGCAGCCATTAATCGGGCGCTCTATTTCAAACTGGCCAAACCCGGTGCCATGTCGGTTCTGGAGCAAAGTCCTTTCTTCAAACCAGAATTTCGCAACGCATGGGCCACGTTTGATCCCGATCTGGCCAATGAGCTTCTGGACCAAGCCGGGCTCACCGAAAAGGACGGTTATGGCATCCGCCACCTGCCCGATGGACGCCGCATGGAGCTCGTCATTGAGACCGCAGGTGAACGTCAGGAAGTTGAAAATGCCTTACAGATCATCACCGACGACTGGAACGATATCGGCGTCAAACTGATCATGCGCCCCTTGGATCGAGACATCCTGCGCAACCGGGTGTTTTCGGGCACAACAATGGCCTCAGTCTGGTATGGTTGGGATAACGGCCTGCCCCAAAAGCATACCTCTCCGGCCTATCTTGCGCCAACCGACCAGGTATTTCTGGCCTGGCCCAAATGGGGTCAGTTTCACCAAACAGGTGGCACCGCTGGTGAAGAACCGGACATGGAGCCAGCCCGGCGCCTGATGGAACTGCTGCATGACTGGGAAGCCGCCACAAACGACGAAAAGCGCGCCGAAATCTGGCATGAAATGCTCTGGATCCATTCGGATCAGGTCTATGGCATCGGTATCGTCGCCGCTGCGCCGCAGCCGGTGGTGGTTTCGAACCGCCTGCGTAATGTGCCGAAGAATGCCATCTGGGCCTGGGATCCCGGGGCTCATTTTGGCATCTATCGTCCGGATGAATTTTACTTTCAGGACGGTGAAGGCTGATGGAAATTCTACGCTACGCCTTTTACCGGTTTGGCACCATGTTGCTGACGCTCTGGGTGGTTTCCATCCTGGTCTTTGTCATCATCAACTTGCCCCCCGGCGACTATCTCTCCAATCAGATCGCAGAGCTGCGCGCCAGCGGTCAATCCGCAGGAGTCGCCAAGGCAGAATTCCTGCGCAGCGAATATGCATTGGATAAACCCCTGTGGCAGCAGTATTTAATCTGGGTCGGTTTCATGCCAGGCCCACATGGGTTTTCAGGTCTGGTGCAGGGTAATTTTGGCTGGTCCTTTGAATTTGACCGCCCGGTGGCAGAAATTGTGGGCGACAGCCTGTGGCTCACCGTTCTGGTCAATCTGGCGGCCGTTCTGTTTGTCTATGTCGTCGCCCTGCCCCTTGGTGTTCTGGCCGCTGCGCGGGCCCGCAGTTGGGTAGATTATACATCTGCCTTTGTTGGCTACCTCGGCCTCGCCACGCCGAACTTCCTATTGGCGCTGATCCTGTTCTACTATGGGCACCGTTGGTTCAACCTCCCTATCGGCGGTCTGATGGACCCAGCTTTTGAGGGCGAGCCCATGGGCTGGGAGAAGGTCAAATCCATTCTCATCCACCTCATAGTGCCAACATTTGTCATTGGCACATCCGGGGCCTCGGCAATGATGCAACGGCTGCGCGCCAATATGCTGGATGAACTGGGAAAGCCCTATGTGGAAACGGCCATCGCAAAGGGCATGTCGCCGTCCCGGATGCTGGCGAAATACCCCCTGCGGGTAGCCTTCAACCCCTTTGTCGCCGATATCGGCAACCTATTGCCTGCAATGATATCCGGCTCGGTGCTGGTTTCCGTGGTTCTGGGCCTGCAGACCATCGGCCCAACGCTTCTCACCGCGCTCAAGACCCAAGATATGTTCCTCTCCGGCTTTGTATTGATGTTTGTCGCTCTGCTGACATTGATTGGAACGATGATTTCAGACGTGCTGCTGGTCCTGCTGGATCCCCGCATTCGCTACGAGGGGCGTGACGCATGACCCAACTCCCTGACGGACGCTATGTTGACGACGCGCCCTATGACCCGCAGGCTTCGCTGCTGGAACTAGAGCGCAAGGATCTGGATGCCCCCAATTGGGTGCTGATCTGGCGCAAGTTCAAGACCCATAGGCTGGGGCTAATCTCGGGGGCCTTCCTGCTGATTTGCTATCTCCTGCTTCCGGTTGTGGGCTTTATTGCGCCTTATGGCCCGAACCAGCGCATGAGCGAGCATCTCTATTCGCCACCGCAGTCGATCAATCTGTTTCACGAGGGCGAGTTCCTTGGCCCCTTCATCTATCCAATGACCTCCGAGGCGGATCTGGAGACCTTCCAGTGGGTGTTTGAACCCGACTATAACACCCCGCTGAAACTAGAGTTCTTTTGTGAAGGCAAGGGCTACAACATCGCCGGACTGATCCCGTCGAATACCCATCTCTTCTGTGCCCCAGAGGGGGCGACGTTGTTTCTTTGGGGCTCTGACCGATTGGGGCGCGATATCTTTAGCCGTATTCTCTACGGGGCGCAGTTGTCGCTCACGGTTGGCCTGATCGGCATCTCGGTTTCCTTCGTGCTTGGTATCTTCTTTGGCTCGGTTGCGGGCTATTTCGGGGGACGGATCGACTGGGTAATTAACCGGGTGATCGAGGTTTTGCGCTCCCTGCCAGAGCTGCCGCTCTGGCTGGCTCTGTCGGCGGCGGTGCCCTCAAACTGGTCGCCGGTGGCGGTGTTCTTCATCATTTCGGTGATACTTGGCATCCTCGACTGGCCGGGACTGGCGCGATCTGTCCGGGCCAAGTTCCTGTCACTGCGCGAAGAGGAATACGTGCGCGCCGCCGAAATGATGGGCGCCTCCTCGGGTCGGGTCATCCGCAAGCACCTGATCCCTAACTTCATGTCGCATCTCATTGCCTCGGCCACCCTGTCGATCCCGGCGATGATCCTGGGCGAAACCGCCCTATCCTTCCTCGGGCTAGGCCTACGGGCACCAGCGGTGAGTTGGGGGGTGATGCTCAACGACGCGCAAAACCTTGCCTCAATCGAGATCTACCCCTGGACCGCCATCCCCATGTTGCCAATTGTCGTTATCGTGCTCGCCTTCAATTTCTTTGGCGACGGGTTGCGCGACAGTTTGGACCCGTATCAACAATGACCCCTCTGCTCTCATCAAAAACCCTGTTGCGGGAGCTGCCAGCCCCGCAGAGTTACCAGACCAATGGCACAGGGCACTATGACAGCGCATTCGCGGTAAGCGAGCTGGCCAATGCCAGCTTTGCCGCCGTGGGTCAGCAATTGGCGCTCTTGATGCAGGCAATGGGGCTCAGCCGCGACGTTCTGCCAGTGCAGGTGGACCAGCGTCTGGCCTCGCTTTGGTTTAGCTACAGTTTTGCCGCTCAGGGCTGGGAGTTGCCCAGCCTATGGGACCCGATTGCTGGCAATTACCGATGCAAGGACGGCTGGATCCGCCTCCACACCAACCTGCCCCACCATCGAGCAGCAGCTCTGTCGGTGCTGGGCTGCGCCGAAGACCCCACAGCGGTGCGCACTGCCGTCGAGACCTGGGAGGGACAACCGCTGGAAAGCGCCGTGGTAGAGCACGGCGGTGTCGCAGCCTTTATGCGTAGCCGTACCCAATGGCTGGCCCACCCACAGGGCCAGGCCGTAGCAGAGGAGCCGTTGGTGAACTGGGTGGCCCCTCGTCCCGTTTCGCTGCGCCACCGCCCAAAGGCAACTCCCGCGCGACCTTTGGCCGGGCTGCGAGTGCTTGATCTGACCCGGGTTTTGGCGGGGCCCATCGCCACTCGTACCCTCGCCGGTTTTGGCGCAGAGGTCCTGCGCATTGATCCCCCAGGCTGGGACGAGCCCGGCGTGATTCAGGACATTTCCTTGGGTAAATCCATGGCCAGTCTCGACCTGCGAAACAGGGGTGATCTGCAACGCTTCAAAGAACTCCTGGCTCAGGCAGATGTCTTGGTGCACGGCTATCGCCCTGGCGCTTTGGACGGGCTTGGCCTCAGCCGTCCCAAGCGCACACAAATTGCCCCCAACCGGGTCGAGGTCTGCCTCAATGCCTATGGGTGGACCGGCCCCTGGGCCAAGCGCCGCGGCTTTGACAGTCTGGTACAGATGAGCGCGGGGATCGCGGATACAGGCGCCCAATGGGCCGGGGTTGGCAAGCCGACCCCGCTCCCCGTGCAGGCGCTGGATCATGCCACCGGCTATATGATGGCTGCCGCTGTACTCAACGCTCTGACTTCGGCAGCCACAAGTCAACGCGCCGCCAGTGCCCGGCTGTCCCTCGCCCGCATGGCAGAGCAACTGGCGCAGATGCCACAGCAGCTCTCGGGTCAAAAGATTGAGGGCGCCCGGCCAGAAGACTATGGATCTGATATTGAGAACAGCAGTTGGGGCCCCGCTTTGCGGCTACGCCCTGCTCTGGAGATCGGGACCACTCAAATGCGCTGGGATAGCCCAGCGCAGGCCTGCGGCAGCGCGCCCCCCCACTGGTCAGCCAGCTAGGGTCAGCGACGCAAAACTCTCTGCCCCTTCAACGAAGCCTCCACTTCTCCTCCCGCTCTCGCCGGGCCGCAGGCCCGGCGCCCGGCCCAACGCCAAACAAGGCGCGCCAGCGGATTGAATTGGGGGCGGGAGCCCCCCGTTTTATTGCTTATGGCAACGCCGCGTTCCCAGTCCTATCGATCGTCACCGCCACCACCTTCATTGACGTCGAGCAGATCTTCATCAATTGCCGCCTGCACTGCCCCTGCCAGGGCCTCTTTCTTTTGCTGTGGCAAATCTTCCACCTGATCTTCCGCAAGTCGCACAGTAACCTCCCGATGAGCAAACTTGATGCCTTCACGAGCAAACAGCTCGCGGATGTCCTGATAAACCCGTTTGCGCACCAGCCACTGGTCGCCAGGTTTGGTCATAAACTTAACCCGGATGATCATCGCAGAATCCTGCATTTCAATCACCCCCTGCGATTTCAGAGGCTGCATGAAGCTGTCACCAATCACCGGGTCACTCAGCAATTCCTGCCCAAGTTTCTTGATCATCTTGCGAACCTTGTCGACATCGGTGTCATAGGTCACCCGCAGTGGCAGCTTCATCATCACCCAATCGCGCGAATAGTTTGTCAGCACCTTGATTTCCCCAAAGGGAATAGTGTGCAGCGCGCCCAAATGATGACGCAGCTGGAAGGAGCGCACCGAGATCTTTTCAACCGTGCCCTTGACGTCCCCAATGTCGATATACTCGCCTTTGCGAAACGCATCATCTACCAAAAAGAAAGCGCCTGAGAAGATATCGCGCACCAGGGTTTGCGAGCCAAAGCCAACCGCAAGGCCAACCACACCAGCACCGGCAAACAGCGGGCTGACGTTGACCCCCAATTCCAACAGCACGATGAGAACAATCGAAACCACAACCACGGCGAGGATGACACCTCGAAACAAGGGCAGCAGGGTTGCAAGACGACTGGCGCCGCCGTGGCCGCCCTCATCCCCAAGTTCCGCCTCTTGGACATCTCCAACTTCTTCGTCAATCTTACTGTCGATCCAAATCCGCGAGGTATGGTAAATGATATAGCCGATAAACAAGATAACAATGACATCAAAAGCGCGTTCCGCGATCGTAGTCGTCATCCATTTTGCTTCTGGGTTCCAAACCATGACCAGCGCATAGGCACCTACCAGGAAGGCTAAGATCCCTGCCACACGACGTGCCAAATCCTCATAACTCGACAGTTGATAGCCCCGGTTCTGGGACATGGCCTTGATCTCATCTTCAGAAATCTCAGTGGATGCGCCATCTTCTCCACCTTCCAGCTCAGGCAAGGGGTCAAGCACCTCGGGTGCGCGGCGGCGGTAGCTATAAGCTTCGATGCCGTAGTTTATAACGCCGTACACGACCAGAATAGACGTCAGAACCAAATAGGTTCCGGCCATCAGGGGCACCGACATCTCCCGTTCCAACACCAGATCGAACACCAGGTTCAACCAGCCAAAGACGATATAGACCACCATCGCAGGAGCCCAGGCCATCGACAAAAACCGCAGCAACCAGGAACAGTCTTCCTTACTGCGTCCAGCCCGGATCGCGTTTGAGATGGCCCTCGCGTTAAAGCCAATCAAGGTCAAACCGCCCAGCGCTCCAAGCAAAGCTAAGAACCCGTAAACCAAGGCAAAAACATTGTAGTTCAGTCCAAAATCGCCAACCCACGTCGCGAAGATAAGCGAGAAAATGTCATAGGTCGCCAGCAGGGAAGCAAAGAGATAGAGCCGTTTTGCATCACTATCTGAGAATACTGGCATCCGATATTGGCTGAGATAGGGCGACAGCACCATTCGCCACAGGTCGGAAACGACACTGGCAACAAAAAATGCCGTATAGATTGCCGTTACCGTGAATTCGACCGAGCTATCGCCCGAGGCACCAAAGATCACATAGGAAATCGACAGGGCAAAAACCATCGAGAAAACGGTGCCGAGAACACCCATAAAAAAGCGGTAGACCAAAAAGGGCATTTTCTCGTAATAGCCTTCTGGCTCGGCCTTGATCCGCGCCACCACATAACGCTTGGCGATCCGCTTTCCGTAGATTTCGACCGTAAGCCAACGACCAATCAGCAAAAATAACAGGCTCCAGCCCAGAACTTCGACATAGGTCATGATACGTCCATCCGGGCTGGTCTGGCGCAGGATGTATTTCATCTCAAAAATCGAATAAGGCAGAGCTTCCAATCGGCTTTTCAGTTCCTGGCGAAAGGACTGAAACTCCGACTGCGCCTTCATCAGCGACGAATGGCCATCCATCGGGGAGGCTTCCGTCTTGGCAGGCGCAGTCGCATCTGGGGTAACAGCACCGCTGGCATCAACAATGATCACTCCCAGGCCGCTTTCGGCTGCCAGTTCCACCGCGCGGGCGACCGGATCGCTCTGATCTTCAGCGGTGTCTTGTGCCCGCCCCTGGTTGGGCACCACAAAAGCGACACAAAGCAAGAAGAGGCACAAACGTAAAAACAGGAAAAACCGGTGGATCATAACTGATAGGCTCCAGACAAAGGCAGCCATACGGTAGCGACAAGAAATGATATTCGCAATTGAACACATGGGGTTCAGTGCGGCTGTTTTGGATTGCCAATACTAAGCCCCGCCATAAAACGCTCAGTTGGGCTACAGCGTCTTGCCCCAAATGAGCCTCTAAAGCCCCGGTTATGCGCCCGATCAGCGCCTATCGTTCCAATGAGAACGCCTCCCTCCCATGGTAAAGAGTTGTCTCATCACGGCCATATCCCGCGAATTTGGGTGTTTGAAAGGTTAACCCCCTTGATTTCGGCACTTTCCTAATGCACCACCCATTCTGTAGTACAGCTGCAGGCTAGCCCATGACATCGACCATTGATCTCTCTCGCGAGCGGAACCAAAATCAACGCGGCCCTCGCGTAATGCTGTATAGTCATGACACATTCGGGCTGGGTCACCTGCGCCGGTCCCGTGCCCTCGCCGGAGCAATCACCGCCGCAGACCCCTCTGCCTCAGCCTTGATCCTGACCGGTTCGCCCGTGGCGGGACGTTTTGCCTTTCCCACCCGCGTTGACCACATGCGCCTACCCGGAGTGATCAAACGTTCCGACGGCAGCTATGCCTCGCGCACCATGGGCATGAGCATTGAGGAAACCACCGAACTGCGCAGTGGTTTGATCCGTTCGATGGCCGAACAGTATGACCCTGATGTGCTGATCGTCGACAAAGAACCCACTGGGTTTCGCGGTGAGCTGCTGCCGACGTTAAAACTGCTGGCAGAGCAACAGCGGACCAAGCTGGTCCTGGGGCTGCGTGACGTACTGGATGAACCACAGGTTCTTGCCGCCGAATGGGCGCGCAAAGAAGCGGTTGAAGCCACTCAGAGTTACTACCATGAGATCTGGGTCTATGGGCTTGCAGAGATTTATGATCCCACTCAAGGTTTGGAGCTTAGCCCGGAAACCCATGCACCAATATCGCGGCGAAGATAGCCGGTCCAATGCATGCGTGCATGGGACGAACCGCCAGAGCAACCCTATGTGCTGATTACCCCCGGCGGGGGCGGTGATGGTGCCATGATGGTGGATCTGGTGCTATCTGCCTATGAACAAGATCTGGACCTATCGCCTCGTGCCGTGTTGGTCTACGGCCCGTTTTTGTCTGGCGAAACCCGTGAAGCCTTTGAAACGCGTGTCGCAGCGCTTGAGGGGCGCGTTACCACAGTTGGCTTTGAATCCCGGATTGAGACCCTATTTTCCGGAGCACAGGGTGTTGTTTGTATGGGCGGCTACAATACCTTCTGCGAGGTACTCTCCTTTGACAAACCCGCCGTCATCGTTCCTCGTACAACGCCAAGGTTAGAGCAATGGATCCGCGCCAGCCGCGCCGAAGAAATAGGTCTTGTCTCCATGCTGGATGAGAAACGCGATGGGTGGACGCCTGAGGCAATGACCAAAGCCATCCGCGCCTTGGCAGAACAAAAACCACCTTCCGCCGCCTTTTCAGATGGGCTGCTGGACGGATTGGAGTGCGTCACCCGTCGTGTGGCAGCCCTGTTGCAAGACATGCCACGAAAGGCTGCTGAATGAGCCCTCCCCCTCCCCCATTGGCGGTTCTGGTTAAAGGCTGGCCCCGTCTTTCAGAGACCTTTATCGCCCAGGAGCTGGTCGCGCTGGAGGAGGCGGGCCTGAGTTTTGAGATCTGGTCGCTGCGCCATCCCACTGATGTCAAACGCCACCCACTACATAACCGGTTAAAGGCCAAGGTGCGCTATCTGCCTGAGTACCTCTATCAGGAGCCCGACCGCGTCTGGACGGCCCGCGCTACGGCGCAGGCCCTGCCTGGCTACGCCGAGGCCTATCGCATCTGGCGCTCAGACCTGGCGCGCGATCCCAGCCGCAACCGCATTCGCCGCTTTGGTCAGGCCTGCGTACTAGCCGCCGAAGCCCCTTCCGAGGTTTTGGGCCTCTATGCGCATTTTCTCCACACGCCCTCCTC
>Ga0193961_1000612_pt1 | contig 13608 bp, 14 predicted proteins | sample FB_4_MG_FD_140371 | JGI IMG/M metagenome (GOLD analysis project Ga0193961, IMG submission 140371) | Microbial mat bacterial communities from the Broadkill River, Lewes, Delaware, United States - FB_4_MG | ecosystem: Environmental > Aquatic > Freshwater > River > Microbial mats | place: USA...
CGCCCGGTGGCGTCAATCAGCGCCTGCGCGGCCAGTTCGCCGCCGGTCATGACAAAGTCCCCCAGAGAGACCTCCTGGATATTGTAGTGACCGGCGGCGAACTGGCCGCGCAGGCGCTGATTGACGCCACCGTGCGGCTGATCCCCGGCGTGCTGGGCAATCAGGCCTCAACTGAGGAAGAGAGTTTCTCCTCCGGCCTGCTGGAACACCCGCAATATACCCGCCCCACGGAATGGCAGGGGCGCAAAATCCCCGATGTGTTGATGTCCGGACACCACGGCAAGGTGGCACAATGGCGCCAGGATATGTCAGAAGAGATCACACGGGAGCGTCGCCCCGATCTATGGCAAGAATATGAGGCCAACAGGCCCGCGCCCAAGGCCAAACCGAAGAAAAAGTGACGCATAGTCAACCACGACAGCGCCCCCGCTTCTATGCATCATACCAGTAACCATTTGGTATTTTGACTGCAGCTGCGCCCCGACAGGATCAGAGCCCAGCTCAGACTGGGGAGAGAATTGATGGGTCGATTTTTGCTGCGTCTCTTAGCGGGAGTGGTTGTGGTCCTCGCCGTTTTGTTGGGCGTGCTGCTCTTTAACACCCTGCGCTACACCCCAGAAGAGACCTCCAGCACCGGCGAGACCTATGATCTGAAGGCCAATATCGAGCAGGCAACTCAGGATCTGTCAGCGGCGGTGAAGTTCCGTACTGTCTCAACCGATTTGAAACACCCAGATTTTGCGGCCTTTCTGACCTTCCTGGAAGAGACTTACCCGCTGGTGCACAACACCATGAGCCGCGAAGTTCTGGCACGCCAGACGCCGCTCTATAAGTGGCAAGGCAGCGATGAAAGCCTGGCTCCGATTCTGTTGGCGGGTCATTACGACGTCGTACCCATCGCACCCGGCTCCCATGATCTGTGGGAGCATGAGCCCTTTGCCGGAGTGATCGACGAAGAATTCGTTTGGGGTCGTGGCACACTGGATGACAAGGGGGCAGTCATCGCCATGCTGACCGCTGCCGAAAAGATGATTGCAGATGGATTCACCCCCAAGCGCACGGTCTATTTCAGCTTTGGCGGCGATGAGGAAATCGGTGGTCTGGGCGCCATGGCGGTCGCAGTACACCTCAACCAATTGGGCATTGAGCTGGACTGGATGCTGGATGAGGGGTCTTTTGTGCTGGACAAGGTTATCCCCGGTTTGAATCAACCTGTGGCCAGCATCAACCTGTCGGAAAAAGGTTATGTGACGCTAGAACTGGTGGCTAAATCCGCTGGCGGGCATTCCTCGATGCCACCACGCGTCACCGCAGTGGGCCGCATCGCGAGGGCCGTGACCCGGCTAGAAGACAATCCGGTGCCTGGCGGACTGAATGGGTTGTCAGAGGAATTCTTTGACTCGCTGGGGCGGCATTTCTCCTTTGGGCAGCGGGTGGTTTTTGCCAATCGCTGGCTGTTTAAGCCGCTGCTGGAATCCATTCTGGCGAGTTCCCCCACCACAGATGCCATGTTGCGCAGCACGACAGCCCCCACGATGCTGACGGGGTCGAGCAAGGACAACGTGCTGGCGGCTGAGGCCTCGGCCAAGATCAACTTCCGCATCCACCCGCGCGACTCCGTTCAAGATATCGTCGCGCATGTGCGCCAAACGATCGACGACCCTGAAATCGAAATCCGATACGATGAAAAACAGGCCAACCCGGCCTCGCCGGTCTCCTCTTCCGAGGCCACAGGCTATCTGGATATTAAGACCTCGATCCTGGATACCTTTGGTCCGCTGGCCACGGTGCCCGGTTTGACCATTGCGGCAACTGACGCGCGGCACTACGGCAAGGCCGCCAAGAATGCTTATCGCATCAACCCCTTCAAAATCGAAGGCTCAGATCTTGCGCGCTTCCATGGCACCAATGAGCGGCTGTCGATCGAGAACCTAGAGCGCGGCATCAATTTCTTTGGCGCCCTACTGCAAAAGCAATAACCGATTGCACTGGCTGCAATCGCTCTCCCTGCTTTGGAGGGTTTACCAGAGCAGGGAGCATGCTCAGGCTGCAAGCATCCGATACTCTAAGCGCATTATACTAATGCCCAATCTCAATCAAAGCGGCGCAAACAACGAAATTTGCCATATTCCGGGCTGTCCTAGTTTAGCCACACAACTCCCCCCTGACATCCACTTCCCTTGAGGCAAATACGCAAGACAGTGTCAAATGTATCCAAGAGCAACTGAAATTATCCGGCTTTGCCGCCGGGCCGGTTGACGGACAGTTTGGCAGGCGCACAACGCAAGGGCAGCCACTCCAAACAACAGTATTCAGTGGGGATCCTATCAAGCTAGGCGACAGCCGATGCAAGGTGGAAAACAATGGGGGAGCCTGGACCTCCCTTTTGGTCTCAAATCACGCAAATCCCCGCAACAGAAGCCTCCGACCCAATACTGCCAACAGCTCATTTGCCCTTGACCGACCGGCGCAACCCTCCTAATTAACGCCAGTCTGGAATCGCTTGCTCGATTGCGGGCTGTTTGACGTTGGGACAATGTTTCGGAAACTTTCTTCGGTTTTGCTGCTGCACCCCGACGCCACACCAAAATGAACGGACGACCTGACCTCTGGCGGGCTGCATCATGCGGGACCCGGTGAAGACCAAGAGCTATCGGGACGCGCAAATACTTCGTGGAACAACCACGAGCAAAATAGGAGAAGATCAGATGGACCTGATCGCACAGCTGGAGGCGGAACAAGTTGCCGCCCTGGGGAAAGACATCCCCGATTTCAAAGCCGGTGACACCATCCGTGTTGGCTATAAAGTAACCGAAGGTTCGCGTTCGCGCGTTCAGAACTACGAAGGCGTATGCATCAGCCGTAAAAATGGCGCTGGCATTGCGGGTTCCTTCACCGTTCGCAAGATTTCTTTTGGTGAAGGCGTGGAACGTGTGTTCCCACTGCATTCCACCAATATCGACAGCATCACCGTCGTGCGTCGTGGCCGCGTTCGTCGCGCCAAACTGTACTACCTGCGCGCCCTGCGCGGTAAGTCCGCACGTATCCGTGAAGATGCAAACTACAAAGCCAAAAAAGCCTAAGGAGCGGTATCATGAAAAAAGATATTCACCCCGATTACCACTTCATCGACGTCAAAATGACCGATGGTACCGTTCTGAAAATGCGCTCCACCTGGGGTAAAGAAGGCGACCAGATGGCGCTGGACATCGACCCCACAGTGCACCCTGCCTGGACCGGTGGTAACACCCGTCTGATGGATGCCGGCGGTCGCGTTTCCAAGTTCAAAAAGAAATACGAAGGCCTGGGCTTCTAAGCCACCCTACCTTTTGCTTTCAAAGATGCCGCTCCCTTTGGGGGGCGGTTTTTTTTGGCCATGCCTGTAAATCACGTTGGCCAGTTTTGCGGACGAAGTGGTCGTCCGCGTTGGTACAGGCCCCTTAGGCTGTGATAGGCTATAGACTGAAGGGCGAAGGACCAGAAAATGATAGAGCCAGGCAAAAATATTGCGATCAAAGTTCCGCGGCACAAATGGGACGAGACAGTGGCATTCTATCGTGATCGGGTAAAGCTTTCCGTAATCAACGAGCTTCCGAACAGTGTCGCATTTTCCTTTGGAAGCATGACGTTATGGATCGACAAGGTCGAGAAGCAGAGCCAAGTCGATGTCTGGCTGGAACTCCTCACGGATGAGCCCGACAAGGCACTGCAAACGCTTGAAAGTCCGATGCGTGATGAATTGGAGCCGCTCGATGACGTGAACGGTCACTGGACTTCCGATCCGGCAGGCGTCGTCCTTTTAGTTCGCAAAGACTAGTTTCAGTTTGCTAGGACTGGGCTCGCAGCGCACCAAAGCTCATGTAGACTTCTGTGGATTGACCCGGTCAGAGATTTGTTTGCGTCCCGAATGCCAGACAAATTCGGTCCTCACCGCTTCGGCTTTTCAGATCCGGAAGGCAATCTATCAGCAGAAGTCGCCTGAATGGAAGCCGTCCCAAGCCTGGCTGGCGCCGATATGTGATCTCTTTTCAGATACAGCCGACTGAAATTTTTCACGAATCCCCCCCATCGGGACTGCGGAATCTTTTCCTTGCGGAAAAGACGATGTAGGGTCTGCCAAATGGCATCCAGCCAAGATATGGGATACAAGGGACAGCAATGGCACATATTATTGTCGTCGGTAACGAAAAGGGCGGCGCAGGCAAATCTACCGTCTCGATCCATGTGGCCACAACGCTGGCTCGACTGGGCCATAAGGTCGCTGCTCTGGACCTTGATCTGCGGCAACGCTCTTTGGGGCGCTATATTGAGAACCGCAAAGAGTTCATGGCAAAGGCCGCGCTCGATCTTCCCTTGGTCGAACTGCATGAACTGCCCGAAATCGATGCGGATAGCCTGCAACCTGGCGAAAACATCTATGATCACCGTCTCTCTGCTGCTGTCTCCAGCCTGGAGCCGGATAATGATTTCATCCTGATTGATTGCCCTGGATCACACACCCGGCTGAGCCAGGTGGCACATTCCCTGGCTGATACCCTGATTACACCGCTGAATGACAGCTTTGTTGATTTCGACCTCCTGGCGCATACCGACCAGAAGGGTGAAAAGATCACCGGCCCCTCGGTCTATTCCGAAATGGTTTGGAACGCCCGCCAGCTGCGCGCCCAGGCCGGTTTGAAACCCATCGACTGGGTAGTGATCCGCAACCGTGTCGGCACCCAGCGTATGGTCAATAAGGAAAAGATGGAACGCGCCATCAACATGCTGTCCAAACGCATCGGCTTTCGCGTTGCACCCGGCTTTTCTGAGCGTGTCATCTTCCGCGAACTGTTTCCCCGTGGCCTGACCCTGCTGGATCTCAAGGACATCGGCATCAAACAGCTGAACATCTCCAACATTGCCGCCCGCCAAGAGCTGCGCGACATGATGAAGGCCGTCAATTTGCCTGGTGTCGAGATCGATATCTAAGGCGTTTTCTCCGTCCCCTAGTAAGATCTCGCCCTACTGGACAGCTCCAGCTGTCCTCTCGTTTGCTTTTGGTGAGTCGAAACCAACAGGCTGCGCCCCCCCCGTCACAGAGCGGTCCGAAACCAGCTGGTGGGCATGGCTTCCAAGCGCCATGGCAGCTAGAATTCTGTTCGACCAGATCAGAAACCTTTCGCAAGCGCCAACCTGAGACGGGATGCCTGCTTGCTCTCATAGCAGGAGTGGCTATCTTGCAGCGAGGATCGAATATACCGCCGAAATAGGAGAGAAAAGATGCCCAACCCCAGTGCCGCAATGTTGGTCATCGGAGATGAAATCCTATCTGGACGCACCCGTGATACCAATACGCATTTTCTGGCCGGAGAGCTGACCAAACATGGCATCGACCTCAAGGAGGTCCGCGTGGTCAGCGATGACGCCCCAGTGATTATCGCAGCCGTTCAGGCACTGAGCGCGGGTTTTGACCATGTCTTTACCAGTGGCGGCATTGGTCCCACACATGACGATATTACCGCAGATTGCATTGCGCAGGCCTTTGACAGACATTTGGGTATCCGCGATGACGCCCGCGCCATTCTGGCCGCGCACTACGCCAATTCCGGGCAAGAGCTAAACGCAGCCCGCCTACGCATGGCGCGGATTCCCGACGGGGCAACCCTCATCGACAATCCGGTCTCCTCGGCTCCTGGGTTCACTCTGGACAACGTACATGTGATGGCCGGCGTGCCAATGGTATTTCAGGCGATGGTGGCAAGCGTCCTGCCCGGCTTGACCGGTGGGGAGCCGCTGTTGTCACAAAGCCTGCGCCTGATGCGCGGTGAAGGTGATATTGCCGCTTTTCTGTCGGATCTAGCGGCACGCCATAGCGAGCTCTCCATTGGCTGCTATCCATTTCAACACAACGGAGCCTATGGCGCCAATGTGGTGATACGAGGCCACAATGGCGCAGCAGTCGACGCGGCGATGCGCGAACTGGCACAGGAAATGGGGCTATAACCATGAGTACCAGTCTGACAGATCCAAAATACTATGCGGTGGTTGAAGCCACATGGCCCACAGCTGCAAAACGCCAGCTGGGCCCAATCACTCTGCGCGAAGGCCAGGGCGGCGGCAGTCGGGTTTCGGCAGCCAGCGTCGAAGGCAGCGCCACAGAGGCTGAAATCGAAACGGCAGAACAGGCCATGCGGGCAATGGGGCAGGATTGTCTATTTATGATCCGGGACGGGCAGGATGATCTGGACGCCCAGCTTGGCGCGCGTGGTTACCTTGTCAAAGACCCGGTCAACCTCTGGGTTTGCCCCATCGAAAAGCTGATGGATGTCGAAATCCCCCGCGTCACCACCTTTGCGCTTTGGTCGCCACTGGAAATTCAGCGTGAGATCTGGATTGCAGGGGGCATCGGTATGGCGCGCCAGGCCATCATGGAACGCGCTTCGGGCCCAAAGGCGGCCTTACTGGGGCGCTATGACGATAAGCCAGCTGGCGCGGGATTCGTTGCAGTGCATGATGGCGTGGCCATGGTGCATGCCTTGGAAATCCTGCCACATCAGCGTCGCCGTGGCATGGGCGTCTGGATGATGCGCCAAGCCGCATTTTGGGCCGCGGAGAACGGTGCCACAGAAATGGCGGTCCTCTGTACCAAGGAAAATGCGGGAGCAAACGGACTATATGCCTCATTGGGAATGACCAACGGCGGACAATATCATTATCGCCAATTGCCTTCAGGAGCTTAATTCATCATGACAGATCAAACACCACCCACCGCACTGGACCTCCCTGCTTTGGATCCACTGCCAGCGGGCATGAAAAAGTACTTTGACATCTGTCAGGAAAAGCTGGGGATGGTGCCCAACGTGCTGCGCGCCCATGCCTTTGATGAGAATAAGCTCAACACCTTTAGCGCGCTTTACAACGAGCTGATGCTGGGCGACAGCGCCCTAAGCAAGCTGGACCGGGAGATGATCGCCGTTGTAGTCTCTGCTGTTAACAGCTGCTTTTATTGCCTCGCCTCCCATGGTGCCGCGGTCCGTCAGCTGTCTGGTGATCCCAAATTGGGCGAGATGCTGGTGATGAACTACCGTGTGGCACCGCTGGACGCACGTCAGCGCGCAATGCTGGATTTTGCCATCAAAGTCACTAAGGCCAGCACAGAGATTGAGGAGACCGACCGGGAAACCCTACGCCAGGTTGGCTTTACAGATCGCGATATCTGGGACATTGCCAATGTCACCGGCTTTTACAATATGTCCAATCGCGTCGCCTCGGCTACGGGCATGGTGCCAAACGACGAATACCACGCGCAGTTCAGATGATCCGCCAACTTGCTGTTTGGGCGCTTGGCAGCTGTCTGATACTGCCGTCGTTGCCCCTCTGGGCCCAGGCGCAATCTGGGGAAGCAGCGCCGCTGCGGCTGCCTGACGGGGCTATCGAACGGTCACAGCGGGAAACAGCACTGGGCACCTATGCCCTGCCGGTTGGCGCCTTCGGCGCGGGCGGTATTCCCCTGCGCCTACAAGAAGGTCATATCCTGCGACGTACCTGGCATCTGTCGGGCGATGCCACTGTTTTGCAGGTGCTCGATGTCCTGCGGAGCCAGCTGGTGCAGCAGGGCTACGAGATTCTGTTTCAATGCGAAACCCGCCAATGCGGCGGTTTTGACTTTCGCTTTGGCATCGAGGTGGTGCCTGCGCCTGACATGGTCGTCAGCCTGTCTGACTACCATTTCCTGGCCGCGCAAAAACCGGTGATCGCAGAAGTCGAATCTGATGCCGTTCAGACGGTGTCACTGCTGGTGTCTCGCAGCGGATCAGCAACCTATATTCAGATGATTGAGGTCGGTCCGCAAAGACAACCCCAGCTCGCCCTTGCCCCCGCAGAGGCGCCCTCTGCCGGATCCCCGCCTGTACAAAAATCAAATCCAGCCTCAGATCTGAAAGACCTGTTGGAACAGCAAGGCCATGTGGTGTTGGACGGCGTGGTTTTTGAAACTGGCGCTGAAACACTGGCGCCAGAGGCCATAACCAGCCTGAGGGGGCTGGCAGGGTTCATGGAAGAGCAGTCCAAAGCTCAGGTGCTGATCGTTGGTCACACCGACAGCGTTGGCAGTCTTGAAGATAACACCAGTCTTTCGCTGCGGCGCGCTCAGATGGTCAAAGATGCTCTGGTGTCAGCCCTTGGCGTCGCTGAAGGGCGCATTTCAATAGCCGGCGCCGGCTATATGGCTCCCATCGCCAGCAATCTCACCGCTGCCGGCAGAGAGAAAAACCGTCGGGTCGAAGTGGTGCTTCTGGCAAGATGATGATCCTCTAAGCCGGTCCAATAAGGTCTGCACCCCGCAAGATGGCAGCAAAAAACTGCTCCGCCAAAGCAAGAGCAGTTCTGAGCAGATAAAACGAGGGGTCTTGCAGCGCCAATTAGGCGGACTGTCGCCAATCTTCGCTGTCTTTGCCGGCAAAGGAATGCGCCAGAAAATCGATAAAGGCGCGCACTTTGGGCTGGGTGAATTTGCCCGGAGGATAGACCGCATAGATGCCCTGGGTCTCCATTGGCAGGTTGGGCATTACGTCTTCGACCAGGCCTTCCTCCATGGCTTCGGAATAGAGATAGCTAGGCAGATAGGCAATGCCGAGCCCCGAGATCGCGGCGTTCAGAAGAGATTGACCGTCATTCACTGACAACCAGCCAGTGGTGCGCACCTGGCGTTTCTCGCCAGAGGGTGCAGTGATCTTCCAGACATTGCCACTGGATTGATTGGAATAGTGCAGCAATTTGTGGCTATTCAGATCGTCGATCTTTTGCGGGCGGCCAAATTGCTCCAGATAGCTGGGCGAAGCAATCATCCGCTTGGTGGTCTCCGTGAGCTTTCGCGCCTTCAGCGAGCTGTCTTCCAGCTCCCCAATACGCAGGGCCATATCAAAGCCTTCAGAAATCAGCTCAACGTAGCGATTGTTCAAGACCATATTGACGGTGATATCGGGGAAATCTCGTAGGAAATCAGACAGCACTGGCGACAGATGATTGACGCCAAAATCAGTTGCCACCGAAATGCGAAGCAAACCCGAAGGCGCAGACTGCATTGATGAGACCAGCGCGTCAGCTTCGCCCGCATCATTCAGCACCCGGCGGGCGCGGTCATAATAGGCCAGGCCAATCTCCGTCGGCGAGACGCGGCGGGTCGTCCGGTTGAGCAGCCGGGCACCCAGTCGGGTCTCCAGGCTGGAAACATGTTTTGATACGGCGGATTTGGAAATCCCCATCTTCTTTGCAGCATCAGTAAACCCGCCTTGGTCTACGACATTGGCAAAGGCCTCCATTTCGGTCAGTCGATCCATCAACAGGTCCTCTAATTGTCTTGTCTGGACCTGTGTTTGGCGCTGAATTCGGGCAAGAACGGGGCGGTGGTGGGATAATTGCAGGGTTTTCCCGACATCGTTCCACGAGCGGAAACACTTACACAATGGGGCCAAATTCGACCTTTAGTTCAGGAAAACCAGTTTGGTCGCCAAGATCCACAGAGGCAATGTCACCGCAGCTAGCAAAGTAGATTGCGCGATCAAGGTCGCCACCAACCTGCGATCCGCTCCAAAACCAGAAGCCAGCACATGCGCCGCCGAAGCGGTAGGCAAAGCGGCAAACAGGATGAAGACAGCCGACAGAGCGCCTCCGAGTTGCCAGGCCAGACAGAGGCCAAATACAATTGCAGGGGCCAGGACCAGTCGGACCAGACACAGAGCGCCGTTGAATCTGTCGAGCCGCGTCAACGCCTGCCAATTCATCGTGGCACCAATTGAGAGCAGGGCAATCGGAATGGCGGCCTTTGCCAGCATTTCGGCAGGGGCCAGAAGTGGCGCTGGGATCTTGTAACCGGAAACCCCGACTGCAACCCCAGCAACCGAGGCAATCAAGAATGGGTTGCCCATGACTTTTTTAAGGGTAGAGACAAAGGACAGGCTACCGCCGCGCGACAGGGCGGTGACCGCCAGGATATTGGCCACAGGAACAGCCATGCCCACGGCAATGGCCATTTGCCCAATCAGAGCGGGATCCAGGGTAGGTATGGCCACAAAGGCAATGGCAGTGTTAAAACGCCAGCTTGTCTGCCAGGCCCCGGCAAAATCAAGAAAGCTGTCCGGCCCCAGGCGCCGGGCCAGATAGCCCAGGGCAAGGGCCAGCAACATGATCGTCCAAACCGCCGGGCCGATGCGCAGGATCTCAACCGGAGCAATAGGGCGTCCGCAGGCCGCAAAGAACAGCAAAGCCGGAAACAGGACTTCAAAGTTGAGTCGATCCAGTCCCTGCCAGGCTTCGGGACTGAGGCGATTACGAACCAGCCCACCGATGGCAACCATCAAAAAGCTTGGGATAAGGCCCAGAAGAATTGTGGCAAAGATCATTGGAGCCTCGATGGGGTATGATGCCTCGCACCTTGATAGGGGGCAGGCGCAACGGCAAGTGCATTTTCCGACCTAGCGTCGCAAAGATCAGTCTTGAAATCAGGGCTATGCAGCAGACTGGATAAAACGTGAATGACACTGGCTTTGATTTTGCATCCAATCGGCTAAGCTGGCTGGGTTTAATTGGTTTGGGAGGAATAAGTATGAAACGTTTCACAACACTCGGTGTCGGCCTCTTTTCTGCCGCCCTTTTGGCCTCACCCCTATGGGCAGGCGGCGAGACCGCTGCAAATCCGGAGGCCCGGGTCTATATCGTCAATCTGGAAGATGGGGCCCAGGTCAGCTCGCCCGTGAAGGTGGTTTTTGGTCTGAGCGGCATGGGAGTTGCGCCAGCAGGGACAGAAAAGGAAAACACCGGTCACCATCATTTGCTGATCGATCGCCCGCCTTTGGGGCAAGGCGAAGATGGCGCAGATGAGTTATCCTATGGTATTCCGGCCGATGAGAACCACCTGCATTTCGGCGGCGGTCAGACCGAAACCACGGTGGAACTGGCGCCAGGTGCGCATACTTTGCAGCTGGTGATGGGGGATCTGGGACATGTCCCCCATAGCACTCCGATCGTTTCGGAGGTGATCACCATTACCGTAACAGACTAGAGCAGAGATAGGGGTCTTGTTGCAGCGCGGCTGACGTCGCGCTGCATAGCAAAGAGGGCAAGCTGTGCTGCGAAGAGTTCGCTCTGGACCGAAGCCTTTTGTTTGCTCGGAGGGCTATGAACAGGGTCCCAAGCACAAAGGACCTCAGAATGCTCACCTGTATTATCCGCTATCAGATCGATCCGACCAAGACGGAGGATTTTCGTCGCTACGCGCAGAATTGGGGGCAGGCTATTCCGCGCAACGGTGCCGATTTGATCGGCTATTTTGCCCCACATGAAGGATCCGCAACCCAGGCTTATGGGATTTACAATATTGCGGACCTGGCCAGCTACGAGGCCTATCGGGCGCGGTTGGCCGCCGACCCTCTGGGACAGGAAAACTACGCCTTTGCCCAGAAAGAGCGATTTATCCTGCGCGAGGAGCGCAGCTTTTTGAAACTGGCCTCTGCGCCACATGGACCCAACACAGGAGCGCGCAAGTGATAGCTGTCATTTTTGAGGTTGAGATCGCCGAGGGGCAACAAGCCAGCTATCTGGAGGCCGCAAGCGAGCTGAAACCCCTGCTGGAACAGGTGGATGGGTTTCTTTCCGTGGAACGGTTCCAGAGCCTCAGTCAGCCAAACAAGCTGCTGTCTCTGTCTTTTTTCCGAGATGAGGCGGCGGTGTTGCAATGGCGGCAATTGGCTGAACATCGCAGCGCACAAACCAAAGGCCGCGCAGGCATCTTTGCCAACTATCGGCTCAGAGTGGCTGAAGTCCTGCGCGATTATGGCATGCACGACCGGCAGGAGGCCCCTGCAGATAGCAGAGCCTCCCATGCTGTGGATTGACCCGCCAAGGGGCGGCTCCCGCCCGTCGTTGGCTTTGGGCAAAGCCGCCTTCCGTTGGGGGTAGCGCCCCGCGCTTTGCGCGGGGCGCTACCCTCTTATCCGCAAAGACGGTGGCCTGGCATAGCCAGGATATTGACCATCGCGGGAGAGGCGCTAATGGGTCCAGGGGCGCAATCTAAAGAGAGGCCGCCAGACGGGTGCCCTGGTTGATGGCGCGTTTTGCATCCAGTTCAGCCGCCACATCGGCACCACCAATGACGTGACAGGACACGCCCTTAGCCTCAAGCGCATCGGCCAGGCCACGATCGGAGACTTGCCCGGCACACAGCACAATTGTCTCTGCAGAAATCACCGTCGGGTTCTCGCGGGCCTCGCCAAAGCTGACATGCAGGCCTTCGTCGTCAATACGCTCGTAGTTCACACCACCAACAAAGTTCACGCCCTTCATCTTTAGCGTTGCCCGGTGAATCCAGCCAGTTGTCTTGCCCAGACCCTTACCATGGGCCTGTTTCTTGCGCTGCAACAGGGTGATCTCTCGGGCTGGAGCTTCGGGCTGGGGTCCCTCGGGCGCGAGGCCAGAGCGATGCTCTGCCGGGTCTGTGACCCCCCATTCCTTCATCCAGAGCGGCAGGTCCACGGTGGGGCTGGTGCCTTCGTGCAGCAGGTATTCGCTGACATCAAAACCGATACCACCAGCTCCGATCACAGCAACAGTCTTGCCAACGGGCTTTTTGTGGCGCAGCACGTCAATGTAGCTGAGCACCTCGGGGCGGTCTTGCCCGGGGATCTGGGGGTCACGCGGTGTGACGCCGGTAGCAATGATCACCTCGTCATACCCCGTCAGGTCATCAGAGGAGACTTCGCGCCCAAGTTCCAGCGCGATACCCGCCTTAGCCACCATGGTACGATACCAATCGACAAACCCCCAGAACTCTTCCTTGCCAGGCACCTGCTTGGCCATGTTGAGCTGGCCACCGATCTCATCCGCCTTGTCAAAGACGGTCACGCGATGGCCGCGCTCGGCTGCAGCCAAGGCGGTAGACAGCCCCGCAGGGCCCGCCCCAACAATGGCCACGGTTTTGGGGGTCCCGGTCTTGCCGATCTCCAGCACGGTTTCGTGGCAGGCCATAGGGTTGACCAGGCAGGAGGTGAGTTTGCCGCCAAAGGTGTGATCCAGACAGGCCTGGTTGCAGCCAATACAAGGCGCGATCTGATCCGCCTTGCCCGCCTTTGCCTTGGCCACAAAATGCGCATCTGCCAGCATCGGCCGCGCCATCGAAACCATGTCGGCGCAGCCCGTGGCCAGCACCTCTTCGCCCACCTCAGGCGTGTTGATCCGGTTCGAAGTGATCACCGGGATCGAAACCTTCCCCATCAGCTTTTTTGTCACCCAGGCAAAGGCGGCACGCGGCACCGAGGTGGCGATGGTGGGAATACGGGCTTCGTGCCAGCCAATCCCGGTGTTGATGATCGTAGCGCCTGCCTTCTCGATCTCCTGAGCCAGCTGCACCACCTCGTCATGGGTGGAACCATTGGGCACCAGGTCAATCATTGACAGCCGGTAGATGATGATGAAATCCGTGCCGACGGCTTCGCGGGTGCGACGCACCACCTCAATGGGCAGACGCATGCGGTTTTCATAAGATCCGCCCCAGCGGTCGGTCCGCTTGTTGGTATGGGTAACCAGGAACTGGTTGAGGAAATAGCCCTCCGAGCCCATGATCTCGACCCCGTCATA
>Ga0193961_1000615_pt1 | contig 13587 bp, 12 predicted proteins | sample FB_4_MG_FD_140371 | JGI IMG/M metagenome (GOLD analysis project Ga0193961, IMG submission 140371) | Microbial mat bacterial communities from the Broadkill River, Lewes, Delaware, United States - FB_4_MG | ecosystem: Environmental > Aquatic > Freshwater > River > Microbial mats | place: USA...
TGTTTAACTTCTAGTTGAACTTTTAATTTAAATTTTTCCAATTCAGCTTTAGAAAGTTTAGGAAAGTTGTAGCTTGTTTTAGTTTTTGAACTGTTAGAATAATTATTTCCTCCTTTAAATTTTTTGCGTTTTGAATTTCTTAAAGAATTATTTTGCTTTATTTTATTTAACATATCTTGTATGTGGCCAGCTCCAAAACTCATTATTTATTTTATAAAAAAACTACATTCTCTAAGCTAAAGAATGTAGTTTTTAAATTTAGTGTTTTTTTTATTCTTTAGATTCGTTTTCATTTTTTGGTTTGTCAGTTTTATTTTCAACCTCTTCGCCTTTTAAATAGTTCGGTAATTGCATACCTGCCATATTAAACATTTCTTGTAATGGAGGTACTGACTTATACATACCAGAAATAAAGTTTGAAGTAGAGGTTTTACCATCTTTTCCTTCACCGTTTTCCCAAACCGTAATTTTATCAATTTTAATATTTTTAATGGCTTCCGCTTGGGTTTTAACCAATTCGGGTAATTTGTCAGCAACTAATAATAAAACAGCATCTTTTGAGTTGTTTCCAGCAGCTTTAACAATTTGATCTAACCCTTGAGCTTGTTTAGTTAATATTTCATATAGCCCTTTAGCTTCGGCTTCTTTTTTCATAAAAATAGCATCAGCTTCACCTTTTGCAATACGTCTGATTTGTTCTGCTTCAGCTTCAGCATCAATTTCAATTTTACGTTTATCTATTTGTGCAGGTACAATAATATCAGCGCCTTGTTCAGCTTCTTTTCTTTTAGCTCTCGCTTCTTCTGCTAATTTTTCAGCGGCATAAGCTTCTTCTAAAGCCTTGGCAGCTTGTACTTTTTCTGCAGCAATGGCAATTTTTTCAGCTTCAGCTTCACGAGATCTTCTATTGGCATTAGAATTTGCAATTTGAACTTTAGCTGTATTTTCACCTTCTACCGCATTGGCATCGGCAGCGGCCACTTGTATCCGTTGGTCTTGAACAGCATTTGCAGCTCCAATAGCACCATCTCTATCCTTTTGTGCAACGGTAACTTTAGCTTCATTAATAGCTTTTGCAGCAGCTTCTTTACCTAAAGCTTCAATATATCCAGATTCGTCATGAATGTCCGTAATATTTACGTTGATGAGTTTTAATCCAACTTTTTTTAATTCAGCTTCAACACTATGAGTAATGTGTGATAAAAATTTATCTCTATCAGAATTGATTTCTTCAATATCCATTGAAGCTACTACCAAACGCAGTTGTCCAAAAATAATTTCTTGTGCTAAATCCTTAACAGCTTCTAAAGTTAAACCTAATAAACGTTCAGCAGCATTTTGCATAACACTTGGCTCTGTTGAAATACCAATAGTAAATCTTGAAGGGACATTTACACGAATGTTTTGCTTACTTAATGCATTGGTTAAATTAACCTCGATAGACATTGGAGTTAAGTCTAAAAACTCATAGTCTTGAATGATTGGCCAAATAAAAGCAGCTCCACCATGTACACATTTTGCAGATTTACCACCACCGGTTTTTCCATAAACAACTAAAATTCTGTCCGAAGGGCAACGTTTGTACCTTCTAATCATTGCAAATAGAAATACTACTGGAATAATAATAATTGCAGCAGTTAAATAAATTCCGCTTAATTCAGATTGTAACGGTAAAAAAATAGGTATTAGATTCATAGTTATTTTTATTTTGATAATTTTTCAACAAGTAATATTTCGGCACTTACAATTTCAGTTACTTTAACCATAGTACCAGTGGATAAATCTTCTAGTTCATCAGTAATTGCTTCCAATTCTCTTAAACTACCTTGAACTTTAATTTGTACTTTTCCCATACTCGATCTTTCAGCACCAATGGGTAAATATACTTCGCCAATAACCCCAATAGCATTTTTTATTTTTAACGTACCTGATTCTGCTAATTTATGTACCCAATAAAATATGGAGGATGTGATAACCATCATTATTAAACCAGCTAAAATGGATAATATTAGGGTTATAGAGGTTGACAGGCCATTGTCAATACACGTAACTCCAGTCCATCCAAAAATGGTAAAAAAAGCAACAACATTTTTAAAAGTAAAAAATTGAAATCCCACACCACCATCATCAACTTCAAATTCTGAAGCATCTGCCTCCATATCGGTATCAGCACCACCAATAAAAGTGAGAGCAAAAATAATTAAAAATACAGCGGATCCAACTAAAGCAATAATCCAGTAAGCTTGCTCTAACGAAGACATGCTATTAAAAAAATCTTTCATAGAATACAATTTTAAATTAATTAACTAAGATACTAAATATGGTTGATTACTAGCTAGGAAACTTTATATATTTTATTAGTGATAAATTGGAATAAAAAGTTACAGATGAATGATAATTTTAAAAATATTTTGTAAAGTTTGTTACCAATTTAAGACTAAAATTCCTTTAAATTAGCATTTTAAAATTTAGAGATATATTATGACAAATACAATTGAAGTTAGTTGGAAAGGGCAAATGCTTTTTGAATCTGTAGCACCCGAAGGAAACGTAATGATTGATGCTGACAAAGCAGTGGGTGGACAAGGTAAAGGATTAAGACCAAAAGCTATGATGTTAACATCGTTGGCTGGTTGTACTGCAATGGATGTTGCTTCTTTACTTAAAAAAATGCGTGCTGAGGTTGATGATTTTAAAATTGAGGTTTCTGCAAATTTAACTGAAGAACATCCAAAATATTACGATAAAGTACACGTAATATATAAATTTTTTGGAAGTGAGTTTAAGAAAGAAAAAATTGAAAAATCTGTTAATCTATCGGTAGAACGTTATTGTGGTGTTATGGAAATGTTCCGAAAATTTTCAGAAGTCACAACAGAAATTCAATACTTTGAAAAATAAATAGAGTAAGCAAGCCTATTTGAATTTTCAAATAGGCTTTTATCTAGTTATTAAACTGAAATTTTTTAAATAAATCCCAAAGTACAACTCCACAACTTACAGAGATATTTAGAGAATGTTTGGTGCCAAATTGAGGAATTTCAATACAATAATTTGTAGCTGAAACTACTTTTTGTTGTACTCCTTTCACTTCATTCCCCATAACAATAGCATATTTTTGATTGGGTTCAATATTAAAATCTTGTAGCATGGTACTATTATCGGCTTGTTCTATTGCAGCAACAATTATATTTTCTTGTTGTAATTTTTTTACAAGTTCTAAAGTATCTTCAACATATTCCCAATTCACAGATTCTGTAGCACCTAAAGCTGTTTTATGAATTTCTTTATGTGGAGGTTGCGCTGTAATTCCACAGAGGTAAATTTTTTCAATTAAAAAAGCATCGCTAGTTCTAAAAACAGCGCCTATATTATTTAAGCTTCTAATATTATCTAAGATAACTATTAAAGGAATTTTCACTGTTTTTTTGAAATCTTCAACATTTAATCTTCCTAATTCGCTATTTTTTAATTTTCTCATTGTTAAATGTAATTGTTAATCTTTCAATCATTAAATTATTTCAATCTTTCAATATAAAATGTAACTTCGCAAAACTAACTTAATTTCCTAAAAAATTGGCAGCAAAAAGTAAGAAAGTCACCCCTTTAATGAAACAATACAATGCAATTAAGGCAAAATATCCTGATGCAATGTTGCTTTTTAGAGTAGGAGATTTCTATGAAACTTTTGGAGAAGATGCCGTAAAAGCAGCTAAAGTTTTAGGAATAATATTGACCAAGCGAGGTGCTGGTAGCGAAACCGAAACAGCCTTAGCAGGGTTTCCACATCATTCATTAAATACGTATTTACCAAAATTGGTAAAAGCGGGTATGCGTGTGGCAATTTGTGATCAATTGGAAGATCCTAAAATGACCAAAACTATTGTTAAACGTGGTGTTACAGAGTTGGTTACTCCAGGAGTTGCATTAAATGATGAGGTTTTACAATCTAAAACCAATAATTTTTTAGCGTCAGTTCATTTTGGAAAAAAGCAATTAGGAATTTCATTTTTAGATGTTTCAACAGGAGAATTTTTAACAGCACAAGGAAATTCAGAATATATAGATAAATTGCTTCAAAATTTTAATCCAAGTGAGGTACTAGTTCAAAAGCAATATAAAAACAAGTTTTTTGAATTATTTGGAGCCCGTTTTTATACATTTTATTTAGAAGATTGGATTTTTCAGTCCGAATATGCTTTAGAAACTCTAACCAATCATTTTAAAGTAAAAACGCTCAAAGGTTTTGGAGTTGATGATTTACACGAAGGTATTATTTCATCAGGTGCTATTTTGTATTATTTATCTGAAACACAGCATAATAAACTAGAGCATATTTCTGTAATTAATAGAATTTCAGAAGATAATTATGTTTGGATGGATCGTTTTACCATTCGAAATTTAGAATTGTATCAGTCAACTTCAGTAAATGCAGTAACGCTACTTGATGTTATTGATCAAACTATTTCACCAATGGGTGGACGTTTATTAAAACGTTGGTTGGCATTGCCGTTAAAAGATATAAATCGTATTAAAAAGCGCCATGATATTGTAAAATATTTAATGGATAATGATGCCTTTTTTGAATTAGCAACGTATCAAATTAAACAAATAAGTGATGTTGAACGTTTGGTATCAAAAGTTGCAACAGGAAAAGTAAATCCAAGAGAAGTTGTATTGTTAAAAAATTCACTAAATGCGATTATTCCTATAAAGGAAGCTGCTGAAAATAGTGATAATGAATCTTTAAAAATTATTGGAGAACAATTACAAAGTTGTACAACACTAAGAGAAAAAATAGCATTTACACTAAATGAGGAAGCTCCTGTAAATATTAATAAAGGAAATGTTATAGAACAAGGAGTTTCAGAAGAATTAGATGAATTAAGGAATATTTCAAATTCGGGAAAAGAATATTTAGATAATATGTTAGCTCGAGAAACAGAGCGCACTCAAATCCCTTCACTAAAAATAGCATTTAATAATGTTTTTGGCTACTATATTGAAGTTAGAAATACACATAAAAATAAGGTTCCAGAAGACTGGATTAGAAAACAAACATTAGTAAATGCAGAGCGTTATATCACTGAAGAATTAAAGGAATATGAAACTAAAATTTTAGGAGCTGAAGAAAAAATTGGCAAGTTAGAACATGAACTTTTTGCTGAATTAATTAGTTTTTTGCTAGATTATATTCAACCAATTCAGTTAAATGCCAATTTAATAGCTCAAATAGATTGTTTACTTTCTTTTGCAGAAATAGCAAAATGCCATAATTATGTGCGACCTCAAATTGATGAATCTACAGATTTGGAAATAAAAAATGGACGTCATCCTGTTATTGAAAAGCAATTGCCAATTGGAGAAGAATATATTGCTAATGATGTGGTTTTAAATAGAAATCAGCAGCAAATTATTATGATAACAGGCCCTAATATGAGTGGTAAATCAGCAATTTTACGTCAAACGGCATTAATTGTTCTCTTAGCTCAGATGGGAAGCTATGTACCCGCCCAATATGCTAAAATTGGGGTGGTTGATAAAATATTTACACGTGTAGGAGCAAGTGATAATATTTCAATGGGTGAATCTACTTTTATGGTAGAAATGAATGAAACCGCCAATATTTTGAATAACATTTCTGAACGTAGCCTAGTATTATTAGATGAAATAGGAAGAGGAACAAGCACGTATGATGGAATTTCAATTGCTTGGGCCATTGCAGAATATTTGCATGAACACCCTTCAAAAGCGAAAACATTATTTGCCACACATTATCACGAATTGAATGATATGACCAATACTTTTGAGCGAGTTAAAAACTTTAATGTTTCGGTAAAAGAATTAAAAGACAAAGTTATTTTCTTACGAAAACTTGTGCCAGGAGGTAGCGAACATAGTTTTGGAATTTATGTGGCTAAATTGGCAGGAATGCCAACTTCCGTAGTTCATAGAGCAACTAAAATGTTGAAGCAGTTAGAGCAAAACCACACCAGTGCAGAAGTAAAAAAGACGTTAAAAAATGCTTCTGAAGAAGAAATGCAATTGAGTTTTTTTAAATTAGATGATCCTTTATTAGAAGATATAAAAGAAGAAATTTTATCTACCAACATAGATACGCTTACACCAATTGAAGCACTTATGAAGTTAAATGAAATTAAAAGAATGTTGACTAAAAAAAATGGTAAATAATTTACAACAAGGTTTTTTTGGTATTGGTATTCAAAATGGAAAAACACCTGAAAATTTAGGAGTTTTATGGCGCTCAGCTCAAAATATGGGCGCAAGTTTTATTTTTACTATTGGAAATAGGTACGCAAAACAAGCTTGTGATACTCATAAGGCAACAGGTGCGATGCCTTATTTTCATTATAACACTTTTGAAGAATTTTATAGCAACTTACCGAAAGGAGCTCAACTAGTAGGGGTAGAGTTAGATGAAAAGGCTGAGCCCTTAGAAACTTTTAAGCACCCTAGGCGATGTGTTTATTTATTAGGAGCTGAAGATCACGGATTGTCTAAAACAGCTATAGATAAATCGCATTTTTTGGTTAAATTTAAAACGGTTTTAAGCTTAAATGTTTCTGTTGCTGGTAGTATAGTAATGTATGATCGGCAATTAAAAAGTTGTTAACATTTTTATTATTGTATTAAATTAATGGTAATTATAGTATCTTTGTTATATAATTTAAAATATGATGTTTTTATTTATTAGCGGAGCCGAAATTTTTGTGATTCTCCTTATCGTTGTAATGGTTTTTGGAGCTGATAAGCTTCCAGAAATAGCACGTGGATTAGGAAAAGGGATGCGTCAAATTAAAGATGCTACCAATGATATTAAACGAGAAATTAAAAATAGTGCTGAAAAACATGATATTGACATTGATGTGGCTTCTAAAGTTAGAGATGAGATTAGTAAGGTAACAGATAATATTGAAGATTATACCAATCCTGTAAAAAAAATTAAAAATGATGTTGTTGATGAAATTACAGGGCCAATTAAAAGGAATAAGTAATTTTGGAATTACTAAATTCACTTATTGAATACGATAAGCAATTACTTTTATTTTTACACTCTAAAGGCTCACTAAATTGGGATAACTTTTGGGTATTTATTACCAATCCAACTCATTGGAGTTGGTTATTCTTAGTCATTTTTTTTCTAGGCAACAAAGTGTTTGGTTTAAAAAAAACACTTTTAATTTCAATCGCCATAACTTTTAGTAGTTTATTTGCTTTGTGGTTAGTTTCTATAATTAAAAATTATGTACAGCGGTTACGGCCAATAAATGATACTTCTATAAATAATTCGGTAAGAATTTTAATTGAACAAAATGATTTTAGTTTTGTTTCTGGACATTCAACAGTGTCATTTACGATTGCTTTTTTATCATTTTGGATATTGAAAAGGCATTATAAGTTTACCTATTTATTTTTCTTATTTCCAATATTATTTGCTTATAGTAGAATTTATTTAGCAGTACATTACCCATTAGATATTTTAGTTGGGATGTTTTTAGGCTTTTTAATTTCTTTAGTTGCTTATAAAATTATGAATATTTATATACTAAAACACTAATATTATTTTACTCTTGTTATTGTTAAACCATCTCTAATTGGGAGTAAAATAGTTTCCACTCTATCATCTGTATTAAGTAGTTTATTGTATTCAATAAGTGTTTTAGTATCTGTATCATTTGGTTTAATACTTTCAATAACTTTTCCGCTCCACAAAACGTTATCGGATAAAATGACACCTCCAGAATTCATTTTGTTGATGATTAAATTGAAATAGTTAATATAATTTGATTTATCGGCGTCAATAAAAACTAAATCAAATTTGGTGGTTAACTTTGGAATAATATCTAAAGCATTTCCAATGTGTTGTACTATTTGGTTTTTAAATGTAGATTTTTCAAAATATTTATTTGCAAAACTTTCTAACTCTTCATTTTTATCAATAGTAATTAGCTTTCCTTTAGTAGTTAAACCTTCTGCTAAACAAAGCGCAGAATAGCCTGTATATGTGCCAATTTCAAGTATGGATGTAGGTTTTATTAACTTGGAAATTATAGCTAATAATCTACCTTGATAAGCACCACTTAACATCCTTGGATTTAGTACTTTTTGCCAAGTTTCTTTATTCAATTGTTTTAAAAGTTCTGGTTCATTTTGTGAATGATGTATAATATATTCATCAATTTTTTCGGGTAAAAAGCTCATTGTTTTTGATTTAAAAATACAAAAAAACGGAACTTAAAATTAAGTTCCGCATATTATTTGGTAGTACTTAGTAGTGTTATAATTTTTCTCTTAAGCTATTTTCCATAGCTTTTTTCTCTTCTTCACATAAACACCTCTTTTTGTCAGAATCATATGCTCTTTTCTTTTCGTAACATTTAGACATAATGCCGTTTTGCTTAGAATAGTTACCACATTTTTTACATAACAAGATATGTAATTGTAATCTGATTTTTTCAAAAAAAGAGGCTTCATTATATTGGCTTTTATCACAAATTGTAGTGGCCTCGTCACAAGTTAATTTCATGTATATACTTTTTATTTTTTAAACCAATTTTCTTCCATACACTTTCTTAATTGAGTTCTAGCTCTATGAATGATAACCCACAAATTTGACGATGTAATTTCTAATTCCTTACAGATGTCTTCAGTTTCAAATTGTTGAATGGTTTTCATTCTAAAAACCATAGCATATTTTTCAGGTAAATGATCTATGCATTTATCTAAAACTATGCTAAGCTCATCGTTTTCAATACTTTTATCAATTTCAGAACTCCAATCTGAGGGAGCTCTTTCTTCAATCCAATCACCTTCATTTTCACCATCAGTATAAAAATTCATCCTAACTTCAGCTTTTCCTTTGGTAGAATTTATTTTACGGTAGTAGTCGATAATTTTTCGTTTCAAAATTGAAATTAACCAGGTACGTTCACTCGCTTTTCCTTGAAAATTTTCAACTGCTTTTAAACCAGCTAAAAAGGTTTCCTGAACTAAATCTTTGGCTAAATCATGATCGTTTACTCTAGTAATTGTATAATTATAGAGGTAATCAGCATGTGAGCTAATCCAATTTTCTGGATTTAAAATATTTTTTTTTGTTAGCATGACGTTAATTCCAACGATTAGCTAAAGTAATTATTTATTTAGAATTATTATAATTTTGTTTTACAGTCTTTTTTTCTTCGTGTGTCAATAATATAAATTACCTCCCAATGATTGTTATTGTTGTAATATAATTGAAAAGAATTGACACCGCAATGACTGAATATATCATTTAAGTAAAATTCATAAGGTGTCCAAACGCTTGCTATATTGCCGTCAATTTTTATTTCAAGTGATAATAGTTTTTCAAACCAAATATCTTCTTCTTTTTTACGTGTAAGCGTTCTGAAAAAGTCATTTTTAGTTGAATTTCGCAAGATATTTTCTCCTTTACTATTAACAAAAGTAGTTTGCATTAATATATCTTTTGAAATTGTACTATTAATTAATGTGGTATCAGCTGTATGTAAACCTTTAAAAAAAGTATTTATAACGGCTTTAACTTCATCACTCTGACTAAAAGAATGATGAATTGAAATTATAAATAATATAGTAAATAAAGCCTTTTTCACACCTAATTTTATGAATATTTATTAATTACTTCAAATAGTAATTTTTTATTAATTGGCTTTGTTAAATAAGAATCAAAACCATTTTTTTTAGCATTTTCAATATCAGACTCCATAGCAAAAGCAGAAAGAGCAACAATTGGAAGCTGAGGTCTTATTTTTTTTATTTCTTTCATGGCTTCTTGACCATTTTTGATTGGCATTTTAATATCCATTAAAATTAAATTAATTTCAGGATGTTTTGTTGCTAAATCAACAGCTTGTTGCCCATTGTTAGCTTCCATAATTTTATATGAAGTTTTTGAGAATAATTCATTAATATACATCATGTTATATTCTTCATCTTCAGCAACTAAAATTACAAACTCTTCATTGTTAATTTTAACCATAGGTTTTTTTTGTTCTATAACTGTTGTTATCAAATTTTGAGAAGATTTTTTATACGGTATGGTAAAAAATACACTGGTACCTTTTTGGTTTGATTCTATCCAAATTTCACCATTAAACATCTCAACCAGCTTTTTTGAAATAGCTAAGCCCAAACCAGTTCCTTTGTGCTTTTTATTAAGAACCACGTTAGCTTGAGTAAAACGATCAAATATTTGATCGAGTAACTTTTCTTCAATACCAATTCCTGAATCTTTAACAAAAAATTGAAGCGTATCATTTATTAATTTATATCCAAATTCGATGGTTCCTTTATCGGTAAATTTAAATGCATTTGAAAGTAAATTAGTTAAAATTTGATTTAGTTTAGTTTTATCAATTTTTATGATGCAATTAAAATTATCTAACCCTTTTGAAGATATTAAATCGATATTATTTTCTTTTGCAGTAGGTTTATAAAAGGTATTTAAATTATCAATAAGCTTATTAAGATGAACGTTTTCATAGTTTAATTTTACAGCTCCTGCTTCAATTTTTGAGATATCTAATATATCATTAACAATAGACAATAATTGTTGGCTACTATTGATTACAATTTTAGCATATTTCTTCCTTTCAGATTCTTGTAAATTAGGTTCTAAGAATAATTCAGAAAAACCAATAATTCCGTTCATCGGTGTTCTTATTTCATGACTCATATTTGCTAGAAATGCAGATTTTAACTTATCTGATTCTTGTGCTTTGGTTAATGCTTCTTTTAATTCGTTTTCAAATTTTATTCTTTCAATTGAAGTACTTATTTGTTCGGAAACAAATTCTAGAAGTTGAACATCATTTTGTTTAAAAGCATTTTCATTCACATAGCTTTGTACTACAATAGCACCTATAACATCATCTTTTATTTTTAAAGGAACACCTAGCCATACTTTGGATTCAACCCCTACTAAATCAACATCACCATTTTCAATCATTTTATGATGTTCTTTATTTGTTATAAACAAAGGTTTTTTTGTTTTAATAACATGCCCTGTAAGTGAGTTTGTAGCTGGAAATTCAGTAAAATCCTCCATTTCATCAGACGAAAATGGAGTATTAATCATGTCTGTTTCTTTATTGTAAAGCGCAATATAAAAATTGGTTGTATCAATAATTTTATGCAATTCATCTTTAACTAAAGAGCTAAATTCTTTAAAATTATTTATTTTTTGTGAGGCGTTAGATATCGTATAAATTACTTTTTCAATTTCTTCCTGCTTAACCTTGTCAGTAATATCTCTTACTACTGCATGAACCGTATTATCTTTATTGCTTTCTTCAATTTTTGTTAAAGTAACTTCAGTAGGAAATACCCTATCATTATTATCCTTATGATACCAAATAAAGCGATGACTTCCTTTTTTCAAAGCAATTTCAATCATCTCTTGTGATTTGATGTTTGAAATACTCCCATCAGGTTGTTTTTTAGGAGAAATATCTGATGGGTTAGCTTTTAATAGTTTCTCTTTATTTTTAAAACCAAAAGTAGTTAAGGTAGCTTTGTTGCAATCTACAAAAACACCATTTTTTAAAATAAGTACTGCGTCTACTGATTTTTCAAAAATTGCCCGGTATTTTCTTTCTGATTTTTCTAATAGCTTTTTGGAATTTATATTTTCGGTTATATCGTCAACCAAGCAAGCTCTTCCTATAATCTTATTTTGAGCATCTCTAAGTACAACAGTGTACCAATCGCAAACTATGATATCACCATTTTTGGTGATGTTTTCATTGGTATTTTTTAAGCTATCATGTTTATCAAATAATTGTTCTCTAAGTTTTTCCATCTTAGAAATTAAATGAGGAGGAGTTAATAAATCGATATTCATTTTCCCTTTTACTTCTTCGGCGGTGTAGCCAAAAATTCTTTCAGCAGAATTATTCCATTCAATAATCTTATAATCTAAATCCCACATAATTGAAGCTAAAGGAGTGTTATTGAATTGATCTTTTAATCGTTGATTACTTTCAAAAAGGAGATCTTCTGTTCTTTTTCGTTCAGTAATATCTTCAACAATACCTTGTATGTGTGTTATTACTCCATGATTATTTCTTATAGTATCAAGGTTTGTTTCTACCCATTTAATTTTTTTATTTTTAGTTATTATTCTAAAAGGTTTGGGCTTAAAACTTTTAGAGTCTTTACTTTTACTTAAATTAAAAATAATATTTCTAATATATTCAAGGTCTTCATCATAAACAACATCGCCAATTTTTAATTTATTCTGTAAAAAATCTAGGTAAGAATATCCAAATAGTTTGTCACAATTTTCAGAAGCAAAAACAACAGGGAAATCTCTTTCATTTTTACATAAAATTGCCACAGATGAGCTTTTATTAATAATATTATATGCCGCTTTAATTTTATTTTGAGTATTCTTTTGATCAGTAATTTCATTGAAAAATATAATAATGCCTTCATTAGAAGGGATTATTCTATTTTCAAACCAACGATCCCAAGGAGCAAAATAATTTTCAAAACTAACAGGAGTATTAGTTTTTATAGCCTTTTGATAATTGTCGTAAAATACATCTCCTTTTTTTTCTGGAAATTCTTTCCAAATATTTTTTCCAATTAAAGAGTTTGAGCTTCTTCCTAATAAATTGGCAGCTTCATTATTTATGAAAACGTAATTTGAATTGCTGTCTAAAATTACAAAGCCATCTTTAATACTTGACAGTGTATTGGATAAAATGTTTTTTGTTACATTGAGTCGTTTTTCAGCAACTACACTTTTACTAATATCTTGTAATATACCTAAAACTTTAACTATTCTATTATTTTCAATTACTACCGTTCTTTTTTCAAGAATATATTTTAAGGCTCCATTTTTTGCGTGAATTCTGTACTTGATTTCTTGATTTTTATTCTTTTTTAAGTAATCTATGGAGAAATTTTTAACCTTATCCCTATCATTTTTATGTACGTAAGACAGGTAAGAGTTTAAGTCTAAACTTTCACATGAGGTTTCAGATTGTAATTCAAATATTTTAAAGGCTCCTTTAGACCAATATAACTTTTGTGCCTGGTAGCAATAAAACCAACTACCTGTTTTGGCATGTATCTCAGATTCTATATGTCTATTTTCGTTATCTAATAAGATGTTTTTCATTTTAACACTCTCAGTGATATCTTCTACAGAAACGATGACATTTTCTAACGATTTTTCAAAACCTTCAACGACTTTAAATTTCACTAAAGTATTTATAGTTTCTCCAGTAAAAGTTTTGTTTACTGTTTCAACTTCAGTTTCAGTGATTCCTATTAATAAATCTGTTACTAGTTTGGAAAAGCCTTCATTGGAATCTGGCGTAAAAACCTTGGTTAAATTTTCTAATAAATCCTTTTTGTTTTTAGCGTTATACATTTTAACAGCGGTAGCATTTACTTCTTTAACGGAAACTAATGCTGCTAACTTTGGTAAGATATCAGGATTTTTGTGAATATAAGTTTTTACATCAGTATTATTTTTGGAAGCTAATTCTTGAATGTAATTCTGGGCTTTAGAAAAATCTTCAATCCATAATGAAA
>Ga0193961_1000616_pt1 | contig 13582 bp, 12 predicted proteins | sample FB_4_MG_FD_140371 | JGI IMG/M metagenome (GOLD analysis project Ga0193961, IMG submission 140371) | Microbial mat bacterial communities from the Broadkill River, Lewes, Delaware, United States - FB_4_MG | ecosystem: Environmental > Aquatic > Freshwater > River > Microbial mats | place: USA...
ATAGTGAATATAGAAAATATTTTTAGAGATTTTTTGAGTAAGCATTCTCTGTTTTCCAACAATATTAACAACCAGAGCATCTTTTACATTTTGTTGGTTTAGATATATAGTTATACTAATAGCACTAAGCATTAGTATAATTAGAAAAGCGCCTAATGTTTTGATTTTTGTACTTATTCTAGTTGTTTTTTTCATAACTATTCACCTGTGTAGATTTCTTTTAATGATTTTGCATCTTTTATAAATATAGAGGAATCTTTAACATCTATAATATTACTTCTTTTTAGTTTTTTAAGAACTCTTGAGAGAGTCTCTGGTTGTATATGCAACATAAAAGAGACCTCAGTTCTTTTTAGATTATTAAACATCTCTAAGTCATCATTTAACATAAATGCTACTTTTGCAGTTGCATCAAAAACAAGCTCTCTATTGACAACACAGTGAAGTTGTTGAGTCTTTAAAAGTATCTCATTAATAAACTCAATATTAAGTATATTTTTGGAGAGGAAGTGTTTTTTCAGTTCTAAAAAATCAACTTGTAAAATAATACTATCTTCCATAAATTCTGCATTAGAAAAACAGTGTATTGAGTCATCTTCTAAAGTAGTTAGTTCTGATATAAGTGAGTTTTTATATATATGGTATAGAAATATTTCATTTTCAAATTTATCAATTTTATATACTTTTAGAAGTCCTGATACTAAAAAGAATATTTTATTTGAAGTGTCATTTTCATAGTAAAGAATAGAGTTTTTGTTATGTGTAGTTACACTTGACATGTTAGCAATAAGATTCAACTGCTCTGCGTCAAGAGATTTGAAAAAATCTAGTTCTTTAATAGTGTGTAGTTTTTCAGTCATTTAAATGAATTGTTATCCTATTTTTTTAAAAAGTCTCTTAACTCTATATACTCTTCTTCAATTGTTTTCATATTTTGAAGCATTTTTATCTCATCAATAGCTGCATTATCTTTTAAAAACTCTTCTCTCCACTCTATATTTTTAGTAAGTTCATCTAAGCCTGTTGTTACATACTCAATCATCTTATCTATCTCACTGCCGTTAATAACACCTTCATTATCAGCTTTATAAAAGAGTAGGGCGTATTCCCCCATCTCTGATGAGTATCGAAAATCCTCTGCAATATTTTTTACAATCTCTTTGATTCTACTGTTTTTAAATTCTCTTTTTGCCATTTTAAAGTTTACCTAGCTAAATATTTGTCTGTATTTTATCATATAGATAGGTATAAACATATTATAGATGGCATAAAGATTGCTTTTTGCTTATTATAGATTAGGGAGATATATGAAGTTTATTGAAGCTTTAAAACTTAGAAGTAAGTTGTTTTTTCTTTTTGTTCTAATCACGTTTGGACTGATTTCGGTCGGTATTATGGGTGCTATAAATATAAACTCGATGAAAAAAAATTTAGATTCTCTCTATTTTGGTTCATTAGTCCCGGTAAATGAATTAAATGAGATACTTCAAACCTACCACGGAACTTTAGCAACAACAATACATAGAGCTAAAAGCTCGGAGATAAGCCCATCTCAAATAAGTACACATATAAAAGTCTCACTTAAAAAAATCAATACTCTTTGGCAAAGTTATGAATCTCATTACAAAAGGGATGAAGAGTTAGACTATACAGAGTATGTATCTCTAGAGATAAAAGAGACAAATGACTACTTCTTGAAAATACTAAAAGCATCTGATGCAGGTGAAGATTTAGAACAGATATCTATAAGTGCTTTAGAAAATAATTTATCTCATATTCATACAGTAATACAAAAATTAATTAAATACGAAGTAGAAATTGCCAGATTTGAGAGGCATAAGTTTTTAGATAAGTATGATTCAACAATAGTTCAACTAGGTCTGATACTCCTCTTTATTGTAGCAGGAGTATTGTTGATATCTTATAAAGTATTTAGAAGTATTCAAACTACACATACTAAACTTGAATTAGCAGGTAGAAAATTAAAAAAAGCAAATAAAATGCTTGAGAACGCTTCATATACAGACTCTCTTACAAATATATATAATAGAAGGTATTTTAATATTACCTACGACAGAGAGTTTAAACGTGCAAAAAGAGAGAATGAGTATTTAACTTTTATGATGTTAGATATTGACTACTTTAAACAGTATAATGATACCTACGGACATATAGAGGGAGATAGTGCTTTAAAATCTGTTGCTAATATTTTAAAAGAGACACTTCAAAGACCAGGTGATTTTATATTTAGATTGGGTGGTGAAGAATTTGGTGTTCTCTTTTCTCAACTAGATGAAAAAAAGAGTGAGTTAATCGCTAAAAATATTTGTGATGCAGTAAGAGAAGCAAAAATAAAACATAGAGGAAGTCTGGTAAATGAATTTTTGACTATCTCAATAGGTGTTGTATGTTGCAAAGTCAACGATACGCTAAATGAAGACTTGTTAATCTCATTTGCTGATAAAATGCTTTACAGTGCTAAAGAAAATGGAAGAAATCGTTATGAAATAGGTAGTGATGTTAACGAACTAAGTGTACATCCAATAATAGAGCAAATCTAGTGTTTATGTTTAAATCTAAAGCCCTCAAGAACTAAGAGCTCTCGTATTTTATCTTTAAGTTCGCCTTGAAACTCCATCCAGCAATCTTTATAACTTCCACCACAGCCAAGTTTTTTCTTTAAGGTTTTAAGGGTTATTGTTACATCAGACTTTGACATGTGAAACTCTCCTACAAGAGTCACAGTTTTTCCACGTCTTTTCTCTTTTTTAAAAACCAAAAAATGTTTAGAGGCTTCTAGTATTTCATTAGATACTTTACTCTTTCTTGGACTCTCGACTTGAGCCCAACTGTCATCAATATCTGCACCGATGAAAATATCTAGTTTTTTGCCTCTACTCATATCTATATAACTTTTTGAGCTAACACACTTATATTTTCATTAGGATATTTTGATGTTTTTACAGACTCTAAAATATCATCAGATGAGTATTTAGTATTGTCATAAACTATAACTATACTCTCATCACCTGCTTTTAAAAATGTTTTTTCACCATACTCAGTGTACCTTGTAGCACCTATGCTTATAATAGCTTCTTGTGGGTTGCCACATGCATGAATGTACTCACTTAGTGGCTCTAGCGGACCAAACTCTTCTTGAGTTCTAATCTGGTTTAAAATCCAATCACTTAGTTTTTCATGAAAGTAGCTATAGCCTGTTAGTTCTACATCTTCGCCATAAGCATGAACTTCTCCATCGCGTCTTAGAAAACTACATATTGAGTAGTTATCCATAACACCGCCCTCACTGAACTTGTCTATCTCAATAATAGTGTTAGAAAAACCTTTAGTCTCATGACCCCAGTTTTTCTTATCGCTAATTTTTTTAGCACCTTTAACACGAATAGAGTAGTCATTATATGCACCGAAATACTTAGGAGTTATGCTTGAGAGTTCACCCGCAGTATAGTGCAGATCAAATATAACTCCTACTTCAGGCTCAGACTGAACATTTACTTCTTCTTTTGGAAGTTTGATATAATCTGCACCAAGTGGATATGTACTTAAGATTTTTTTAGCGTGAAGCTCAGCTTGATTTACAGGGTTTTGCTGTCTTGGTAAGAAGAATGGAAACATTCCTTTTGGAGCTGCTTCATCAGCAGTTATAACATCTTTAAAATCTTCAGCTTCACCTGCTTGATTTAGGTGAAGAGCAAAGTTACCAGCTACTCCTAGACCTAGAAATTTTTTGTACTTAGCCATTGTCTTTTCCTTGGATAGTTTATTTTAGAGAATTTTAATATAGTTTTGTATCTATAATATTACAGAGTTCCATTCTCTTTAGCTTCTGCATACTCTTCATAAGAACCTTTGAAATCAGTTATGCTTCCATCAGGGTTAATTTCTATAATACGACTTGCAAATGCGTCAAGTAGTTCACGGTCATGAGATACACAGATAACATTTCCTTTAAACTCATGCAGAGCCTCCCCTAATGCAACGATAGCCTCTAGGTCAAGGTGGTTTGATGGTTCATCAAGTACTAAGAAATTTCCGCCCTCAAGCATCATCTTTGAAAGCATCATTCTGTGTTTTTCACCACCTGAGATGCTTACAACTGATTTTTCTTGCTGTTCACCGTTAAATAACATACGACCAAGACAGTTTCTAATCTCTGCAATGTCACGTTTAGGGTCAAATGCTCTTAGCCAGTCATAAAGAGTACCATCTCCACTAATCGTATCTGCTGTGTCTTGTGGAAAGTATGAACTCTCAATTGTAGCACCCCAGTGAATTTCACCGCTATTTGGCTTCATCTCTTCCATAATTATTTTAAGAAGTGTAGTCTTACCAACACCATTACCACCGATAAGTGCTACTTTTTCATCTGGGTCAAACTTTAGATTGATATCTTTTAATACTTCATTTCCATCATCATAAGTGTGATTAATACCAACAACATTTAAAGCTTCATCACCCATTACACGTTTTGCTTTAAAAACGATGCTAGGGTCACGACGTGATGATGGTTTAATATCTTCAATTTGAAGTTTATCAAGCTGTTTCTGACGAGATGTTGCTTGTTTTGCTTTAGATGCATTTGCCGAGAAACGACGAACAAAAGCCTCTAGTTGCTCTTTTTCTTTTTGTTTTTTAGCATTATCAAGTTCCATCTGTTTAGCCATAACATTTGCAGCAATATACCAATCATCATAATTACCTGTAAATTCACGAATTTTTTGATAATCAACATCAAGTATATTTGTTACAACAGCATTTAGAAAGTGTCTATCGTGTGAGATTACAACCATTGTTCCCTCGTGACGTTGAAGTTCATGCTCTAACCAGCTAATAGTTTCAATATCAAGGTTATTTGTAGGCTCATCTAAAAACAGTACATCTGGTTTTGGATATAACACTTGAGCGAGTAAAACTTTAAACTTGTCAGCACTATCAAGAGTAGACATAAGTTCACCATGTTTCTCAGCAGCGATACCAACATTTTCAAGTATTTTAGCAATGTTTACATCGTACTCATAAGTTGGGTCTTCTTCAACACAGATTACTTCAAGATCTGCTAGGCGATTATTAACAGCATCATCTTCAAAGTCGCCTGACATGTAAAGTTCTTCTTTCTCCTTTATAGCATCATAAAGTCTTTTATTTCCGTAAAGAACAGCATCAGTAATAGTATAATTTTCAAAGGCAAATTGATTTTGACCAAGAACACCAACTTTAAGACCAGGCTCTACGCTAATATCACCCTCGTACTCATCAATCTGACCAGAGAGAATTTTTAAAAAAGTCGTTTTACCTGCACCATTTGCACCGATTAGACCATATCTTTTATTACGGTCAAGTTTAAGATTTATGTCTTGAAACAGAACTCTGCTTCCAAAGCGCATAATTAAATTGTTTACGTTTACCATAGTTATATCTCTTGTTTAGGCACAACTTTTGTGTGCCTATTATTTTTCGCGATTGTACCTAAAGCTAGTTTAAAGGTTGATTATTAAGAGTTGTCTTTTGAGTTCTCAAAAGCATTTGAAACGTCATTCATTATGCCATCAGTAGTGTTATTTATCTCTTTTGCAGAACATCCGCTAAGGGCTATAAGTGTAGCTATAGTTAAAATTAGATATTTCATATTAGTCTTTCCTCTATTTTTAGAGGAATTATAACTTAATTAGAATAAAATGACACATAAGGGTGTTATATGCAGATTAGAGAGTTGGATTTAAAAGAACTTTATACAGCTTACGATGTACTAGTTCAGCTTAGAGATGAGTTGTCATATAAAGAGTTTGAAGATTTGATATATGATATGAGACATATAGAGTATAAAATGTTTGGAATTATGCAAAGAGAGACTCTTATAACTTTTGCAGGCGTATCCGTACAAACAAATCTTTATGATAAAAGACATCTTTTTGTATATGACTTAGTAACAGATAAAGAGTATCGTGGGCATGGTTATGCAAAGATGATGCTGGAATTTCTTGAGGATTTTGCAAGGACATGTATGTGTGAAAAAATAGTTCTATCTTCAAGTTTTGTTAGAGAAGATGCACACTCTTTTTATGAAAAAAACAGTTTCGAGAAAGTTGCTTATATGTTTAAAAAAAATGTATAAATATTATGATAATTATGATAAAATAAGGTTATATGAAAAATAAAAAATATTTTGAAATTGAATCAAAGAGACTGGATTATCTGTTTAAAAACTTACCAAGTGCTATGGTGGGTGCGTTGGTTATATCTTCGATTATATTTTTTTCATTCAAGGGAATTGTCTCTGATACACTGCTTAATTTTTGGTTTGCTTCCACTATAGTTGTCACTCTTTTAAGAGTTGTGTTGTTGGTTAAATATAAAAGAAACAAGTCTGAATTAAAGAGTACTCGCAGGTATTATGTTTTGTTTTTTATTGGAATCTTTTTTTCAGCATTTGTGTGGGGTTTAAGTCCGCTACTGATTTTTCCAAAAGAGATTGAGTATCAGGTTCTTTTAGTTATTATGACTGGTGGTTTGATTTCTGGTGCAGCCTTAAGTACAGCATCTAGAATAGAGGTTTTTTATACATACTTACTGCTCTCTTCTTCTCCATTGATTTTTACATTTATGATAATTCAGAGCAGTATTTCACATGTTGTCTCTTTGGCACTCATTTTATACGCAATTTTAGTTTCTATTATGGCTATAGGAATATCTAGAAGTGTTAATGAAAACATTCTATTGGCATTTGAAAATAGAGATTTGATTTCAAAGTTGGAAGATAAGGTAAATGAAGCTAATTCAGCAAATGAAGCAAAATCAAAATTTTTATCTACAATGTCACATGAGATAAGAACACCTCTTAACGCAATAATAGGATTTATAAAGATACTCAAAGATGGTGAAAAAAACAGTTCTAAATTAAAATACCTAAACACAATTGATAAGTCCTCCTATATGCTTTTAAATGTTCTTAATGACATACTTGATTTTAGTAAAATCCAATCTGGTGAGTTTACTATTGAGAAGATTCCGTTTAATCCAAAAGAGCAGTTTGAATCCATATATGTTCTTTTTGAAGAGGTCGCAAAAGAGTCTGGTGTAGTACTGAAAAAATCTATATCTTCTACAATGCCAACAACTATTATAAATGATAAACTGAGAATTCAGCAAGTAGTATCAAATCTTCTATCTAATGCGATTAAGTTTACTCCTGAGGGCAAAGAGGTTGAGTTTATAGTAAGTTATGATTCTGATGGTTTACTTTTACATGTAGAAGTAAATGATAAAGGTATAGGAATATCCAAAGATAACATGAAGAGTGTTTTAGAAGATTTTAAACAAGCAGATAGTTCTGTTAGCAGAAAATATGGTGGAACAGGACTTGGACTGCCAATTGCTAATAACCTTTTGAAACTACTAGATTCAAAGTTACATGTAAAGAGTGAACTAGGAGTTGGAAGTAGTTTTAGTTTTGACATACCTGTTGAGGTAGTAGATAGTGAAGATTGTGATACTCCTAAAGAGGATAGCAGTGATGAGATTGAGGTGAATTTGAGAGACAAAAAAGTACTTTTAGCTGAAGATAATAAAACGAATCAGCTTCTGATGACTATATTGTTAGATAAAAAAGGACTAGATACAGACATAGCAAATGATGGAGTTGAAGCGGAATCACTCTTTGAATCGGGTAGTTATGATATAGTCCTAATGGATATAAATATGCCAAATAAAAATGGCTTGGATGCAATGCTAGATATAAAAGAGTATGAAAAAAATCATAGTGACCGTAAGACACCAATTATCGCCGTCACAGCCAATGCAATTGATGGAGATAAAGAGATGTATATCAAAAAGGGTTTTGATGATTACTTAGCAAAACCTGTAAATCAAAATGAGCTTAATAATATACTAAATATGCATCTTGCTTAAGTCTCATTAAGTACAATTACAGACTCAACAAAACCTACTTTTTCATAAGCGTTGAATATATCTGATGTACTTAAGTTTTCTATAGTAGTACTAAATTCACTGCAATCTAAAAAATTTATAAGTTCATTATCTATTCCGAACATCGATTCGTAAATTTTTACACTCTCATCCCAATTTACACTATGTTTTCTTAAGTCACTTAGATAAGCTTTCATTTGGGCTAGATAGGCTATTCTGAACTCTTGTGCAACAAGATGAATAGTGTAGTTAACATCCAGATAATCTTCTAGTAGTTTAGTTACTCTATCTACATCACCAATATTTGCAAAAATATGTGCCTCTTTTTTTAAGTCTAAAAACTTTTGATGAAAAATTATATAAGGTGCGAAAGATTGAGTAGCAGGCTTTTTTTGAATTAATTTGTAGACATCAGCTATTTTGTTCAGAGAAATATATTTTAGTAAAGTCTGTTTATCTTTTATATCTTCTACTTTCTGCTCCACCATCTCTTTAAACGGTAAAAAGTCTTTTAGGTACTCTGCTACCTCTAGAGCTTTTTCATAGTTTTGTTCTTGTTCATAGAGGTTAAGTTTATTAAAAGTGCTGTTGCCTATAAGTATAACTCTGTTGTAAAACTCTTCTTCTTTTAAAAAGTCATTTTGCTTAACAAGTTGAAAGTATTGTTTAAAGTCTCTTTTTTTAATCAGTTTATCTGCAAATATAAATATTTTGTATCTACTCATAAGGTTATTTATAAGAGTTTTTTTCGATGCAATCGAACTGTATTGCAAAAGAGTTTTTTTAGCCAAACTGATACTAGGTGCATCATCTTTTGCAAAGAGTAGTTTAGCATGGTGGACTATCTTAAGAAAATGTTTTTCAATAGAGTCAAAATCTTTACTCTTTTTTAGAAATTCATATTTGTCAGCGAGTTTAAATGCCTCAACATACTTTTTCTCTTCAATAAGTTTAGAAAATAGTTCAAAGTGCTCAATATTTCCAAAGCAGAATATGAATTCATCCTCTTTTTCTCTATCAAAAAAGAAAGGTTTTACAAGTTCTCTAGCCTCATCTTCTTTATTGGCAACTAAAAGTTTTTTAGCGTCTGATAAAATATCTCTCCACTCTTCATCAAACTTTTTACTACTCTCATCAGTAGATAAAAAAATGTTTTTTTCCAATAGTTTACTAGCTTCACTAAATTTATTGAGTTTTAGATTTAGTTTGAAGTGTTCTAAATTAGAGTACATGTTAATTATTTTTATCTCTCCATTAACAAAAGCTACAAATAGATTTCCTTTATCTACTTGAAGTGATGATATACCGATATTGTCAAAGTTTACTGTTGAGAGTACAGTTCCTTTTGAGTGGTTGATTATATAGAGTGAATTTCCTCTTGTGCCAACTATAGAGTAGTCACTATTTAGAGTTAAAAGTGTACTTGGCCACTCATCAAACTCAAATGTAGATTCAGCAGTAATACCCATAGCTATATTATATGTTACTAGTTTTTTATCTCTAGTAACTGTTATTAATTTTGAGTTGTTATCGACAAATGCAGATCTCTCTATAACACTGTCTGCTAAAAAAGATTTGGTCTCACAAGCACGTTCAAATGAGTATACTGTTACTGTTTTGTCAAATGAACTAATCGCTGCAAATTTATCATCTTTTGAGAACGATATATTAGATATATAATCAGGTTTTGTCTCTAAAGAACCTACAAGGTTTTTATCTGCTATAGAGTAGAAAAAAAGTTTTCCATCCTCTCCACCAAATGCCAATATATCTGCTTTGTTATTAAATGATGTGGAGTATACTGCTCTTTTGTTTACTTCAATTTTATCCTGAGTCTTTAAACCATCATCATATTTAAGAAGATAGGACTTAAGATTCTCTGGAATGTTAATAAATATATCTAGGTTGTTTGAAATAGCAAATGATCTATCGTACATGTGAATATTTTCATACGTACTTCTAAGCTGTTTTTTATAGATAATTTCAAATGAGTTAATATCATATACTAGTACAAGATATTGATTGGTGATAATTACTATCTTTTCATCCGATATTTTTAATGACAATACCGTACTAGATAGTTTTAGTGACTTAATAGTTTCAAACATCTGAGTCTATTCAAAAGTAGTCTTGTCAATATCAAAGAGTAGTACTAAGTAGTATCCATCGCTATCCAACTCTTTTATGGATATATTGAATTCACTATATTCATTAAATACATGAACCAGTACCTTTTGCATACAGCTGTCTTGAAGTGTTATAACTTCATCTTTCCAATCTAGAATGGAGTTATTCGATATATAACCATCTTTTTCTACAAATAGGGAGTCTAAAGTTATATCTTCACTATTTAGGTAAGAGAATTTTGCATTAAATATATTGTTAGTATAGTGTATAGTTGAGTTTTGATCTATGATGACGCTGCTAACAGGTATACACTCCACAACATCTTGCAGGTGCACTTCTAGAGCTTTATTTACACTCTCGTTTATCTCTTTAAACTGTAGGTTTTTAAGTTCTGTAATATCCTGTCTTGTGCCTATATATTCGACAATTTCATCATTATCATCTAGGATAGGAATTATTGTAGCTTGAACAAAATAACTACTACCGTTTTTTGCTCTGTTTTCTACTATACCGCTCCAAGTCTTTTTATTTTTTATAGTCTCCCACAACTCTTTAAATGCCTCTTTAGGCATGTTTGGAGATCTAACTATATTATGATTTTTACCTACTAACTCATCTCTTGAATAACCAGATATCTCACAGAACTTATCATTTACATAGGTAATAATACCTTTTTGGTCTGTTTTTGATACTATGGTTGATTTATCTATAGCTTTTTTATGCTCCTCTAGAATCTTGTTTTTATATCTTAGTTCTTCAAGTGTCATATTGACTTTTTCAAGAAGTTCATTAAAAGTTTTTTCTAACATGTGAATCTCGTATGTACGTGGTGTACAAGTAACACCTGTTGAATAATCTCCGCTATTTTTTACATCTGTAATAGATTTTACAAAAATTGTAATAGGATTTATAAATGTTTTTGTCATTAAGAACTGGAAAATGAAAAATGTCAGAATAATTGCGATTATAGTAAAAATTAAAAAGTAGTATATAATAGTATCTAGTGGTATCTTAATGTCATTATGAGGGAATGTCATATCAATTACGCCATTAACATCTCCGACTTTTGAGTTGTAATGACATGTGATACACTCTTGTTTTACTAACATTGGTCTGATGTATCTCATTTTGTTGTTATCGGTAGTAAGAAATAGAGTCTCTCCCTTTAGAGCTTTTTGTATCAAAGGGTCTTTGATTCCTTCTTGTTCAGCATCAACTTTACCAAATAACTCTTCAACCAAAGTACTTCTGTATGTATGGATTTCAAGACCTGGTTTTAAGTTGTTTAATCTATGAATAATCTTATATAAATCTTCTCTAGCCCAACCATCCTGCATCTTTGTGTAGAGTATTTCAAAAGCAAGTTCGCTAGTCTTTTTTGCATCATCTTCAGCAAGATTATTAAGAGCTATATCCCTCATATATGTACTTGAGTAGTATGCTAAAAAAATACTGATTAGAAATAAAAACGAAGTGATTTGTAAAAATAACTTTTTAGAGCTGACAAACTTTTTATCTTTCATATTGAGGACTCCATAACATATTAAAATTATAAAAATATATTATACAGTTAATTATTGCTTATTGTTTGTATTTAATGGTTAAATCACAATATTCAATTGCTTATGTGTCACTTATTTTCCAGAAATGAATTTAGAGGTGCTATTTATATTTTATTTGTTGCAGCACAACACTTTTTAAATTTTTTTCCACTTTGACATGGACAGCTCTCATTTCTCTCTATTTTAGAGTTATAAAGTTCTCCTTTTTGATAGTACCAAACACCATCTTCTTTTATAAATGTGCTCTTTTCATGAAGGACTTTTATTATATTGTTTTCGCGATAGTAAGCTTTAAACTCTACTATATTATCTTTAACATGTAAGATGTCAAGTTTAAGCCACTCAACAGATTTGCTAAACTCTTCTATGAGCTGTATATCTTCTTCAAAACGATTCTCTTTAACAGAACTTTGCAGAAGGTAGTTTGCATTCCCTTTAACGTAAGCACTGTATCTGCTTCTCATTAACTCCTCTGGGTTTAAAGCCTGTTTTTGACCATTTATGATTGCTCCACAGCACTTAGAGTAATCTTTTTCATTTGAACATGTACAATTCATAAGAATCCATTTTTATTGAAATCCTATCACAACACAGCCATATTTAACAAAAAAAACTCTATTATTCAAGATATTTAAAAATTTTTATAATAATTAGGTGTACGATGAAAATAAAATCTCTTTTTATATCGGCTCAAGAAAAAAATGCAGGTACTCTTTTTGTATCAATGGGGATGATGGAAGTTCTAAAAAGAAATCTTCATCGTGTCGCTTTTTTCCGTCCAGTTATCTACTCTAAAAACAAAATAGATGGAGATATAGAATTTATCTTAGAAAAATATAAGTTAGGTATGGAGTATGAAGAAGCTTATGGGTTTGATGTGGAATATGTTGAAAATATGATAGCTTCAAACAGAACTAATGAGCTTATAAATGAACTTATATCCAAGTTTAAAAAACTTGAAAAAAAGTATGATTTTATTCTTTGTGAGGGAATCCGTCGCTCATTTTTAAACTCAAATATCGGATATGATTTAAATATTAAAATAGCACAAAACTTTGCTTCTCCATTTATAAATATTATAAATGCAAAAGATAGGGATGCCCAAGACTTATATGAAGATATTTTAATTGAAAATGAAAATATAACCTCTAATGGTTGTACCCACTCTGGGACTTTTATAAATAGACTTGATGATAAAACACATATTCAACTGCTAAAAAAACTAAAAAACTATGAACTGCCGACATATCTGCTTGAAGAGATAGAAGAGTTGAATATACCGACAATTGAAGATGTTATGGATGCATTAGATGCAAAACCAATTATTTTAACTGATGAGGATCATACCAGAGTTATAAAGCGTGTAACTGTTGCAGCCCTTACTTTAGATAACTTTTTAGATCATATTCAAGAGGATGATTTAGTCATAGTTCCAGCTGATCGTTCAGATATTATTCTTGGACTGCTTGGGGCACTCTATTCAAATGCTTATCCAAATATAAGCGGTATTATTTTCCCATTTAATATGCGTGCACATAAAAATATTCAGAAGCTAGTTTCTGGACTTAGTAGTTTTAGTATACCTGTTTTGTCAGTTGAGACTGATACCTATCTTACAGCAAGGTCTTTATCAAAGGTAAATGCCCGACTTAGAGTTAGTAGTGATAGAAAGATTGCTTTAGCACTTGGGCTTTTTAATTCTAGTGTAGATGTAAAAGCTATAGAAGAGAATCTTGATAGTGCAGTAAGTACAATTATGACACCTATGATGTTTGAATATAAACTTTTTGATATAGCAAGCTCAAATAAAAAAAGGGTAGTACTCCCTGAGAGTGGTGATGAGAGGATTTTAAGGGCAGCTGAAATTATACTTCGCCGTGATGTTGCAGATATTATTCTTTTAGGAAATGAAGAGGAATTAAGAGAAAACTATATGCGTTTGGGACTAG